>Ga0172373_10006016_pt1 | contig 16313 bp, 29 predicted proteins | sample Lak10m_2_FD_114546 | JGI IMG/M metagenome (GOLD analysis project Ga0172373, IMG submission 114546) | Freshwater microbial communities from Kabuno Bay, South-Kivu, Congo - kab_092012_10m | ecosystem: Environmental > Aquatic > Freshwater > Lake | place: Democratic Republic of the Congo...
CATTCCCTCAATCATGTCTATAATCTAACCAAATCCATTGTGATTTGAAATAGTTGGACACAAAATAATGAAAAAATACTCTATTTTGAATAGGTAAACAATTGTTTATTTGTTATAATCTTACCGGATCATATAATCTATCGTCCGGATCGGAAAAGTCCTTCTCGGGTCATCTGGACATCGTTTTTTCAAAATAATAAAAGCCGAAAAGAATCGGCTTTTTATTTATGATTTCCATATAATGTTTTTACTTTATTTGACGAGCAAAAAAAGACTTAATAATATATGGTTTAAATGTTCGCCAATAATATAGTGCACAAATAATATCAATAATAATAATGATTATTACTTCCGGTATATTATAATTATATACATGAAAATAAATTACATTAAAGATGGTTAAAACGATAAGAATAACGCTAATAAAAACAGCATTATAATCGTTCTTTGTTAGCACAATTAAAACTCCCTAAATTCTTCAAGCTTAATATTGCTAGTAACATACCATTTATTATCCCTAAGAATATAAATATAATCAATACCCTTCCATTGTCCCGAATTTATATAATCTTCAAGACTTGGAAACAATAAAGATTTACAATCATGCTCTCCGCGATCACGACCATAAGCAATACAATGGCCTTTCACTGGAGTATTATATGAATGATCATTAGGACAATCAATACTCCCACCAAGTACGGATAAATCCCCAAGATCCAAAAGATAATCGATATTATACTTATCATAATATTGCTTTAGAATAGCGCCAACACCTTCAATATAACCATCAAAATGGCAATAAATAAACCTTACAGAACCATCAGCATATTCACAACCAATATTTGAGCGAGTAGACATTTTTTTTGTCTCCTTATAGCTTAATTAGAACGCGACCCTGATAGGACTTACCAGACTTTATGGTATAAAACAACTTACCATAACTAATATCATGTTCCTTGGTATACTTAGAAACCTTATTGATTGTTTCTACACGACCATCATCATAAACAACCTTATAATTACCATTCTTTACCTTATCATTATCAATGTCTGGTTGAGACATAATAAATGCAGTATGTTCATCAATAGTTCCAGCACTAATGTTTCCGTTCTTATTCATAACTTTCTTTCCTTTCTTTTTGCTTGTAACCCGCTTAGTTTTCTTGAATACCGTTTGAGGCATAATCGCCTTACCATTAGAATTAAAGTATGGACAATTTACTTCTACGCCGCCATGTTGCTTGCAAGACTTAGTACAAGATAAACAAACATTGTTAAACCCAAAAACATCCCAAAGATAATCATCCTTGGATGATCCTTGAATAGACTTCGTCAAAGCGGTCTTATAAACACCCATTTTTAGATCTCCTCAGTAAAAACATTGTTAATATGATCATTGATATAATAATGTACCGCCCGTCTATCAATTACCATATCCCAAACCATATTAACTGCTTCGCAATATTCAACACTACTAATCCTTCCATTAGTATGATCATCCATAATGGTTAAAATCATGTTACCATAAAAAGATGTTTGTGCTTGTGTTTCGTGAAATGTCATGAGTTTTTCCTCGTTTGATTGATGTAATAAATATAACAAATCCATTGTGATTTGAAATAGCTATCAACAAAAAAGTGAAAAAATACTCTATTTTGAATAGGTAAACAATTGTTTATTTGTTATAACCTCGCTCAAGCATATAATCTATCGTCTGGATCATAAAAGTCCTTCTCGGGTCATCTGGACATCATCAAAACTTTATTCGTAAGCTATAACGTCATTTGCATTAGGTCCAATACCAAGATAAATATGACCATTTCCAGCAAGTAATGGTAACGATCTAAGTATATTACTAATATATGATTTTGCTTCTGTTGTTACTACACCGTTACGTAATGGAAACATTCTATCTACGCAATTAATAACTAAATCCGAAACTCCATTAATCATCATTGCTTTAGATATCAATTCAATATCAAAGTCTCCAATGCGCCTAATACGACCAGAGATAGTTCCTCTTTCATCAATACCATATAACTTCTTTTTATCTTCTGACCATTCATTATATAGTTTACCATCTGCAACTCTAGAGTTATAAATCTTACAAACGCCATATACCTTATTAATATAAAGTGGTCCAATTCCAGCATCGCTTGCAAACTGACTAGCTATAGTTGATTGACTTGTTACATGTGGATAATACTCATGATTCATTAGATCCAATCCATATCCTTGTACACCTTCGATGACGATATCCTTAAAATCACGATTTCTAACAATATAAAAACCAACATCGTCTAGATATGGATAAAGTTCAGGTATATCCTTTGCCAATAAACCTGTTCTAAGTAGTCTTTTTACTCTTGCCGGTCCAACTCCCGTACCAACGGAACCAATTCGACTAACTAGCTCTTTTTCTTGCTCAATATCTTCATCTTCAATAATCGTACAACCATAATCAATCTTTATACGATCTTCAACATTATACTTTTTAATTTCACTTAGAACGGTCTTTACATTCAAGACCGTTCCTCTACCTATACATAGCTTAGCATCGGGATTGATAAAACCGGAAGGTATTTGACATACAAAGTCTTTACCAACCGTATGACCCGCTTGAGGACCACCTCCAGCTCTGACAACTATATCAGCATCTTTAGCTAGTCAAGCAACAGTCTTTCCTTTTCCTTCATCTCCAAATGCAAGTCCAACAACAATACTAATCATTTTGACTCCTAATTTTTATCATCTTGCTTATTTCTTGGGTTTAAAGTATCCCTAAAGTATCTATAATCTCTAGGTTCTGTAACCATTGTATAATCATCACAAACGTCGCAAGTATCCATGTGATATGTAGCAATATGGTTTTCTGGTTGTGAACCATACTTTTGACCACATTTATGACATACCCATGATGCATTCATCAATTTATTCTTTAAATTTCGTTCCATTTGTTCTGTTATAATGTTCATATATTTAATCCCGATTTGTAAATATGCTAGTAACATCTTTAACTATACTAGCAATACCACTCACAATAACGATGCAAAAAACAATAAACCAAACGGGATGATTGCTTGCATATTCCCACATATTTATTTCCTTTCTATTAGTTTTTCTTTACGGTTTCATTGGCGGGCATTTCTTCAAGATACCAGCTACCATGGACTGGTGTACTTATATATCTGAGCCTACCAACCGCCCCTATATGTCTAAGTACTGGATGAACTAGATTAATAGACAATAGTTCAGGACAGTTACAAACCTCATTTTCATTCAATTCAGGAATATTAAGTTTACACATTAGTGTTAAACTATTGACGCTGTAAGGATTTGAAACAATGTCCAAAACTTCAACGAAATTGATAATCTTTGGATATGTCTTCATTATATCAACTCCTAGAAGCTAAAGTCGTAATAACGTTCGCGACGACCAATAACCAAATGATTCGATTTAGAATCATTATAAATCCACCGACCATTTTCGTTCATATGAACACTTCGCCAATTACCTTTACCGTCCTTTTTATAATAAGAAACATGACCATCAGAAACTGTAGTAAACTTATATTCCTGAATTTCACTCATGCCATTATTATCAATTCTTTCAAAACGATCACACGTAATGCCAATAATATTCGGTTGAATTTGACCATATTTACGCTGGATCTCGACAATCGTTCCAGGATGCCTATCGGTCCAACCAAGAATTGTAACACCCATACCAATTTCAGGATCGCGCTTATCGGTTTGCGAAAGAATATGATTAACCAAACTGCCGGTTTCCGTTCCGAGGTGTAGCATTTTTTTTGGTCCTTCTTTAGTTTTTGATTGGGAATCCATTCCCTTAATCATGTAGTAAATATAACAAATCCATTGTGATTTAAAACAGTGAAGTATATCAAAAATTGTATTTTTTCACTATTTTTCGCAAAAATTCATTTTATTGTATGGATCATCAAGAATAAAGTTGGTTAATATAAACAAACATTGATATCCATATTGACATAATTTATAGTCTTTTATATCGGCGATTATATTCATATCATCAAAAGAAAACTTTATTGTTAACCCTTTTATACTCTTTTTTGATGGATACTTTTTATACTTTTGATTCCACTTTTCCATATTGATTGTAACTTCCATATATTTACCGTTATTCTCCAAACCATTATAAGGTTCATAAGGCGGTATATTTATATCTTTTACATTATCAATAAAGTATTCACCAAAGTCAAGCTGAATAAGCTCATTATTATTCATTATTATTTCCCATAAATTATAAAGGGATTAGATACCAAGATATCTAATCCCTTATTACTTAAATAAGCACCAAGATAATCTAAAGTATATCTAACATATACCTTGATAGAAAAAAAGAAATTGTATTATGCATAAAAGACCTCTGAAACATGTACACCAATACGCTTTCCGTCATCAGAAACCAAAAGAACGCGATCATCCTTAAAGTGATGATTTACCGTAAGTACCTTATTACGATACTTCTTAATAACATTCTCAGAATTGGTCTTAACGACATCACCATAGCTGAAACGAACCTTCTTTGTCGACATGTGAACCTCCATAAATTAAACTGATTATGTTTTAAAAACACACCTAGTAGGATTTGAACCCACATAAAATAATTTTGATATATGCTTTTACAGCCCCTGTAGGATTCGAACCCACGACTCACGAATTTGAAGTTCGGCATGTTACCGTTACACCAAGGAGCTATTATTTTAAAATGAAACCCGCCGCATTGCCAATTACACCACGGACGCATATGATTTATTATTATTTATCTACTCAACATCTAAACCTAGGCTCTTGCGAAAAAGATTTCTTGAAAGTTTTGTATCATACATAGCACCATGTAATTGTGATCTATCTACCTCCAAACCAAAACTTTCTGAAGTCGGTGCAAGCCCATAATGAGTATTTTTTAAATTCTTGTTTAGATAATGAGTTGATATTCCCAAAAAAGATGTATCAAGAACATGATAATCGAATAAACTTTCATAAAAATTAAGCTTATTATACTTCCCAAATAACGATTTTAGAAAACCGACATCAAATCCAATATTATGGCCTGCGGGAGTTAAAAAGTCATACCTGTTTTTTCCATCAACATATTTTAGAATCATAGATGTTAAATCAAATAAAAATTGCTTTTGTGATAATTCCCTAGACTGAAGATCTTCAACCGTAGTTTTATTAATCTTTAGACTTTGCTCCGATATATTATCAAATCTATCTGGCTTGGGATACCATTTAGTTTCTTCTACAATCTTTCCTTCGATCTCAATTAAACACGCTAATTCTATTATTTCATGTTGATCATCATATAATCCCGTTGTTTCAGTATCCATCCAAAATAACTTTAAAGTACGACTCATTATAATTATTCCTTACACGAAATTATGAATAATGTAAATAAAAAAACCCACTGTAACCGTTAAAACAAACGAAAATATAACACCACCAAACAATCCAGAAGATGGCCTCCAAAATTGATACCATTTTGCATCTTTCATATCGTGGTTACACATTTTTTCCATCAACTTATCGTTTAGATTTGCCATAAAATTATCAATCTTCTTAAACATATAAATCTCCTAAACTTGATACTTTCTTTTTATGCGAACATTCATATGAGATGAAAAATCTTCCGGTTTATCGCCTTTATTTACAAGGAAGTCAATTCTGTTTTTATACCTCCTTGCCATCGTATCAACAACTTTCCACTCTCCATTTAAATCAGGTCCAGCATCACTAACAATAATAATGTCCCCATATTTAAATGGTCCATTTAGATTATATCCCGATTTTAGATATCTATTATTTTTTGGCCTTATCATGTCTCTTGATAAAGCAACATATCTATTTAAACCTGGATTTCTTTTATTGATCCTTGCACCGCTTGCAGTTTTAAATGGTGTTGAATCGCATTGTTTTATCGTTGCGTGATAACAAGTCGCCTTTACGACATAATTTATGTCAAAAACTGTTTTAGGTATATTATTCATTGACATACCTGTATTATTTACCATTACAAATAACATTAATGCAACGACTATTCCAACGAATAGTCTCATGTTATTATTCTCCTATATTGCCCGTTATGCGAGTTGAACGCATGTTGTAGTTTAATCTACAGTTTTAACCGCTAAACTATACGAGCATAGATGGTGGTTTTTATTGGGAGAGGTCAGACCCATCTAAATATCTGACCTCTCCCGCTTTTTTGGGAAAGACTTACTACTCTGTAACTACCGTTGAATCAATCGGAACAACAACCGAATCCTGTGTCACAGCCGTTGTGTCGTTTGTAGTAGTGACAGTAGCAGTTTCAACATTGTTATTATTACAAGCTGAAAACATAACTGCCATGGCAATGGTAAATACCCCCAGGATCATTCGAACATTCTTCTTCATAAGACTTCTCCTTTCTTTTGTTTTTGTATTTACTTTTCAAACCTTTAAACACGAAAGCCGCAGACGAGAATCGAACTCGCAACATCCAGTTTGGAAAACTGGAACTCTACCAATTGAGTTACTGCGACACTTTAATTTACATTGATCAAACAGTCTCATCAAAGTTAAATGTAGGTTTTTCCCATTGTTCAAAGATATATCTTCCATCGGAACATGACCATGACTTTGTTGTGGGAATAAAACTATATACACCAATCTTTTCATTTGTAGGTTTTGTAATTTCGCGAATATAAAACCTCAGTGAATAAGGAAGACCATTAGTTTCATCAACATATCCTGCGGCATATAAACCGCCTCCGCAATGATCACACTTCCATTCGGATGAATTTGATTGCGCATCATAACAATTATAGTGATGAATATGACCATTTACACAACACCAAACTTCATGGCCTTCGTAAGACATGTGAACCTCCAAATTTAATTTGACTTCCTAAGATCTTTGATCTTTTATAAAGACGATCAATGTCAGACCTATCACACCTAAAACGAAAAAAGGAAGTTGATATTATTATTTACATAAATTTCATCTAAAAATTATCAGGAATTGTCGTTACATTCTGCATTATAGATATCTTCGGCACATACATCTAAACTAATTTCATTATAATTATCCGTCAATTCAATGAAATCAATTATGTTACTAAAAAGATTCATCTTTTCATCAATATCGATTTGATTAAAGTAATAAATAAATTCTTCTATATTCTTCGATTTTGCGCTATTAATTAGTTGTTTATTCTTTTTAGTAAAAGAAATAATTGGATGGGCATTAACAATACTTTGATGCTCTATATAATTCTTATAAAAAAGAGTTTTTTCAATTTGAGTCATAATTATTTAGTCTCGAAAAAAGCATAATATACACGATTGTTTTCCTTGATCATGATGTACATAACATTATCATGTGAATAAAACATGAAATTAGGATCTTTCATAATTTTATTATAAATGCGACTAACATTACGATCATTAACCTTCATATATGATTCCAACTCGCCGGACTTAGTAGACGGATAACTACAATTACCCATACAACCACGCATACATTCGTCACGACGTCCGGAATAAACCTTAACAACATCTGCCTTAGTAAAGGCATATTCAGAAATCATATATTCATCGCGGCTAAGCTGAATAAACTTACTCATTTCTAATTTCCTTTAGTTACTTTGATTATAATGAAAAACAACGTTCTTGATGGTTTTCTTCATTTCCTTCAAATCGGAACGAAGATTCTTCATCGTATAATGTTCAGAATCACGAAGAGCAATAAAACGATTGATCATATCACTGGAAAAAACGAGATATTTCTCGTAATATGAATCTTGATTAATTTTCTTATCTCGCCAAATAACAAACTCATCATAAGACTTAATATCTGAAATACGATCAATACTTGACATAAGATTATAAATCATGTTTTTATCCATGTTAATAATATCATAATCAAGACTGATAAGAACATCAGCAAGAATACACTTATCAATCATTCGACCACCAACGATATCCAAAAGCTCCTTATTCAAGAAATTATAATTGTTCTTGAAATTGGCCATTGAGCAATAAGGGCCTTTAACACAACCAACATCCAAATCTTCGTTATAAAGTGCAGTAAGATTACACCAAAACTTATAATGATCATAAGGACGTGAATTTTCCCACATCCCATCAGAAATTTGACCACGCATTTCAAATTCCCAACAAATGTACTGATAATGATTGGTGAAGGTAATTGTAGAAGTCGTCATGAACAAATCCTCTTTTTTTTGATTGGTGGAACCATTCTCTCAATCACGATATAAATATAACAAATCCATTGTGATTTGAAATAGCCGTGGTGGTTTTTTTTCAAAAATAACGAAAAAATACTCTATTTTGAATAGGTAAACAATTGTTTATTTGTTATAATCTTACTGGACTATATATTCCATCGTTCGAATCAAAAAAGTCCTTCTCGGGTCATCTGGACATCCCACAAATGATATAGAAAAGAGGGGAAATATCCCCTCTAATCATATCAGTCTTCTATATTAAGTATAGTTTACTTTATACTAATCTTTATGCCTTTTTCGTTATCAATAGTTGATTTCTTTTTTGGCACTATAATATAAAGCATACCATTATCAGAATTAGCCTCAATTAAAGAAAAATCAAACTTCTCCGATTGAGGGATCTTTATTGTTGTTTTGAACTTAGACGTCTTAGCACCGGAATATACTCTAGTCCAATTTTCATCTTGTTTTTGTGTATCAGCTGAAATAGTAATATAACCGTCTTTTAGTTCTATTTCTATATCTTCCTTAGATCATCCAGCAACGGTTGCTTCTAGTTTTAGATTACCTAACTTATCTTGATAAATGTTAAATTTAGGAAAAGAAATATCGCTTACTTCGAAGGTGTTTACTGCATTTTTTGCTCTTGATAAAAGTTCATCAAATTCAAGAAATGGATCGGTGAAAATACTGGGATTACGAAAGATTGATGGTACCATAATATACTCTCCTTTTTTTCTTTTGTTTACTTGTGGTTTTAACTCACAATAGATATCAAACTTTGATGTACAAATGAATGATATCAAGAAGACTGACATAAATCTATATATTATAGTTCTATCTTTTTCTTAATCCAAAACACCCACTTTTTTGAAAAAATCAACGCTTCCAGGTGCACCTCTATAATGACCTTGAATACAAGAAAATGGTAGATTTCTATCAAGACACTTTATTAACCTTCTTCCAATACCTTGATGTCTATAAGATTTCTTTACAAAGATCCAAATAACATCATTATCCTGAACGACAGAAACTCCAACCGTAATACCATCAACTTGACAAATAGCAATATTATGAAAATCTACTCTTGGATCTTTTCTTACATTTACAAGCCATTCGGATAACATCCAACCTGGAACAAATAGCCTGTTTTTTAATGCAAGATCGCAAAACTTCATAACTTCATTGTCTGTTTTTGCAAAATAAGTTCTAATCATGATAGTAACTTTCAACCACTAATAAATAATCTTCTTATCGTAAATCTTGCCCGTATTACCATTAAAAAGGAATACCATACCAACTCTCATATTGATTAGATAATTCTTTCTATATATGTCAAACAAGAAATCATATGTTGGTTCAAAAGAATTATTAAATAATTGAGACTTAAAATACATCTTTCCAATAAAACCCATCTTTAGATTACAAGTCTTTACTTCAGCTTTTGGGAGATAAAAGTCATATTGTCCAACAATAGATACGGGAAGGAAATAATAAAATCTTTCTTCTATCTTTTGGATATTTATCTTTTTATCTGAAAAGTTATATGCAGAATATGTACCCTTTTTAATTTCGGTATGTTTAATTGGAATAATAAAGAATCTTTGATTTTCCCACAAAGCAACACTTTGAAGTCTAACAGACATTATCTCACTTTCTGCATCATATTCTCGATATGGATATGGATAATAGTCTTCTTCATCATCTACAAAACAACTCCAATAAAACACATTATTTGGCAAACCTGTAACAATACGAGTAAAGTATTCATTTTCCGTTTCCCATTCATATGCATCATCCATTACATATTTATTCCAATTAGACATAAATGTATCATCAGTAATACGGGTTGCTTTACTGGCATAATATACAATGTTACTAGTATCCCGTTCGGCTGGGATTGCATATGCAGTAATCGCCAACATAAGCATCAAAATCAAACTATATACCTTGTTCATAACAACCTCCAATTTATTGAACCTTAACGTATATACTGTGATTTAATCCCAAAGATTCCTAAACCACTTGGCAAACAAAAAAACTCCTTCATCAATCTTTTTCTCATTTTCTTCTTCAATATGACCAATCTTATAATTTTCAAATGCATAAATCATTTTGTCCATTATATCATCCCACTCATTTTCAGTTAAATTTCCGGGATAACCGCATTTATGTTCTTTAAGATATTTCAATCTAGGAGTTATAAACTTAGCAATAGTATTATCTAGATTCCAACATTCCGTTGGTTCAAAACCTTGTGTATTATACATATCAATATATTTATGAATTCTTTCATCTTGTTCATCAAGTTCATTAATAAGTCCATAATAAGATGGATGATTAATAAATGACATAATTATATCCTTTAACTATAAATTTATATGATATAGAGGTAGTAGGAATCGAACCCACATATGAAGGACCAAAACCTTCTGTCCTACCATTGGACTATACCTCTAAATTTAAGGTTCCCATTAGGACTCAAACCTAAACTAAGTGGTTACTCAAATATACGATATAAATATATTTGATAGCCGCTCTTTCTCCTTTTGTTAGAAGCCCGGTACAACGGCGAGAGTAGGATTCGAACCCACGGATGTCTTTCAACACCAACCGCTTTCAAGACGGCCACCTTAAACCACTCGGTCATCTCGCCAAAGATAGTTACCCATATATTTAAGCAGCCGCCGGACTCAGGTAACTATCAAAACGGCATAACCCCAGTGAGATTTGAACTCACGCTTGATGCATTTTAAGTGCATTGTCTCTTCCGCTGGACTATGGGGTCGTATTATTTAAGCCGCCCAAGGGACTCGAACCCTCAACCTGAGCCTTACAAAGACCCAGCTCTACCAATTGAGCTAAAGCGGCAAAAGTAGGGGTGGAGGAATTTGAACCCTCGACCTTAATTTAACAAAAAATTTTGTAAATCGAAACACAAATCGAGATTTTTTATATCTTTCTTTCTAAGAATAATTAGTTTAAAAGGAAATTGATTTCATTTATTTCTATCTAAATCAGTTTCATAACCTTTAATTTCTACATATACATTATATTCTTGTATAAAAAAATCTGGAAAATATAAAGCCTCTCTATTTAAATCACATCTAAAGTATTTAAATCCAACTTTGTTTCTATTAAATTTTATTTTATGATTATCACATTTTGTCATTTATTTATATCTCTCTCTTTTTCGTTTTATGTTTGAACTATAAATACATATAGTCACAAAAACGAAAAAGCTTATTTAAATTAAAAAAAATCCTCCTGCCAAGAGTTGAACTTGGTCGGCATGTTTATAAGACATACTGTGCTAACCGAACACACAGGAGGTTAATTAAATAAAAAGAAAAATCACCGATAGGAGACAATCCTACGCCTCTGATATACAATATCAGAATTCTTGGCGGCGCTTAAACGTTAACTACTTTAGTTGAAAAAACGCTTCTTAGTCTTCGGTCAAATCTGCTTCACCCCTATGATTTTAGGCTGGTGATTTATTTGTGCTAGGTATAGTTTTTTTCAACTATTGCTTAGGTCTGATTCCAATGATCAACCAATTTCTTCTATCAATCATATGTCCCGCTAAGGATTCGAACCTCTCTTACCCAAAATTATGGGCCGTGCTTCCGTTACACTAGACGGGCGCGATTTCTTTTCGATCTGCCAATCTCGAGAAACCGGCTTCTACTTCAGGTACTATTTTCTTAAACTGGCAGATTTAAGAATCTTTCGCTTTTTCGAAGAGTAGCCAGAGAAGTCTGCGAATCTTCATTACGCCACATTTCTTGTGGAGTTGCTCTAACTTTTGAGCTATCTGACTATGAAATAGGGGCAGTAGGGATCGAACCTACGACCAGCTGGTTATTGAGATGCACTCTCTTAAAGAACCTAATGCATCTTAAAGCCAGCTGCTCTCCCAACTGAGCTATACCCCCAAGTAATTAACTTAAATCAATCAACAATTTATCAATTATTTTTTCTTTTTCTTTTCTTTCTAATTTACAATAATCCGATCATTTTATTCTTATTATCTTTCAACCATTATTTCTCAAAAAATCATTTCTTCTTTCATCACTTTTTACTATTCTTTCATCTAAATAATGTTGATCTCCATCAATTTCAAAATCAATCTTTTTTGATAAAATAGCGAAATCTAAATAATAAGTAGCTACTCTATATTGTTCTTCATATTCAATTTTATTGGAATCTAAAATTCCTTTAAAATATTGTTCAGGATAAGATCTTCCTAAGGAATAATGGTTTAATAAGTATGGTACTTTATCCGGATTATTCTTTAGAAATTCTTTTCTTTTGTCACTTATTAACTTTTTTGTTTCTTCGGAGTGATATCTACCAGTAGAAGATATTATTAATTTCTTTCTTGTTTCATCTGAAATTACGTATATTTCATTATTTTCTTTAGCTGATATTCACTGATTACTTTTCTTTTTTGTTTTTTGAGAAATTAATCATTTTTCTGTTTTTGAATTTTGTTCTAATTTGTTTGGATTTAATTTACAATACTTTTCATGATATTTTATACCATTTTTATGAAACTCTTTTTCGCAATATTTACAATTCATTTTTACTTTCTCCTACATGTTTATTTCTATATATAGGAAAAGCACCTAACTAAATAAACCGCTGCTCTGCCAGCTGAGCTACATCCTCGTTTTCAATCATGTCTATAATCTAACCAAATCCATTGTGATTTGAAATAGCTAGATGAAAAATAATGAAAAAATACTGTTTTTTGTATTTACCATTATTCCGTATAGCGGGGACGGGAATCGAACCCGTGACCTTCGGGATATGAGCCCGACGCCGTACCACTGGGCTACCCCGCTATGTAAAATGTCCAGTAAGGGGCTCGAACCCATGACATTCTGCGTGTAAAGCAGACGCTCTGACCAACTGAGCTAACCGGACAAAGTATCCCTGAGGGGAATTGAACCCCTGTTGCCGGAATGAAAGCCCGGCGTCCTAACCACTAGACGACAGGGACAAGAAATGGACCTGAGGAGATTTGAACTCCTGACCCCCGCCTTGCAAAAGCGGTGCTCTGCCAATTGAGCTACAAGCCCATCAATGCGGGATAAGGGACTCGAACCCATACACCTAAATACCAGAACCTAAATCTGGCGCGTCTACCACTTCCGCCAATCCCGCAAAGTCGGGACAGAGGGATTTGAACCCCCGACATCCTGCTCCCAAAGCAGGCGCGCTACCAGACTGCGCTATGTCCCGATCCCAAATAACTTTATCTATATATGATGCAATAGTTAGTTTATGACCTATAGCTGCCCATTCCCTCAATCACGTCTATAATCTAACCGAATCCACTGTGATTTGAAATAGCCGGATGAAAAATAATGAAAAAATACCGTTTTTTGTACATATAAATAGAGACTAATTTATCATTAATCATCTAATGTACGTGATAGGATTTGAACCTACATAGCCTTTTGGCACAGCTTATCAGACTGCTCTCTGACACCACTCGAGTACACGTACATATTATCAAAGAATGCCAAGAGTAGGATTCGAACCTACCTACCATTACAGTCCACTACATCAGTTTTTGATGGACTCGATTTACAGTCGAGCGATGTTATCTTGGCTTAAAAAGTATCAATTGCGGTCAAGCTTTCCACGGTAGAGGGGATTGATACAAACTCCCTAAAAGGTCTTAAATGGTGTTCGGTGTTACCTTTTTAATAAACCGGCTCTTTCAGACGCTGACAGGAAAGAACTAAACTGACTCTCTTTATAGCTGGAGAGCAAACCTCGGTGTTAAGTTTATAAAGTCTACACACTTCCAATAGACTTTTTTTATCATATTTAAGTGACTAATTTAAATATGATAAAATGACCCTTGCACGGATCGAACCTTTCTTATATTCTTAGTTTAGAATATATATTGCGGGTTCGAGAATTTGAACAATACCCCGTGGAGGATTCGAACCTCAGACCTATCCAACCAGCGTTAAGGAACGGCTTAGAAGGCCGCTGCTGGACTCACAGGGCAAAAACAGTGAACAGTGAAACACTCTATCCACTGAGTTAGGGGGTCAAAATATCTTTATCTCTCCAACGTCAGCCGGACTATCCTTTGCTCAATGGCATACTTTGTTCAATCTATTGATCGAAAAGATAAAGAACTATTATCTATCTATTAGCGTTTATACGAAAAACGCTGAAGATTACATAGAAAAACCAAAAACTATAATAAGTTTACGTGTATTGACCTTTTCAGAATGCACATTAAAATCATAATGACGAACAAGAATAATTGGAAAATTATGAATCATAATTGAAACATAATCATGCCAACGAATACCATCTTTACAATGGAATTCATTATATATTCTACCAATCCACAACATTTATAACCTCTTCTATTATTTGTTAAAATGAAGACCTTTTTCATTGCTGCGAGAATCGCATTCTGTACATTCAATGCAATTATTACACTTATTGCAATTCATACAATCATCACATGAATCACAATCCGTACAAGCATCACAAACATAACAATTCTTGCAACCAATACAATCTTCACAAGTTGTGCAATTATTACAACTTTCGCAATATGCACAATCAACACAATTACGACATTTTGTCAATGTTTTTGATGCTTCCATAGCGCCTATTTCTGTCCAAATTTCATCATTCCATGAATTACCGAACCTATCATACCATTTATTATCTTTATGAAGCATAATAAAATTTTCCTTTGATTTTTCTGTTGTTCTCGATCATGTTTATAATCTAACCAAATCCATTGTGATTTGAAATAGTTGATCAAAAAATAATGAAAAAATACCGTTTTTTGTATTTCTTGAATAATTATATATCAAATATCACGCAGATTATAAGAAACAATGCTGCTAAGTCATAAAATGGAGTTTTAAACGAAATAGCTATAATTATTGTATATATTACAATAAAGTCTCTTACGTCAAGTTTACGATTTAACTTCTTAAATAAATAATCATGAAAATCATTAAACAACTTCTTCATTTTCATACTCCTTATAAAACTTAATCATTAAATCATTTACTTCATCATAATCAACTTTATCTGGAATTTTAGATTGATTTATCATTTCTTTAATGATGATCTCTTGCATACGAATCCAGTCTTTTAATCTATCTATATTTGCAAAAACATTCCCCCATTTTACATTCATTAAATAGATCTTTGTTGATTCGTCTACATATACAATAGGATCGTTGAACTCAATTAAGTTCTTAAGTTGAATCATTAAACGACATATGTGCATTGCTGACTTTGCATTATAATTATTTTTAGAGTATTCTTCTTTTTTATTCTTTTCGGCTAAATGTAGTTGATGACTTGCATATCCCAAATATGATCTAAATGATTCTTTTGAAATAAATAGTTCTCTATTTTTTACTATATATTTCTCAAAGATAGGATCTATATACTCAATAAACTGTTTACGAGTATATAACATTTCTAGGAGATTAGGGTTATTCTTACATAGAAGAGATATATAGTGTCTAAAAGGATAGATTGTATCATTTGGATCTTCTGGAAAATGTAAGGTTTCTACTTTCTTTAATCCAAATAATTGTTCTTTTGATTCTAAAAAGACGCCTCTTCTATCAGTATCAGAATCACTACTGGCTAAATTATATGCCTGTGATCCTATGATTACCTTTAAAAGAATTTTATTGTTCATTATGATTCCTTATTTTCGTGTGGAAGAAACCCAAACTCATATACCATTGGTCGAAGTCTATTTTCAAACTGCTTAAACTTAACCATAAATTCTTTCAATTCTGTTGGCATATACTTTTTAAGAATACCCATACGAATTTGATACCATCCAGCATCCCAAGTATTCAAATGATACTTTTCATCCTCTTGATGAGCAAGCTCACGATACTTCATACTCTTTCGAGTTAGTTCTCTTAAACCTTCTAGAATTTCTTTTGCATCTAGACTTAGATTTAATTCTGATAGCTTCTTATAGATAAATCTATCTTCATAGAATTCATCAGCATC
>Ga0172373_10006017_pt1 | contig 16309 bp, 15 predicted proteins | sample Lak10m_2_FD_114546 | JGI IMG/M metagenome (GOLD analysis project Ga0172373, IMG submission 114546) | Freshwater microbial communities from Kabuno Bay, South-Kivu, Congo - kab_092012_10m | ecosystem: Environmental > Aquatic > Freshwater > Lake | place: Democratic Republic of the Congo...
GCTTCGCGCTCGATTTTCAACTGAATCAAGCGACGGTCTAATTTATCCAAGGCTTCTGGCTTGCTGTCGATTTCCATCTTGATACGCGCAGCCGCCTCGTCAATTAAGTCGATAGCTTTATCGGGCAAGAAACGGTCAGTAATGTAGCGATGGCTCAATTCCGCAGCCGCCACAATCGCTGGATCGGTAATTTCTACGCCGTGATGTAACTCATACTTCTCTTGTAAACCACGCAAGATGGCAATGGTCGCTTCAACGCTAGGCTCATCGACCAATACTTTTTGGAATCGACGCTCCAAGGCCGCATCTTTCTCGATGTATTTGCGATATTCATCTAAAGTCGTTGCGCCAAGGCAATGCAACTCACCGCGCGCCAAAGCAGGCTTGAGCATATTGCCGGCATCCATTGCGCCTTCTGCTTTACCAGCACCTACCATCGTGTGCAGCTCATCGATAAAGACGATAGTTTGGCCTTCATCTTGCGCCAATTCCTTAAGTACCGCTTTTAAGCGCTCCTCAAACTCACCACGATATTTAGCGCCAGCTAGCAAAGCGGCCATATCGAGCGACAACACCTTTTTATTCTTAAGTGACTCAGGCACTTCACCATTCACGATACGTTGCGCCAAGCCTTCTACAATCGCTGTCTTGCCCACGCCTGGTTCACCAATCAGCACAGGATTATTTTTGGTGCGACGTTGCAACACTTGAATCGCGCGACGAATTTCATCATCACGGCCAATCACGGGGTCGAGCTTGCCCAAACGCGCACGCTCGGTTAAATCCAAAGTATATTTTTTCAACGCTTCGCGCTGACCTTCAGCCTCTTGATTGCTCACAGATTCACCTCCACGCACCGCATTAATTGCGGCTTCCAAAGCAGCCTTATTTAAGCCAACTTGTTTAAGTAGTTTTGCTGTATCGCCTTTATCTTCAGCCAACGCAAGCAAAAACATCTCGCTGGCGATGTAAGCATCGCCACGTTTTTGTGCGTGTTTATCGGTAAGATTTAATAGATTATTAAGGTCGCGGGAAATCGCTACTTCACCAGTGCTTTCAGCCACCTTAGGAAGTTGATCAATCGCTGTTTTGAGACCAGCTTTAAGCGGCTCAAGATTAACACCAGCGCGCGCCAACAAAGACGTCGTGCCGCCATCTTCTTGACTTAACAAAGCAGACAACAAATGTGCCGGTTCAATACTGGTATGGTCGTGTCCAACAGCAAGGCTTTGCGCATCGCTCAACGCTTGTTGAAACTTGGTTGTTAGCTTATCAACTCTCATGCCACTCTCCCATTTTTATGACTTAATGTTGCCTATATGGGGAGCACCTAACAATTTTCAAGACGAAACTTTTGAAAACAGAAATTAAGGAGAAACGCTATCCCAGCTTCTACCTTCATCTTCTGAAAAAAACTGCTGCTCAGGCAGGTTGAGATTGATTGGATACTTTGCTGTGACGATGAGCTTGTCCTTAAGCTCTTTGAAAGCGACTAGCTCAGCAACTTCACGACTGAGCCTCTTAGGTAAAGAAGACACCCACGCTTCGCCGTCGACACGCGCATAAAATACACCTCGATTGGCAGATGAAGTCCAAACCACATGCCATCCCCAGTCACCACCTTTTAATACAGCGACCGCTGGGAAATGGCAGCCAACTTCTTTACTACCCGCAAAACTCAGTCGGATAATTTTTTCCTTGCCCCCAGCTACTGAATGAATCATCGCGAGCTCTTGCAGTCCGCCATCAACAACCTTTTGAGCGACCTGAATCTGAGCATCCCCAGCACTGGCAGAGACCGATGCACATTGCGCATCAGCCCATGCCAAGCTGGTCATAACAAGTAATATCAAAAACAGTGCTGTGCTTTTCATTAAAATTTAAGCGTTAAACCTACGTTAATGGAACGTCCCATCCCTGGAACTGAAGTGCCATATTGTGGCGTTCCAGATGTCGTACCAGAGTACATCGTTGCACCTTGGCCAACGTAAGCCCCACCTAACGGATGGTAGTAAAGCTTATCAAAGACGTTCTCAACGCCCACATCAAATCTGACTTGCTTCCACTCATAGCTACTGTAGAGATTTAACAAGCCATAACCTGGGGTTCTCAACTCTTTGCGAACTTCTTGCACGTCATCTTTTTCCGAGACTAATTTAACTTCAGCAACATTAGTCCAGCCCCCTAATTTTTGCTCCAAGGCAAATTTGGCATTCAATGGCATGATGTTGTAGAGGTCATCGTGTGTATCGGCATTTTTACCATTCACATAACTCATCACACCAGAAACTTTAAAGGCACCAAAGTTCTCCATGCTCCCTAATAGCCAACGACCCGAAATATCAGCGCCATATAAACGGGCAGATTGGTTAGCTAGAGAAAGATTCACGAAGCCATCCGTCCTTGTTGGTGTAGCGATTGAAACCGCGTCAATATAGTCTTGCACATAGCTATAGTAAGGCGAAACACGGAGATTCCATTTTTCGTGATTAGCATCATGCCATTCACCCATTACACTCAGTGTATGTGCAGTTTCTGGCTTAAGGTTGAGATTGCCCACATAACCATTACCATCACCCACCCAGTTATTCATGTTGGTGATCATACTATTGGTGGTACCCCAAACATAACGCTCATAAAGGCTAGGTGAGCGGTTTTTGATGGAATAACCCAACTCATAAATAGAAGTGTTATTAGGTGTAAATCTGGTTAGGGCAGTGGCATCCAGATTATGGTCAGTTTTTTCGTGATTTTGATTATTAAAGACTGTGGCAGCTGGGCCATAATTAGCCATCATTGTAGTGCTATAGCCATGAACATCATCGGCATTCATTTTAACCGTGCTGTGCCGGAGCCCGAATTGTGTCATCCATTCTTTATTCCACCTAGCTTCCCATTCGGCAAACATGTCATACCGGTCACGTTGACCATTACTAATATTTTCGAAGGAATTAGGGCCCGCCATCATTGATGAGTTGGCAACTGGCGGCCACCAGTCATCCAGACGATAACGCTGATATTCCGCACCGACTTTAAACAAATCACGTTCTGAATAAGGAATATCCGCTTTTAAAGATACCCCTGTATTCTTGCCGCGAGTTTCCATCGGCATACCTGCTGAAGGGTAAAAGTACTGCTTATCTTCTCTAAAATTCATGGTATGGCGCGTACTCTCATGATAAGCACTCGCCATCAAATTACCCCAGCCATATTCGCCTGTGTATTTAAAATTAAACTGCTCACTATCGTTTCGCGTCATGTCCATACGCTGATTAGGGAAGCCTTGATAGGGAATATTTTGGATCCCGACTTTAAAGTCAAAAAGGTGATTGTCGCGTTTAAACGCTAAGTTCAAGGCATGATTTTCAGATTTGAATGCAGATGAACCAACCGTGTCACCAGAAAGCCAAGGACCATTAGCATAAGCCGCACCTGCAGCTTTAAAATTACCGCCCGCTTTGTAGTTATTCGCTTCTACAATTGAGCCTGTATAACGTGCTGAAAAACTGTCATTCGCTAAAGTCGCTGAAAAATTAGCGCCTCTTGCATCGTTATTACTACGATAAAACGTACCAATCTGACCCTGGTGAATCAACTCATCTGGTGAATTCGCAAAAGTCGGTGCAGCAGACTCCACTTTAATCGTCCCGCCAATACTGTCGCCACCGACGCTGACTGGCGTCACGCCAGAATAAACCTTAATGCTGCTGACATTGACGGGATCAATGTATGAGAGTGGTGTGTTCATGTGGTTGGCACAGGCCGAAATCAAATCCATGCCGTCCACTTTGATGCGAAGACGGTCATCTGCAAAGCCTCTGATGACGGGTATGCTGGAGACGCCACCAGCCTGATACAAGCTGATCCCAGGCTCATCTTCCAAGAGTTTAGCGGTATCGCTTGTGTTGACTCTTGCTCTTGCTAGCTCTTTGGACTCTTTAATGGACGTGGTGGCTGAGGGCAAAGGGTTAATTCTTTCTTCCTTCACCTCAACCTCCGGCGCATGCATATCATCGTGCGCATAGCCATACGATTGAACAAATAATCCTGCGATTAGAAGTGTGATTTTTTTTGTTTTCATTATTATTCCTCTGGCCCTAAGCTGCGTGCTTTTGTTCTGGCACATACTTAACCAAATCAGTTAGATCACAACCGAAATAAGCGCAAAGCTTGTCGATTGAGTTAATAGAAAGATTGTGCTGTTTTTGATTTAACGCACGATGTAATGTCATACGGCTGATGCCCGTAGCTGCAGCCAATTCAGATAATTTAATATTTGTACCAGACTGCTGATGCTTAGCAGCCATGACGGCCTCAATTTGAAGTTGAATCATGATTCCCCCTAATAAAACTTTAGGCAGCACGAAGCTACCAACCAAAAACTAGTTTTACTTAGATTGCAGGGGGTGCTTGAGGAGGGTGTGAACCTTGGTGTGTGGCTTCGATGATAGGTGAATCATATGCTGCAACAAACCACGCATGGGATTCATTCAAAGACAAAGTGATAACTGCGACACCTGCACTAACAATTGGTGTGTGATGACTAGTACAGCAAAGCGTGCAATGCCCGCTTTGACCAAGCATTCCGTCATGGTGCTTGCCTGATGGCAATTCAATTGGAATAATTTTGGTACCGTGTTCAGAGCAGACTTTTTGATAGATCACATTTGCGTGATCATGGGATGACATCGCTTGAGAAACAGTAGGCGCAAGCGAAGCAAAAACAATCGCCAGCATGGCGATCCAACTTGCTAACCAATTTGTGCGCGATCTCAACATGTTTTCATTATAGCCAAAATGGGGATTGCGAACTAGAAGCGAACTGTATAACGAAGGGTCAAACGGTTATCCTCAAAATAACCATTCTCAGTTTTTAGATCACGACTATATTGCAGGGTGATTCGGCCAAAGGAGTAGTTGCCAATACCGCTCGCTTGGAAGCGTTGCAATCTGGTCGGATTATCACTATCAACTCCGTTATAACTAGTCTCACGCCCGAAGGTGTAATAGTAAGTCCCGGTCAACGAGTATTGCTGATTAAAGTCATAACGTGCGCCAACTTGCGCAGTGTAAAGGACGTCTTGCTCAAGTGTCTGATGTCGCTTAGGAATGGGGGCATCAGTGTTATCCCCATACCAGAGGGCATCAAATGCCATCATGCCAGCCAACTTCTCAAACAAAGGTGTTTCATAGCCAATTTGTAAAGCTGTTCTATGGCGATTTTCGCCCATATTAAAGGCGCGACTGGCGTCATAACTACCTGTAGGCAAGACCCAATAAAGTGCGGCACCTAAATAGGTTTGAGTCTCGCGATTAGCATACGGCCAAATCGCAAAAGCCAAAGTGGTATCCGTCACTCCTTTATCACTATCAAACCCTTCTGGATGAACTGCACCTGCGCCTGTCTGAGCATAAAAATAAGCTGGCAACTGAGCTACTTCAAATGAATGGCCTACTCTGGCGTAATAGATACTGGAGCTTACAGATGGACGACCTGCTATCTTTTCTCCGTGACTGTAATAGTCACTCCTTTCTGAATATTGATAACTCAACTGGAGGGCACTGATGCCTGGTTTAGGCGCAATCACATCCCCTGGCTGCAAATCAATCGCATAAGCCTTAGTGATGACTGAAGTAGATAAAAGCAACAGCAAGATTTTTTTTGTTTTTTGTTGCATTAAACGCTTTCGTTTTTTTGGTTTTTTATACCATCCCAGAGCAACAACACAACGCCCAAGGTGATGGCTGAGTCTGCCACGTTAAAAGCTGGCCAGTAATACTGATAGCCATGGTAATGAAATAACAAGAAATCCACCACATAACCAAGTGTAAGACGGTCGTAAAGATTACCTAATGCACCACCCAGAATTAAAGCTAAAGCGAAACAAAAAAGCGTTTGCGCTGAATGCTTGCGAATTAGATGCACCATCACAACTGAAGCGATCAAAGCAACAGCGCTAAAAAAAGCACGTTGCCAGCCACCCTGAGCTGCTAAGAAACTAAATGCAGCACCTTCATTGTGAAAGCGTACTAAGTCAAAAAACGAGGTGATTTGCAGGTGCTCACCATACTGGAAAGCCTGCTGAATAAGATGCTTGGTATAAACATCCGCAACAATCACCAGCAGGCTTAACAGCATCCATTTACGCATAAGTACGTTTTTCGCCTGTGCCAAATAAATTGCTCACACAGCGACCGCAAATGGTTGGATGTTCAGCAGATGCACCAACATCCTCACGATAGTGCCAGCAACGGTCACATTTAGCATGTTTGCTTGCGGCAACCTTAAAGCTCAAACCTGAACCAGATTGCTTCTCTACTTTGGCTTGAGACGTGATAAAGATGAAACGAAGTGCATCTTCCATGCGGGCAAGTGAATCATAGGTAGGGCCATCAACAGCAATTGTGATTTCAGCTTGCAATGAAGAACCCACTTCACCTGCGCCACGTTTTTCTTCAATCGCCTTATTCGCTAAGGCACGCACTTCGATAATATTTTTCCAGTCGGTGATTTGGGCATCACTCAAACCATGCGCTGGCAAGTCATACCAGAGCTCTTCAAAGACTGTTGCCTCTTTATCAAGCCCTAAAGTTTGCCAAATTTCGTTGGCAGTGAAGCTCAAGATAGGCGCCATCAAACGCATCATGGCATGCGTGATGTGATACAAGGCACTCTGCGCGGCACGGCGGGCATGAGAATTTTCACCCGTGGTATAGAGGCGGTCTTTGAGAATATCTAAATAGAAACTACCTAAATCTTCTGAGCAAAAACCTACAAATTTCTGTACTGCTAAATGGAATTCATAACGGTCATAATCCGCCAAAATTTCCACTTGTAATTTCTCTGCAAGCACTAGCGCATAACGGTCAATTTCTAACCATTGATCAACAGGCAACAAATCTTTGCTTGCATCAAAATCCGCCAAATTCGCCATTAAGAAACGTAAGGTATTGCGGATACGACGATAGCTTTCTGCCACACGTTTTAGAATTTCATCCGAAATCGTCAATTCACCGGAGTAATCCGTCGAAGCGACCCACAAACGCAAAATATCCGCGCCGTAAGTATCCATCACCTTTTGCGGCGCAACCACGTTGCCTTTGGATTTACTCATTTTGTGACGAGCGCCATCCACCACAAAACCGTGGGTAAGCAAGGCATTGTAAGGTGCGCGACCATCAATCGCACAACCTGTTAACAATGAGCTTTGGAACCAACCGCGATGTTGGTCTGAGCCTTCCAAGTACAAGTCGGCAGGATGTTGCAATTCTGTACGACGTTTGAGCACAGCAGCATGGGTTGAGCCTGAATCAAACCAAACATCTAAAGTGTCAGTCACTTTTTTGTATTGATCTGCATTTTCTGGCGCATGCTTTGCCAAGAAAGCCACACCATCTAAACTAAACCAAGCTTCAACACCTACTTGCTCTGTTAACAAAGCGGCTTGCTCTAATAATGCAGCTGTTTTTGGATGTGGCTCACCAGTTTCTTTATGCACAAACAATGGCATTGGCACACCCCAATTACGTTGGCGCGAGACACACCAATCAGGACGATTTTTAATCATCGCTTCTAAGCGTGCACGCCCCCAGCTTGGGAAAAATTCAGTCTCATCCACCGCTTTATTTGCATGCTCACGCAAAGCTTTGCCATCTTTACCTTGCGCGTTCATCCCAATAAACCACTGGTGTGTTGCCAATTGCATGAGTGGCGTTTTATGGCGCCAGCAATGTGGGAAGCTATGATTTAAGCGTGCGCTAGCAATTAAAGCACCGTTCTCTTGCATCAAATTCAAGATCACTTTATTGGCATCTTGGCGGCTTAAGCCACGAATCGCCTCAAGCTCAACCAAGTCGCTAGTAAAGAATTTACCGTCGGCACCAATGAGAACGCGTGGCTTTTCTTGCGGGAAATTCGCACGCATGACCAACCAGTCGTCGTTACCATGTGCCGCAGCAGTGTGTACTAAACCTGTACCTGCATCGGTAGTGACGTGTTCACCACAAATCACAGGCACTTGGCGATTGTCGAACGGATGTTTTAGCTGAACGCCATTTAGAGCAGAACCTTTACATGATGCGAGTTTTTTGGCACTTTCTTCACCATATCTTACTAGTGTGGCTTGTGCCAAATCGTGTCCAAGAATTAACAAACCTTTGCTGGTTTGAATGAGTTCGTAGTCCAACTCAGGATGCACGCTCACTGCTTGATTAGCTGGTAAGGTCCAAGGCGTAGTTGTCCAAATCACGGCAAAAGCATCGCCTGAAATATCAACGCCAAATGCTTTATTCAACGCCGCTTTGTCCGCCACTTTGAAGCCCACATCAATGGCTGGCGAGTTCACATCTTCATATTCAACTTCCGCCTCTGCCAATGCTGAGCCACAATCCACGCACCAATGCACAGGCTTACTGCCTTGGTATAAATAGCCGTTTTTATAAATGTCGCCCAAAGCACGCATGATGTCGGCTTCGGTCTTATAGTCCATCGTGAGGTAAGGATTATCCCAGTCACCTAACACGCCCAAACGCACAAAGTCTTTTTTCTGTTTTTCCACTTGTTCAGCAGCATAGGCGCGACACAACTCACGGAATTTAGCTGGGGCAATTTCCTTACCGTGATTTTTCTCAACCACCAACTCAATCGGCAAACCATGACAATCCCAACCTGGCACATAAGGGGCATCAAAGCCACTCATGGTTTTAGATTTAACGATGATGTCTTTTAGAATTTTATTGACCGCGTGCCCGATATGAATATCGCCGTTTGCGTATGGCGGGCCATCATGCAAAATAAATTTTGGCTTACCCGCGCGTGCTTTGCGAATGCGCTGATAAAGCTTTTTATCTTGCCACTCTTTGAGCCAAGCAGGCTCGCGCTTAGCCAAGTCTCCACGCATTGGGAAGCTGGTTTCAGGCAAATTCAGTTTATATTTCGAGTCTTGTTTTGATTCTTCAGCCATTACAAACTTTCGATTTTTTACGTTCTATTTTTATCAACATTTTTAAAAAAATTGCGCGCCACTTGCGCGTCTTTTGCGATTTGGGCTTTAAGCGCATCCAAACCATCAAATTTCATTTCGTCGCGAATTTTGTGGAAAAACTCGACATGCACATGGCGATCATATAAATCACCATTAAAATCAAATAAATGTACTTCAAGTAACAACTTAGGCACGCCAGCCACGGTTGGTCGAACACCCAAATTAGCGACTCCTTCGCGGCCGTCTAATTTTACTGCATACACGCCCGTTAATGCAGGTCGTTCATGCCGCATATGCACATTTGCTGTCGGGAATCCTAACTTTCGACCCAACTGCGCACCACGAATTACCTTCCCACTAATACTGTAGGCTCGGCCCAACAAGGTTTTTGCGACTTCTAATTGACCAGCAGCTAAAGCGTCGCGAACGCGTGTGCTGGATACTCTTCGTTGAACACCACTCTCTGGCAAATTCACTTGCGGCAAGCTAATTAAGTTCAATCCAGCATTCGCAATATCTTCAACACCACCACGGCGACCTGCACCGAAGCGAAAATCCTCACCAACCAATATGGCCTTGGCATTCACCGAATGCACCAGAATCTTCTGAATAAAATCATCGCTACTTAGGGCAGCAAATTTTTGGTCAAACCGACACAGATAAACGACATCCACACCCGCATCAGCAAAACGCTCCAATTTTTCGCGCAAAGAAGCCAAACGTGTTGGCGCCTGGTTGGGTGTAAAAAACTCACGTGGATGGGGCTCAAACGTCATCACCGCGGATTTAAGTTTTTGCTGTTTGGCCGTTTCCAGCAACTTGGCCAACAACACCTGATGCCCCAGATGTAGGCCATCAAAATTACCAATTGCTAAAGCGCAAGGCTCAGCCAATGTTGATGGGAAATGCCTAAGAACTTGCATCTTAAATCACTGCGCGCTTGATAAAATCTTTGGCGCGAAAGCCCATTAACCAAAGCATACCGAAATAGCTCGCTGCACCAAGTCCCAGCAACACCACAAGATGAGTTAATTTTGGCAATAATTTATAGTTAATCCAAATCGCATTATCACCTGCCACAAAGTGCAACACAGCCGCCATCACAAATAATGCAACAACTAACTTAATCATAAATGCGAACCAGCCTGGCTGCGGCTTAAACAAATCCGCTTTACGCAAATAGAAATACAGCAGACCAGCATTCATGCAAGCGCCTAAGCCAATCGCCAAGGCTAATCCCGCATGGTTTAGCTTTAAGATAAATACAAAAAACAGACTCATTAACTGCGTGGTCACTAAAGTCAAAATGGCGATTTTGACGGGCGTTTTAATGTTTTGACGTGAATAAAATGCAGGGGCCAATACCTTCACCAAAATCAGTCCAAGCAAACCAAAACTGTAAGCTACTAAGGCTTGGCGCGTCATTTCAACATCCAACACATTAAAAGCACCGTAATGGAACAACCCTGCCACCAAAGGTACAGCCAGCACTGCTAAAGCAACCGCCGCAGGCGCCGCCAAAATGAAAGTGAGGCGCAAACCCCAGTCCAGCAATTTTGAATACTCGTCATCCGCTTTATCTGCATAACTCTTGGCCAAACTCGGTAGCAAAATCGTGCCTAAAGCCACGCCCAACACACCTGTTGGAAACTCCATTAATCGATCGGCGTAATAGAGCCAAGAGACGCTACCCGTCACTAATAAAGAAGCAATAATCGTGTTAATCAACAAAGAAATTTGTGCGATAGAAACCCCAAAAATAGCGGGGCCCATTAACTTCACGATGCGCCAAACACCTTCATCTTCTAGATTCAACTCATAGCGTGGCACCAAGCCAATTCGGCGCAAATACGGCCATTGATAAATGAGCTGCAGTATCCCGCCAACAAATACCGCCCACGCCAACACTTTGACGGAGTATTCAAAATAAGGCGCAACAAAAAGCACGGCGACGATAAAAGAAACATTCAACCAAACTGGGGTAAATGCAGGCACTTGGAAGTTGCCATAGGTATTGAGTACACCACCCGCTAAAGAAACGAGCGATATAAAAAAGATATACGGGAAAGTCACTCTTAATAAATCGACGGTTAAATCAAACTTTGCTTTATCGGCTGTAAAACCTGGCGCACTGACTTGAATCACCCAAGGTGCGGCAAGCATACCGATGATAGTAATGAGCACCAAAAACAAACCCAACAAGGTCGCTACGTGGTTGATTAAGGCGCGCGTTTCATCAAAGCTACGTTGCTTTTTGTATTCCGCCAAAATGGGCACAAAGGCTTGAGAAAAAGCACCTTCGGCAGAAATGCGTCGCAATAAATTAGGGATTTTGAACGCCACAAAAAAGGCATCAGTGAATAAGCCTGCGCCAAATACGCGAGCAATCAGGGTATCTCGGATAAAACCAAGGATCCGAGATAAAAATGTCATGCTTCCGACGGCAGCGAGTGCTTTAAGCAGGTTCATTAGTGTGAATTAGGTTAAAAACGCCGACAATTCTATCATGAGGGAGGGGTAAACCTCGAGGAATAAGAGAATTTTGGCTTGAGAATATCTTGCAAACCATCAAATAAAACGATATGATGCTCGGCTTCGTATTTTGTTAATTTATAGGAAAACACATGGCTAATACCGCGCAGGCAAGAAAACGTGCTCGTCAAGCAGTTAAGCAACGCGCTCACAATGCCAGCTTGCGTTCTACATTGCGCACCGCGATCAAGAAGATCATTAAAGCGGTAGAAGCTGGTGATAAAGCAGCTGCTCAAGTAGCATTTGCTGAAAACGTAAGCGTAATTGATCGTATTGCTGACAAAAAGATCATTCATAAAAACAAAGCAGCTCGTCATAAGAGCCGTTTGAATGCATCAATCAAGGCAATGGCTTAATTAGCTACCTTGAAATACAAAAAGCCGAACAAATGTTCGGCTTTTTTATTGTCTAGTGATTTGAACTAGCCTATTCCCAACTCATCACGCGCTTTAATCGCACTTGCAATCACTTCTACTTGATCTTCACCAATCACTGTAAAGTGACCCATCTTTCGACCTGGGCGTGGCTCATGCTTACCATAGAGATGCAGTTTCAATTCGGGATGCGCAAAAATCTTATCCCAAGCTGGCTCGGCACCACTCTTCCAAACATCGCCCAAAATATTCACCATGACCGCTTGGCTGTGCAAACGGTTATCGCCCAATGGCAAGCCGACCAAAGCACGCAGTTGTTGCTCAAACTGATTAGTCACGTTCGCATCAATCGTGTAGTGCCCAGAGTTATGTGGACGCGGCGCCATTTCATTAGCCAGCAATTGACCATCGCTTACAAAAAACTCCACCGCCAACACGCCGATATACTCGAGCTTTTCGGCAATTTTAATCGCCAAGCTACGCGCTTGATCGTGAATCGCTTTAGGCGCACGTGCCGGCACAATGCTGACATCCAAAATACCATTTAAGTGGCTATTTTCGGCTGTTGGATAAGCCGCAACATTACCTGACGCATCGCGCGCCAACACCACCGAAACTTCGTAATCTAAATTGAGCATTTTTTCTAAAACACACTGCTCACCTTTGAAGCCTTGGAAAGCCTCAGCTGCTTGTGCTTGATTGGCAACGCGCGCCTGCCCTTTGCCGTCGTAGCCAAAACGAGCCACTTTAAGAATGGCTGGATAAATCGCATCACCATCCACAGGCAAATCAGAAGCGGCGTTCACCACCACAAATGGAGCAACAGGAATACCTGCATCACGAATAAATTGCTTCTCTAAAACACGGTGTTGCGCAATCGATACTGCTTGGGCTGAAGGACGAACTACGCGTGACTTAGCCAATGCATCCAAAGTGCTCGCAGGCACATTTTCAAATTCGGTCGTAATAGCTTGGCAGGTTTCCGCCATTTGCTTTAAGGCTGCCACATCGTCATAAGCGGCACATAAATGCACATCGGCAATTTTGCCCGCGGGGCTGTTTTTGTCTGGATCTAATACCGTGACGCGATAACCCATTTCATGGGCGGCAATCACGAAAAAGCGACCTAATTGGCCGCCACCTAACATGCCCAGCATCGCTGGGGGAAGAATCACGTGTTGAGAACTCAAGACTGCTCCGATAATGTCATGTTTAATACTTTTGCGGTTTGCGCCGCACGAAAATCTTGTAGCTTTTTAGCCAAGTCGGCATCGTGATTAGCCAAAATTGATACTGCAAATAATCCAGCATTTACTGCACCTGCTTCACCAATCGCAAAAGTCGCCACAGGGATGCCTTTAGGCATTTGTACGATAGAAAGCAAGGAATCTTGGCCTTGTAAATGCTTGCTAGGCACTGGCACACCAAGCACTGGAAGCGTTGTTTTTGCAGCCACCATACCTGGTAAGTGGGCCGCGCCGCCTGCGCCAGCGATAATCACCTGAAAACCTTTTGAAGCAGCACCTTCAGCAAACTTAAACATCAAATCTGGGGTGCGATGCGCAGAAACTACTTTAGCTTCGTAATCCACGCCAAAATCTGTGAGCATTTGTGCGGCTTGTTTCATCACAGGCCAATCGCTGTCAGACCCCATAATAATCGCTACTTTTGGTGTTGTCATACTCACCTCAATCTCTACAAAATCAATGCTTACAAAAGAATAAGATTGTCACGATGGATAAGTTCTGCCTCATCCATGTAACCCAAAATAGTTTCAATTTCGCTGCTAGATTTGCGCAAAATACGGCCCGCTTCAGAGGACGAATAGTTCACCAAACCACGCGCCACTTCTTTGCCCTGCTCATCCACGCAAGCCACCACATCGCCACGCTCAAAGTGGCCTTGAACGGCGGTCACCCCAACAGGGAGCAAACTCTTGCCTTCGTTACACAATACTTTAACTGCACCTGCATCCAACTTTAATTGCCCTGTGACACGCAGGTGGTCAGCCATCCACTGCTTTTTAGCCAGTATTTTGCCGTGCTCACTACGCAAATGCGTTCCAATGACCTCACCAGAAGCCAAGCGAACAAGCACCGCGTTTTCACGACCAGAGGCAATAATCGTATGGGCGCCGCTTCTGGCTGCGCGTTTTGCGGCCAAGATTTTGGTCAACATACCGCCAGTGCCCACGCTTGAACCTGCACCGCCAGCCATTTGTTCCAATGCGGCGTCTCCTGCCACAGCATGTTGCACAAATTGCGCATCTGGATTTTTGCGGGGATCAGCTGAATATAAGCCTGCTTGATCAGTCAAAATCACCAAAGCGTCCGCTTCGATTAAATTCGCCACCAGTGAAGCCAGTGTATCGTTATCACCAAAGCGAATTTCATCGGTGACCACAGTATCGTTTTCGTTGATGATAGGAATGACGCCCAAAGACAACAAGGTGCGCAAGGTGCTACGTGCATTGAGATAACGCTTACGATCAGCCAAATCTTCATGCGTCAGCAACACTTGTGCTGTATGCAAAGCATGCTGACTAAAGCATGATTCATACATTTGCACCAAACCCATTTGCCCCACAGCGGCAGCGGCTTGCAATTCGTTCACAGCGGTTGGGCGCTTCTTCCAACCCAAACGCTGCATGCCTTCCGCCACGGCGCCGCTGGAAACCAATACCACTTGCCTTGATGCCGAATCATCCTTTGATTTAACAAGCTGGGCAATTTGGCTTGCCCACGCCGCGATTGCAGCCTGATCTAAGCCCTCACCATTATTGGTGACCAAGCTCGACCCCACTTTAATCACGATGCATTTAGCATCAGCCAACAATGATTTCAGATTGCTCAATTATTCTGTCTGCCTTAATAATTACTGCGCTTGTTTTAATTTAGCTTCTTTATAAGCTAATTTTTCTGCTGCCAACCGTGCTTGCTCAGCCTCTTCTTGCACACGAATCTCGGCATTCACCGTTTCGATATGTTCCATAATTGCATAAACCAACTCTTTGCAACCAGCACCATTAATGGCAGAAATAGCGAAGCATTTGTCTTTCCAGCCATATGCTTTGACAAATTCAGCCACTTTTTCAGCTGAATTTTCCAACATATCCACTTTGTTTAGGACTAGCCAACGTGGCTTGTTATAAAGTTCTTCGTCGTATTTACGCAACTCTTCGACAATCGCCTTTGCCTCTGCGACCGGATCAACAGCTTCATCAAAAGGCGCCAAGTCGACAATATGTAACAACAGACGTGTTCGTGCCAAATGGCGCAAGAATTGATGACCCAGGCCAGCGCCTTCGGCAGCACCTTCAATGAGGCCTGGGATATCTGCAATCACAAAGCTACGATTCGCATCCACACGCACAACCCCCAAATTAGGATGTAATGTCGTAAATGGATAATCTGCAACTTTTGGTTTAGCCGCTGAAACAGAACGAATAAAAGTGGACTTGCCTGCATTGGGCATGCCTAACAAGCCAACATCCGCCAATACTTTCAGCTCAAGATAAAGCTCAATCTCTTCACCAGGCTCGCCTTTTGTGCATTGCCGTGGTGAGCGGTTAGTACTGGATTTAAAGTGAATATTGCCTAGACCGCCCTTGCCACCTTTTGCTAGCAAAGCGCGTTGGCCATGATCAGCCAAGTCCACCAATGTCTGACCTGAAGCCTTATCACTAATCACCGTTCCAACAGGCACGCGCAGCACCATGTCATCGCCGCCCGCACCGTAACAATCAGAGCCACGTCCGTTTTCACCACGTTGGGCACGGAAGGATCGAGTGTAACGATAGTCAACCAAGGTATTAATGTTGCGATCAGCCTCCATATAAATGGAACCGCCATGACCGCCATCGCCACCATTAGGGCCGCCCATGGGCTCATATTTTTCACGACGAAACGTAGCCACCCCGTTGCCGCCATCGCCAGCAAAGAGCTTAATTGTCGCTTCATCAATAAATTTCATGGTGTACCGCTCATTTTTTAAATTTAAAAACCAACCCGATAATAACCCGAGTTTGCATCACACAAAACAAAAAAGCCCTACCGAGTAGATAGGGCTTTTTAATCAGTGCATTGGTATTAAGCTGGTGTAACGTTTACCATCTTACGGCGCAAAGCACCCTTCACACCGAAAGAAACCACGCCGTCTACTTTAGCGTACAAAGTGTGGTCCTTACCCATACCTACGTTTTCACCGGCGTGCATACGTGTACCACGTTGGCGAACGATGATGCTACCTGCTGAAACAAATTGCTCACCGTAAGCTTTAACACCCAATCGTTTGGCTTGTGAGTCACGACCGTTACGTGAACTACCGCCTGCTTTCTTATGTGCCATTATTCTACTCCTTATTCAGCAGCTTTGGCTTTAGCAGCCTTTGCTTTCGCTGGTTTTGATGAAGCGCCACCGA
>Ga0172373_10006018_pt1 | contig 16305 bp, 40 predicted proteins | sample Lak10m_2_FD_114546 | JGI IMG/M metagenome (GOLD analysis project Ga0172373, IMG submission 114546) | Freshwater microbial communities from Kabuno Bay, South-Kivu, Congo - kab_092012_10m | ecosystem: Environmental > Aquatic > Freshwater > Lake | place: Democratic Republic of the Congo...
AGTCATATTAAGCAAATAAATTTAAAAAGAGGGAAAAAATAAAGTGAACTTTACAAAAAAGTCCAGGTAACTTTATGGTATACGACAAAACAGAAACCTAAAAAAACAAGGGGAATTTTCCCCTTTCTTTAATCCTGACAGCGTTCCCAAGTTTTGTACTGCTCTACATCGTACTGCTCTGCAAGTTCCAAAATTTCTTCGAGAACATCAACAGTCAGTTCTTCATAAGGAATTTCGTCCTCGTCAATTTCTCTGTCATGTTCATAGGTAACAGCAGAAACTTTGTCCAAATTAAATCTTTCAGCAAGTTGAACAATGTTGCTACCGATTGAAGCAATACAAGGTGAACAATCAGCTTGTACATCACCAGTGGAGAAACTTCCCCACTCTTTGATGATAGACTGTATCTTCTCGATAATCCTATCTTTTTTTGTTTTACGTGGCATAATAAAAATATTTGTGGTTTAACGACCACATTAAGCAAATAAAACAAAAAAGAGGGATCGCTCCCCCTTAACACTTGCTTTATTACTATAATTGCTCATTGTTCTTCCCCCTCAATCATAAATCCAAAATGACAAAAACCTGTAATATTTGAGATTTCGTCACTAAGAAATTCTACAATTTCATCTTTATCCTGAATGTCATCAGGAACTTCAATTTCGAGCCTCTTTGGAAGTTTGACACGAACTCTGTCTGTGTCATACTTAATGTCATAAACAATTTTCTTTGCCATAAGATTAAAATTTTTGTGTGGCAGCATTAAGCAAATAAATTTAGAAAGAGGGGAACTTGCACCCCCTGCTTTATCAATTGTTTTTTAGCAGATTCTCACTTCTCCACCATGAAACTTGATAATTTCTACAACACGCTTCACAACGATTGGGTGAATTCCACCGATATGCCAATCACGAATTTTTGTTTTCGGAGTGCCACTCCTGCCGAGATAATTCCTGCCAGATTTGTAGTTGTAAATTGTTGCAACTTTACCGTCTGAAAATTTAATTATCCATTCAGCATCAACCTTGTATCCGTCACTGTCAGTAGGTTCGCCGAAGATGCGCTTTAAGGTTGCATAGTCAGTATCAATTGCACCGATTAGTGATGTTCCCCCAGCGTCAATTTCAGATTCCTGATTGTGTGTTTTAAATTTTATGTTCATATCCTTGGTTTTAGCTCATTAAGCAAATAAATTTAAAAAGAGGGGAGAGTTACTAATATAGCAATTTGGTTTCACAACTCTTTTATTTTGAGTCTGTAACTGCGTGTTCGAGAATTTCGGTATCTACAATATCCGCCCCCTCAATTTGTGAGGTAAAATTGTAATCCATTTCTTCAATTACTTTGGAAATTTTAATTCCTTCGTCAGCGTCAATGACGATTTTTACTTTTACTTCGACAAAAACTTTGCGTGCCATAAGATTAATATTCTTTGTTAATAACTTCGAGGTATGCTTCTGCTTGTGCTTTACTGTGCATAGCATAACGGTTCATCTGTTTACCTTTGTAAGGTTTTAAGGTTTTAAAATCTACAACCTGACCTTTTTCATTTACAAAATAATAATAAGTTGCACATGCGGGCATCCCACTTGGCAAACTCTTTGGTTTGTATGGAATGTATTGATTACTTTTTAATTCAAATTTTGCCATAACTTTATTTATTTGGTTCAGGTATATTAAGCAAATAAATTAGAAAAGAGGGAATTAGGTGTGCATATCATTTTTTTTGCATTTTTATGATAAATAAAATATTATGAGAACAGAAGAAGATATTATAATACTTAATCATTACACCAATTTACAGCCATTAGATAGTTATATAAATAGAAACATAAAAAGGGGCAAATAATGCCCCAAAATACCGATTTCCAATCAGTTATGAGTGCATATCAACGAACACGACATATAACTGTCCTTCGTTCTCGTCCTCGTCCTGAGTTACTCCACACTCGTCAATTTGCCACGAATAAAAGTAATCTTTCAGTACATCAAATTTTTTGTCTTTGTAAGGGAGAGCTTCGTAAAGATGTTTTGCAAGTTTTTCAAGAGAAAATAATAAACTGCCGTCCCATGTTGAAAGGTTAATTTTTTTCTTTGCTTTTGCAAGTTTTTTCTTTGCTTTGTCGCCATAATAAGGGCGTTTAATCCAGTTGTCAATAACCCTGTTAATCTTTGCAATGGTTGTATAGCCAGTGTCTTTAGGACTGTAACGTCCATCATCGCAATTATAAACTTTGTTCTTTTCTGAAACACAACCGCAGATTGTTCGCCAGTTGTTTTCGTTGCCAAAATCAGAAATCATTGTTTCTACGTTATCACACGCTTCCTGCGGACTTTCGGCTTTTGTTGTAATAAAATGTAAGTTGTGCATAATATAAATGTTTATGATTTAATGTTCACATTAAGCAAATAAAATAAAAAAGAGGGGGAGGTCATCCCCCTTATTATAATGTACTTTTTTTAATCTAAAATTCCCATATAAGCGTCGGGGTTAAGTTTGAGGACAAGCATCCTTGCTCTGTCAAAACTTTGTACAGCGTTGCCAAGTGTAAGTGCAGATGAAATTAATTTAAGTCTTGCTTCGTTTCCAAAGGCACTCTCAACTTTAAAGACAAAGTCTATAGCAGCAGCACAAATAGGGTCAACTTCAAATTCTTCACCTGTGAAACGGTTGCTACGTGTAATTGATTTAGCGTCGAAGTCTAAAGAATCATTGTGATTCAAAAACTTTGCGATGAACTTTTCATCAGCGGGTGTTAATTTTTTCTTTGCCATAGTATATTTTTTTTATTGGTTAACATTCATATTAAGCAAATAAAACAAAAAAGAGGGGAGAGTTCCCCTTAATCTTCATTCTCTTTATTTTCTGGAGTTATTGGTTCGCCATCTTTAAAATACTGACCGCAAAAACGGCATACTTCAAGTCCATAAACCCCCTCGTTATCAACATCAACAAGTGAATGTTCACAAAGTGAATGTTCACAATCTGTTTTTTCCTTTGACATAGTATATTTTTTTATTGGTTAACATTCGTATTAAGCAAATAAAAAAGAAAAGAGGGGAGAGTCCCCCTTCTTTTATTTTACTTCACCATTGCATTTTACCCAGTAAATTGGGAGGTCTCCATATTCGTCTCTAAAAGCGCCCTCCACCTTGCTTTCAGCGTCTTTTTGACCTTTGCCTTCAACTGTTATCCCATATTTTTGATGATTGTCTTCGGGACTTTCGTCGGGGTCAATAGACATGACTGTAAAATGAAATTTTCGCATATAAATTGTTTTTTGGTTTCAATTACATTAAGCAAATAAATTAAAAAAGAGGGAATTTTCACCCCGTAGTTTCAATTACTTCACAAAAGTTTGCAGTATAAAGTCTTTCTTCACAAAGTAATTGTTCATAACGTCGCAAGGCAAGTTCTTTTTCTTCAAAGTTTTCAAATTTATCTTCCAACCTATCGTCTAATGTACGCATAGTATAAGCAACACAAAATTTAATATGACTTTTATTTGCCATTATTCTTTGTTTTTTTGATTAATAACTTCAAGAATGTCCTGTGGAACATAATCAAGGCTTCCACCATTATATTGAATTCCGACCAGTTCTTCATTATCACTTGGTTCAGAAAAAACGATTGCTGTGGGACTTGTGTCGTAATTTTCTGTTACTTCATCTTTTAAATAACATTCGGCAACACTTACGTTAACTCCCACTTTGAATTTTTTATAGTTCTGCATAATTTTAATTTTTTGTTCAGTTATATTAAGCAAATAAAAAAGAAAAGAGGGATTTCCGCCCCTCTAATCTGAACCAATAGCCCAAACCTATGAAAAACAATTTTTAATCTTTTTCAGCATCTGCAGAAACTAAATGCATACTGCAGTAAAAGTACTTACGAAAATAATGACGATATAGCGAACATTATTACGAATGCCACCATGAAAGCGAACATTATTTTCTGAATGATGATTGTTATTTTTGTATTCATATTCGTAAGTTTTCCTTGTTACATTAAGCAATTTTTTTCAAAAAGAGGGATTATTGCAGTCCCATTAAATCTTTCGCAACACTTATATCAAAGGTTTCTTCAAACTAGTGCCAAACTTCAAACTTATCAGTTCCTTTTTCAAAGTTCAGGAAAGGCTCGTCAAGCTCGTCTTCTTCATTAACTGGTACATCACCCAGTCTTTCCCATAATCCTTCGGCTAATAGCTTCTTATTACCTTTATCTTTGATAATAGAATCGAGGTCGGTGGGGTTCACTTTGAAATATCCAAAAGGAATTTCGCTTGGCTGCATTTTTCTTTCTTTTAAGGTCTTTGCAGTCAGGGAGACTTCCCATCCCATTGTCTTTGCTATAAGTTCATTGTCCATTGCCTGATTGTTTTGGTTCAAACAGGTTAAGCGAATTAAAAAGAAAAGAGGGGAGAAGTTATAAATTTATATCCCTCAACTCCAGTTCTTTATCAAGACTTTTTTTGTCGTGACAAATGGCAATTCTGTCAAACCCATGCAGCCCCAGGAAACGCCAGTCCGAACAAATGATATATCCCAAAAAAGGTTCACTTTCATAGTAATAAATCCGCTTCTCAATAGAGTAGCCTAAATCTTTATAAATGAAATTCCAAATTCTTTTTAACATGGCTTATAGTTTTGGTTCAGACATATTAAGCAAATAAATAAAAAAAGAGGGGAGAACTTTTTGAGTCTGGGGAAACCTTTTATATTTTAGGTTTACGATAAAACAGAAATCAAAAAAAAAGTTTTATAAAAAAAATAGGGGGTAGAATCACCCGCCCCCCAGAAACCAATAAACCAGAATAATTATTTACTTTTTTCCCATTGCCAATTTTCGTATTTATATTTTTGGTCAATTATTTTTTTTTCAATTATAGCAGTTTTGTGAAAAACACATTGTAAATTTGAATGTCCGTTAAATTTTGCCGATACAGTATATTCCACAAGTATAAACCCACTATCAAGCAACCAAGAGTTAAACCCTTTGAACCATGTTTTAAGTTCTGTTAAACTATTACAAGCAGTTCTGAAATTGTCGCCACTATCTTCTGCAAAATCCAATCCGTCAATTCTTATTGAGGGATGCTTTTCACTTTTACAATGTCTCTTTACAACCGCTTCACAAACCGTATAATCCCTTATTCTATTCTGCCTGCACGTATAAAGTCCTTCGCCTCTAAACTGTTCTTCATATCTGTAAACTTTATACATAGTTTTGATTTTGGTTACAAACTTATTAAGCGAATAAATAAAAAAAGAGGTAAAATAAACCTAATGTTTTTTTTATTGGTTATTTTAAGAAAAGCTAATGAATATTTTTTTAGCATTACAACTCAAAATTTCATCAAAGAACTGACTAATTATTTTAGCTTCACGTTTTACTGTTGCTTCATTTTCTTTTTCTAAAATGTTATTAGATTTTCCGCTTAACATTTCGACAACACGCTTAAACATTTCATGCTTTTCACTAATTGAATAATGATTAATTTGATGACAAATATCTTCCTCGCCACAAATATATTTCAGTTTTGACTTTGCAATTTTAATTTGTTCAACTGTATATTCGATAATACCACCATTGCCACTACACCCACCATTTTGCTCATTTGCATTTAAACTTTCGTAAAACAGAAATTGCCCTGTTATATTCCAAGCAGCAAAACGAATGTATGCAACTTCCTCACCTTGTTTTTGATTTTTAAATACAGAAATATCGTGTCCCATAATTTTGATTTTTTGCTTCTTATATTAAGCAAATAAAATAAAAAAGGGGGAGAGTTGTTATTCGTTTAGATTTATTTTTAAATACTGTTTAGTCTCTTGAATATTAAATGTTTTCCAATCTGAATTGTTTTTTTCAGTTCTGCAAACAAATTGAGTATGGACACGATTGTCCATCGTTTCAAAAATAGCATAACAGCTTTTGTCCTGAATTACATAATCACAATAAAAACACAGTGCTGGTTTTTTTATTTTATAAACTATTGATTTTCCCATAATTTTAAATTTTTATTGGTTACACCTGAATTAAGCGAATAAAATTGAAAAGAGGGGGAGAGTTCCCCTCTTTTCTATTTATTTCTTTCTGCAAATTGCGTGATGTAAAAATTGTCGCTGTCGAAGAAAAGCCATTGCCTGCCGTCATAATGAATCCTATCTTCTTCGATAAGCAAATTGTGTGCTTTTGCTGAAACATGAATAGGGTAGTGTTTTAATACACTGTAAACAGTTAGTAATTCATTTGTGGCATAGGGTATAATTTCAGAGGCGTGTTTTCTGCGGTAATCTTTCAAAAAATTTTCAATACAGCCATATTCGCCTTTGTGAGTGTCATTAAATTTACTTGCATCAAATTCCTGATGAAGTGCTTCGCCCCTTTCCCAAGTTAAATCATATTCCAAATTCTTTGGTATGATACCGAGTATTCGGGCAAGTTCGATTGTTAAGAAAATCCCGTATCCGTTCATGGTTTTTTATTTTTTGGTTTCAGTTACATTAAGCAAATATTTTTACAAAGAGGGAGAAGAAAATATTTTGTTAAATTCAAACCCCTCAAGCAAGGCAGCACCTTTTGGCATTTTGCCAGTTCTTTTATGAATTCTTTGTGCCATAACATACCACTTTCCTTTTTCGTTGCGGAATCCATAAATTTTGTATAATTGTGTGCAATCTTTCCCGAAACACTTTATGGGAACATGAAAGAAATCACCTTTCTTTTTTCCGCTATATTCAGGGTCAAAAGGATAGCTGGTTAAAATATTTGTAGAAAACATAATTTTGATTTTATTGGTTACACCTGAATTAAGCAAATAAAATTAGAAAGAGGGGGAGAGCTGTTACTCAACTCCCCTTGTTTTATAAAAACTTTTCAAATACTTTTTTCTGTTTTGCTTTTTTACAAGATTAAAGTTATACCCAATGCTTTCCAATTCTTTTTTGAGGGCTGTATATTCCTTTTTTGTTGCGAGTTTTGTGCACATTGTAACTCCACCATAATCTGCCCCGCCATGTTGCCCAACGTGCATATAACTACCAACATTCCCATAATAATCACAAACTTCATGCGGAAATAAAGCAATAATTTCACCAGACAAATACTTTCTGAAAACTACATCGGTTTTATAATTATCTTTTTTCATGGTTTTTTGTTTTATTGGTTATATACAGATTAAGCAAATAAAATAAAAAGAGGGGGAGAATTCCCCCCCCTTTTTATTTTAATCTCATTCTTTCTGCCATTCCAATTTCAATATCAATCCACTGGTTGCTGCCCCCTGTAAAATCTCTGTAATGCTGTGCTGTGCGGTACATTAGCTTCGGGGTTGAAACAAATTCCATTCCACGAACATCGGGAAGACTGAAGTAATAAATTTGTCCTGATGCTGAAGTAAAAAAGCCTGAAATATAAAAGTGTCCTGCACTTATTTCAATTTTGGTTGCACCTACACTTTTTAGTTCTTTTGTAAATTCACTTCTGAAAGTTCTTACAAAAGCCATAAATTCGGGGGTTTTAACGGTTGCACTTTCAAAGCCCCTGCGTAAAAGTTCTAATGATTTATTCATAACTATTGGTTTTATTGGTTATATACAGATTAAGCAAATAAAAAAGAAAAGAGGGAATATATCCTATCTCAAAGATAAGTCGCTTATGTTCCACCCAAGTTCCGATGGGCGGGTTTTACGCTCCGTTTTATAAATGTTTTTTATTAACAAAAATATATTGTGCTATTTTAAAGAACGCTTTGCACGTTCAGCACAATATTTACAATTCCCTTTATGTGTAATAGCTTCGTAATAATAAACGTGATATTGAATATACTCACACGAATCAATAACTACCACTTTCATGTCAGTTAAATCAGCATCATTTTTTTGTACTTCATTGTTTTTTGATTCACCACAAACGCACGATGAAAATAAAACAGCACATAACAATATGTAACCAAAATAGCGGGTTACTCGCTGTAATTTAATTGTTTTCATACTTATAAATTTTAGTGTAAATTGATAATTCATTTCTATTTATCCCGCTACTTCGGTTACATTTACCGTTAGGTGCAATGCTATGACAACAACGCACCACACTTAATTATATCATCAACAATTTTTTCATTACCCTTTTCATCAGTAATTGTTTTTAGTTGATAATGCCTTGCACTTCTTATAGCATCAGCAGTAAGAAGAAAAAATGCTTCAAGAAAACCATTGCAATTCACTTCTAATTGGTAAGTGTGTCCTTCCGCACTTTTGAATAATCCAATGTATTTATACTGTTTCATTTTATTTGTTATATACAGATTAAGCAAATAAAAAAGAAAAGAGGGGCAAACCTGCCCCACCTTTTAATGTTTGTACGCTGGTATCCTTTCTACATTGTTATCAATAATTTCAGTTAATTCATCACAATAAACATTTTCAATAGTCTTTACAACTGTGCCATCCCTTTTTAACAGTTTCACCTGATAAACATCCATAGGAGTTAAGCGAACAGTTACAAAACCTTTGTGGAGAAATCCCTGAACTTTGAAGCGTAAGGTATATTTGTCAATAGCTGCCCAGTTGTGAGCGCCCCAAGACATAACATGAATCATTCCGCCCGCCAGTATCTGCCTGCGAATTTCTTTTACTATTGTCATATCGGTTGCCATAGTTTTTTTGGTTTTATTGGTTATATAAACATTAAGCAAATAAAACAAAAAAGAGGGAAATTTTTAAACCTATAACCTGAAAAAATGCCACGAAATTTCAGGGTATAGGTTTACGATAAAACAGAAATCAAAAAAAAAGAAAAAGGGACTTTCGCCCCCTTATTTTTGTTTAACTTTATTTTGTTTCATTTGTTTCCTGCGGTCTGCTCTTGATTCTGCGACTGCGGGGACTTTTTGTCCGCTTACTGTTTCAACTGCGGTAACTACTGCTAGATTGATGAAAATAAATGCTACAATTCCGAAAACAATTTTTTCTATCATAATTTAGGTTTTAAAGGTTTATAAACTGATTAAGTGAATTTTAAAAAAAAGAGGGATTAGTTTAACCCCCAGTTTTCTGTTACAACACGCTGTAATGCTTTTTTACACTCTAAATTAAATTCTTCGTAAGTCAGGGAAACTTTGATTTCTTGAACAATTACAGTATGAGTAATAATCTGAAATTTACATTCGCTTATTATATAGCGGTAACTTACAGACGTGCCAACTACGTGAAAAAAATAATCTGTTTCGGTTTTGGCTTTTGTCGGATATACTTTTACTTCGTTCATGGTTTTTTGGTTTTGGTTTCATGGATATTAAGCGAATAAAACAAAAAAGAGGGAACAGCCGTTGCCCGTTCCCAATCAAAATACTCTATACGTTTATTTGCAATAACTAAATTTTAGTGTCAGTTTCTTCATCTTTGAAGTGCCCGAACTTCTGCCCAAGTTTATAAAGTCCATAACAAGCAAGTAAAATAAATGACATACAAATACACCATTCTACAACAATTTTTACTGCTGAAAATATTGCTCCCCATCCGTCAAATATAGTTATCAAAATAATGACTACTATAAAAATTAAGATTAACTTAATCGGAATAACAATTTCTTTTTTCATGGTTTTTATTTTTTTGGTTTCAATTGAATTAAGCAAATTTTTTTAAAAAAAGGGATAGAAACTTATCTTTTTATATTTTTTTATCTTTCGTATCATTTTCGTCTATTATTGTTATCAATACAGTAAAGTCATTTATTTCAAGATTGCAATAATTAGTTTCTACTGCAATATGCTGTTTTGCTCTGTTAGGTTCGCAAATTTCAGGTGCTCTTTTTCCTTCCATAGTTTTATTTTTTTATTTCTTATATTAAGCAAATATACAAAAAAAGAGGGGAGAGTTTTTAGTTCCACCCCCTGCAACCATCATAGTGCGGTTTTACAATCCAAATTTCAACGATTTTATTATCTACTCTGTGATAACGGACTTCTTCTGAAGCAAAAGCCATTCTTTCGTCTTTTGAAAACCTTTTACAATGGCAACAGAAAAAACCTTTGTTTCTATAATCTTTTACTGGCACTTTCTTTAAATAATCTTTAAATTCCTTACGCCACTCTTCAACTTTTACAGTGTTAAAGTATAATTGTTTTGCATATTCTTTTAAGTCTTTTAATTCTTCGGGCGACATAGTTTTATTTTTTTATTTCTTATATTAAGCAAATATACAAAAAAAGAGGGGGCAGAACCACCCGCCCCACTCAATTCAATAAACCAATAAAAACTATGAAAACTAATTTCTAATAATATCAAAAACATGTACCAAATTACCACGATATTTGCCTTCTGTTATTTCATAAAAGGCATCATTAACTGGTTTCATTTTTGCAGTCATAACAACCCCTTCATTAAAGAATTTCATTTCTTTTGCCTTTGGCTTTGGCTCGTCAGGGCGTTTGTTATGTTTAAAAGGACAGTTTGAACATTCCATGATGTTTCTTTTTGTTGGTTATGTATGAATTAAGTAAATTAAAATAAAAAGAGGGAAACCTTAACAAAACCACAAACCCCAACCCAGCGGGGAAAGTTTATGGTTTACGACAAAACAGATTTCTAAAAACAGGGCTACAGAAATGCGGAACTGCAACCGTTATTTTAAAACCAGAATCCCACGTGCTTCAGCCGTGGGAGTATGTCAAATATTAAGTAAATATACAAAAAAAGAGGGGCAACCTGCCCCCTTTTTTTTATGCGTTCACTTTCTTCATTTCTTTATAATATGCTTTAATTATCTGTTCTCTGGTATAAGTGCCTTCAAACATTTCGATAACGTCTGATATGTCATTTGTATAAAAACATTCGTGATTGTACAGTTCATAAATGATTTCTGCTTCTTCTGATTTGTTTTTCTTGATTTCTCCATTGTACCACTTTTTAATATCTTCCATTCCTTTTAAAAACTGGTCAACGTTACCCTTTGGCAAATATCCACCTGCCCCGATTGATACGTATTTTTCACCTTCTTTTAGCGGGGTTTTATTTTCCTGAAACTGCTGATTTGAGAAAGCCCAAAATAAACCTACTTTGTGAAATAGTTCGGTATGTTTATTTTTTTCTTGCTGTTTTAATTCTTCTAATGATTTCATGGTTTTTTGGTTTTATTGGTTATGTATAGATTAAGCAAATAAACGAGAAAAGAGGGACAGAAAATTGCCCTCTTTTCATAAACCGATTATATAAAATATCTTATTAGTTAGCCCGAACAAGCGAAGTTAAACAAACCCCGAAGTCGCAATACATTTTCGGTATATTTTAATAATTGGCACAACTCCCGCAACATTTGGAGCTAATTTCAAAGTCGGGAGAGGTATAAAAACCCCAACTGGAAATGCCCTGCCACTGACCGCAACAACAAGGGCAATTATTTTTTCAACGAGATTCATAACGGGATTTTTAATTTTTTTATTTTTTGCTCCAACGTAGGGGCTCGAACCCATCGCAGTATTATTTCCTGTGCCGTATGCCTGACGGTTGCTGAAGTGCATGACTATTAAGCAAATTTTTTCAAAAAGAGGGGAGAGTTTATTGCTTTTCCCAAGTGATTATATAATTTCTATTGAAGTGTGAACAACATCTTCCACAACTGTGTTGCCTGCCCTTTTTTGGTTTCCTGCTTCTATATAAAATATGCCCATTCGGACAAGTTCCTTTATAGGCAAAATTTAATTTATCCTGCTCAATTTCGCTTGCATCTGCCAACCTTTGACCGTTGCCCCCTATCTCAATACATTTACGCTTCCAAACCCAATCATGACCATGCCCAGGACCTACGAGTGCGTGTGCTATTTCGTGCAAAATTGTATTTATTACCAAAGTTTTTGTGCATGAAACAGAAATGCTTTTTGACAAACTTATTGTTTTTTTGTTATGCTGACAATAGCCAGCATGACGCTTTGAATTATCAAAACTAAACCCCCAAAATTCAAGTCCATGTTTATCCATTAGTCCCCTTGCTAAAATAGCAATTTCACTATGGGACTGATATTTTTCTTCTATGCTCATTCTTTCTGATTTATTAGTGTGTATGAATTAAGCAAATAAAAACAAAAAGAGGGAGAAATTTTTCCCCCCCTTTTTTTTTGCCCCAACGTAGGGACTCGAACCCATCGCAGTATTATTTCCTGTGCCGTATGCCTGACGGTTGCTGAAGTGCATGACTATTAAGCAAATTTTTTCAAAAAGAGGGGTTATAAATCTGTTTCGGTTATAATTATTTTTTTATTATTTTCTCTTTTTGTAAATAAATGCTTTTCTTTTTAGTTTATTTAATCGTATAAATTTTCAACATCTTTTTCAGTTGCTAATATAAAATTACTCCCATTAGTACAATTGCCACAACAACCACTTTCAGCAATTGTTTTACACATCGAACAAGCTACTAAAAGATTACCACATTTTGGACATGGTTTCACAATTTTATTAGTTAATTGTTCACTATGACAGTGCGAACAATATTCTGTAGTTTTAAATTTTACCTTTGCCATAATATTTAATTTTATTGGTTATATAAGAATTAAGCAAATAAAATAAAAAAGAGGGCTGTTAATCCCAATTTTCTTTATGTTTCGGTTTTCTGCTGTATGTTTTTTGGCTTTTGTGAACCTTATGCTTTGTAGAAAAACCACTTGCATTTTCAAGTTCTGCATCTCTTGAACCTTTGCGGTTTGCTTTTATATAATTCAGCTCATTTTCTGCTTTGCTCAATTTTTTGAATTTATTAGTCTTTGCCATTGGTTTATTGGTTATATATGAATTAAGCAAATTAATTTAAAAAGAGGGAAAGTTTCCAAACTTACCATCAAACCCTGAGGATACTTTGGTATACGACAAAACAGATTTCTAAAAAAAAAATCCTGAATTAACAGGATTTTTTTAAAGTTTTTTCAAAAGTAGATAAAATAATATTAAAATTTCTTATTCAGTCGGTGCTCGTATCATTCTAATTAATTTTAAAGGTTTATACCCAGTTTAATACTTCCAATTCTTTTCGGGGTGTTTAATGTTCCTTTATCATATTCGTATCGGTTTTAGTTAAACATTCTTATGTCTATATTAAGCAAATTTTCTGAAAAAGAGGGGTTTTTTACCCCCCCCTTTTTTTTTGTTTTAGAAAAGCAATAAATTCGTTTTTGTTACCAGTTCAGCGTTAAGTGAAACAGAGTTCATAAATTGATTAAGAAAACCTTGCCTTTGTGCGTTATTGTACTTTGCAAATGATTTGTCTACAATAATTTCGTACAGATTTTTAATCGTTTCAACAAGGTCTGCTTGTGCAGTTGAAAGTGGGATTGCAATGGTGCGGGACTGTTCAGCGGTTTCGGTTTTATTTTCGGTTTCATCAGGTAGATTATTATTTTCAACTGAGTTTTCATCGTACCACTTAAACCCTATTTTTTTGCGGGGGGAGTCATTCTTATTTTCCATAATTTTCGATTTTTATTGGTTTACGGACTTATTAAGCAAATAAATAAAGAAAGAGGGGAGAGTTTTTAATGTTGCAGGAAACAAACCTTTTTATTTTTTACACAATAATTGCAGTTAATTCCACATTTAGCCGTTTTATCAATTCCGCAAGGGCAAATAAACGCTTTAAAACGCTTTTTTAATGTTTGGCAATGTTCCATATCACCGTAATTCAAAAAACCGCTTATAAACGATGTAATGAGGTTAAAATTGGTTAAACTTGTTATATATGAAAAGTCAAACATTTTTTTTACTTTGCTATAAGTATAAAAACGTTTTTTCGGAAACTTTGAAATAATGTTTGCCCACATATCAATATATTTCTGACTGAAAAAATCCCCGCTTGAGTGTAAACGTACAACCTTTATACTTGTACCGCTTAATTGTGCTTCAATTAAAGTCTGCAATTTGTTTAAATTAAACGTAGCAAGGTGAAAATTTGTTAAACGAAAAACCCTTGTATCAGGGTATTGCATTTGTGCCTGTAAAGCATAACAAGTACTTTTACAACTTGCACAATTCGGGCAACTTAAAACTGCGGGTAAATCAAAAGTTAAAATTCCATGTAACTTGCCGTTATCATTAGTTAACCTTTTAGGTGTAATAAAACCACCTTTATATTTTAAAGTCCTTGTCATTGAACTTTCAAAATAATTGGTATCTTTTGCACCTATAAACGTCAATTTCACTATATTAGTCATATTTACAACATTAAGCAAACAAACGAAAAAAGAGGGGAGAACTTTTTGAGTCTGGGGAAACCTTTTATATTTTAGGTTTACGATAAAACAGAAATCAAAAAAAAATTTAAAAAAAAAAGAGGGGAGAACTTTTTGAGTCTGGGGAAACCTTTTATATTTTAGGTTTACGATAAAACAGAAATCAAAAAAAAATTTAAAAAAAAAGGGTGTTTTTTGCACCCTTTTTTTATTTTGGTTTTACTCTATTTCAACCGTATTCCCGTTTACCCTTACATTTGCAGTAATATTTGAAATTTTGTAATATCTGATTTTTGCAAGTTTAAGGTCAAGCACTTTGTCGATATATTTTTTTGCAAGTGTGAGCGGTCTGCTTTTTACCTCTTTATATTCGCCTGTTTTTATAACAGTTTTGCGAATTACAACCCCCGAAATTAACACGTTTTTTGTTTCTTTGCAAAATTTGATTGTGCCACTTGCATTAAGATTAATAAACGCTTCTTTTTGCCCGCTTGAACGGTTTTCGTTTGGCTTCACGATAGAATTAATCTTTTCGTTGAGTGCTTGTTCAATAATTGCCAAGCCAAAATTTTCGTTTACAAAATTTTTTGCACTTGCACCTTGTAATGTTTCAAGGTCTGCGGACTTCATATTGCCATAACTTGCACCTACATTAATAAGCACGTCAGCAATTTCTGAATTTTCGCTTTTGTCAGAGCAATATCCTTTAATACTTACAAATGATACTCCGTTAAAGTCGAAATTTTCAATAAGGTCGAAAAAAGTTTTTGTTTTCATTTTTTTGTGTTTTATGGTTTAACTGATATATTAAGCAAATAAATAAAAAAAGAGGGACTGAATATCTGCTTAATTTTTTTACTATTATGTTTACGACAAAACAGAAATCTAAAAAAAAGGAAGTGATTTTTTCACTCCCTTTTTTATTATATTGTTTTTAGTTCTTTGGTAAACTATCCACTACAAGCTGTTTTTTGTAGTTGTTCAGTATTTCTTCAAATTGAGGTAAACAGTCCTTTGCAGATTTCCCTTTTAGTCCGTAATAGTTTTTTATTTGTGTAAAAGTAATGTTCCGAAATTTCATTCCCTTTGCCATTAATTTGAGATTGAAATGATGAACAGATAATTGATAGCCGAAATAGTCTATATTGCCCTTTCCTGCACTTACAGATGGGGTTTGCAATGTACCATTTTTTACTTGTTGCTGTGCTTGTTCAAACGGTGTCATAATTTTTATTTTTATTGGTTTATATACGCATTAAGTAAATAAAAGCAAAAAGAGGGATTCACCCCTCTTTTCTAAAAAATCTGCTTAATCCAACCGTAACCAAAAAACCAAAAACCATGTTTAAAATACTTATTAAAAACCTCTATGTAGGAATAAAACAAATCGAAAAATGTGAAACTACCGAAAAAAGAAAAGCAAAAGCAGTTGAGATAGGATTTATCAAAACTCTTAACAGAATGAAAAATATTGATGAACCTGCATACGATGAATATATGGAGAAGTATAAAAAAGCTACAGGACAGGTTTAACCCCCTAAAAATATAAGGGGGTTAATTTAACCCCCCTATATAACATTAGACCCCCTAAATAGACCCCCTATTTAGCCCTACCGTATCTTTATTAAGGGGCTTAATAACCCCCCTAATTCAGGCCGTCCCAGTCCACACAAAAATTTTTTCCCAATTTTTTATCAGAATTTTCAACCATTGATTTTCCCCCCTCTTAGGTGTTTCCCTCGAGGGGACAATGTCTTCCCCCATAGGAAAAGTTTCCCAGAGGTTCTCCATTTCTCATTTGCGTTTCTTATTACTTTGTGAGTAGGATTGCAAATGAAACATTCAAGCTTACCTGGGGAATGAATATGACTAATATATGAGCCACAAAAATCCTTTGGGTTGTTTTAAAGTGAGTCCCCAAAAAATTTTTTCCCCAAATTTTTTGTCAAAATTTCAACCTTTCTGGACAGGGGTGGTAAAATTCTAAAAGTCCCTACATGTTTAGTCTGTCAAAAAAATTTTTTCCCAATTTTTTTCTATAGATTTTCAACCATTAACTTTTTTCAATAGTTTAAACCTTTAG
>Ga0172373_10006022_pt1 | contig 16293 bp, 11 predicted proteins | sample Lak10m_2_FD_114546 | JGI IMG/M metagenome (GOLD analysis project Ga0172373, IMG submission 114546) | Freshwater microbial communities from Kabuno Bay, South-Kivu, Congo - kab_092012_10m | ecosystem: Environmental > Aquatic > Freshwater > Lake | place: Democratic Republic of the Congo...
TACGAAGGCAAGACGCCTCCGAAAATATGTCCGGCCTGCCAGCATCCCCAGCCCCATTTTGAAGTGCTGGCTGAGAACTACTAAAACATTCTGCTTTTTTTTGCGTATCGGACAGGCATATAGGAACTACTCGCTTTCAGGGTGCGCTGAGGTCTTGACTCACAACGCACCCTGAAGCTGCACGCCGGAGAAATTCCGCTTGTGACGCAGCAGATGTCTCGTATAAAGGGAGCGGGCGTTGTCAGGGGAGAGGAAGCGTTCTTGAATTGTAAGCGGGTGAATATCTTATAGGCACGTGCATATCAGAAAAATGGGGGAGCGATATGTTTGAGTCAGCCGAGCTTGGGCACAAGATTGACAAAAGACTGTTCGATCAAGAAGTTCCGAAGCTGCGCGAAGATTTGTTGAACACCCAGTACGATCTTCTGCGGAGCGGAAAGTTTTCCGTTATCATAGTTGTAGGCGGTGTGGATGGGGCGGGCAAAAGCGAAACGGTCAGTATACTGAACGAATGGATGGATCCCCGTCACATACATACTCACGCCTTCCCTGAACCTTCCGATGAGGAACGCGAACGGCCGTATATGTGGCGTTTCTGGAGGGTTCTCCCGCCGCGGGGCAGTATCGGCATTCTTTATGGCGCCTGGCATACGGCTCCGATACTGGGAAGGGTTATGGGAGATTTGAAATCAGCCGAACTCGTCGCGGCAACAGAGGAGATCTGCCGTTTTGAGCGGATGCTGAGTGACGAGGGGACGCTGATTCTGAAATTCTGGTTTCATCTTTCCAAGGAACAACAGAAAAAACGGCTCAAAGAACTCCAGAAGGATCCCCGGACGCGCTGGCGGATTACCGACAATGACTGGGAACGTTTCAAAAGTTATGACAAATTTCGTAAAATATCTGAACATTTTCTGCGAAAGACAAGCTCAACGGAAGCGCCGTGGACCGTTGTTGAGGGCTTGGACCATAATTACCGCAGTTTGATGGTCGGAAAGCAACTTCTCCAGGCGATGCGCGGAAGACTTGATGAAAAGCCCTGTCCCCTTTTGTCCGACAAGATACCGCCGGTATCCTCCCGGATTGACGGCCGGGACGTTCTCGGTTCTTTGCCCGCCGCGCGGGTAATCAGTAAGGGAAAATACGAAAAAGAGATCGAGAGTTGGCAGGGACGTCTCAATACCCTCACACGCCATCCAAGGTTCAAAAGATTTTCGGTCATTCTGGTGTTCGAGGGGCAGGACGCGGCAGGCAAGGGTGGCGCTATCCGCAGGGTGATGGGCGCGCTCGACGCCCGCATCTATCAGGGAATCCCCGTCGCTGCCCCCACAGAGGAAGAAAGAGCCCAGCCTTATCTATGGCGTTTCTGGAGGAATATTCCCCGGCGGGGACGCTTTGCGATCTTCGATCGCTCCTGGTATGGCCGTGTTCTGGTTGAGCGGGTTGAAGGGTTCTGTTCTGAAAGCGATTGGGCTCGTGCCTATTCCGAGATAAATGATTTCGAGCTGCAACTTGTCCGCAACAAGGCTGTTCTTATAAAATTCTGGTTGCAGATAAACAAGGATGAACAACTTAGAAGATTCAAGGAACGGGAAAAGACCTCTTTCAAACGCTTCAAGATTACCGCAGAAGACTGGCGAAACAGGGAAAAATGGGATCTTTACCACACAGCCGTCTGTGATATGGTGGACCGAACATCCACGGAAATAGCCCCTTGGCGGATAGTGGCTGCCGACAACAAATATGCCGCCCGCATCGAAATTTTAAAGACGGTTGTCAGCAATATTGAAGCGGTTCTGTAAAATTCACGCCTGATTTTTCATGCTTTCGGGGTAGATTCTGTTTTCAGGGCCTTGCCGAGTTTCACAAGAGTCTCTTCGCAACCGAATTGCTTCCATATCTCCTGAAATTCATTTTGTCTGGCGACGGCGATTTCCCGCTGAAGCTGATACATCTCTCCCAGGATAAAGATTAACCGCGGTTCCATCAGGCTTCCTTTCCATTTTTTCAGGAGGCCGACGATCAGTTCCCTGGTGAAAACCGTATCTTGGAGTTTTCCCAGACAATCCTGTATTTTTACCGCATCCGCGATGAACGAAGAAAGGGAGCCGCCCCAAGCGGGGTTGAAAAATTCCGATGAATACCTCAATTTCTTAAATAAAATACGTAGTTTGTGAAAATTTCGGAGTTTTGGCTTCAACAATAGAAGTTTTCCGAGACTAATAGTTTTGTCGAGAAGTTCGAAGATCACTGACGGAGCAATTTGGGCCACCTTTGAGAGGGCCAGCGGGGCCAGCGGATGGATTGCAGGTTTCCTTGCCGTGAAGGTTGAAAGCCGGAGAAAAAAGATGCGGCAGCGTGTAGAGGCGAGCTCTTCCTTGAGTTTGGCAAGCAGAGAGGTGCGTTCCCTCTGAATCTGACGCAGCAGAAGCTCTGTGATCTTCTGCGGGGCAAGCGTAATATCGTTTCTGAATTTTATCAGATTTAGCGAAAAGACGTCGAGATCCCGAACGGCGCCGAAAAGCGCTCCGAGCCAAAGCAGCTCCCCGGTAAAATAGTCCGCGCTTCTTTTGGGAACGGCGCCCGCAAACAGTTTCAGCAGTGATCGCATCCGGCGTGTCGCCACCCGCGCCTGGTGAACAAATTCGGTGTCAACATCCGCGACAGCTCCGGGAATATTTTCCTGAAGCCGGTGCAATTGGAAGGAGAGTATCTTTTTTACGGCAATGTCGAGGCGGTCATCGGCGCTTACAACCAGGTCCGGGGGAGGATTTTTGGCGGGGAAAGTGATGCCGAGACACTCGATTCCCATTATCAGTGTCGATTGTAAAGAGGGGGGTAGGGAAAATGTTTCCGCAATATTTTCTGCCTTTGCAGCCCAGGTTGCGGATTCGCCCTTTTTTAGCTCTATTACAATTTCCCAAAGATGGCAGGGGAGATGTTTTAGGGTGCCTGCAGTTTGAAATGCAACAGAATCGAAGTTTATTACCAGCTCGGTTGCATCGGGATACACAACTCTGCTTGTCCGCCGTCTGGTGCGAACGACAAGTTGGCCCAGAAGACGGCGGGGGTAGATAATCTCGGCTATTTTTCCGTTTATTTCCTCTGAGGATATATCCCCGGGCGTCCCGGTTTTTTCCACTGCCGTACACTCGATTTCGTGATACTCCGTCTGCCGCCCGCTGGTTTTCCTGATGCTCTTCAGCGTATAAAGGGACTTTCCCCCGGATTTAGTAAGGCGCAGGGACAAATCTTGCCTGAAAAGTCTCCAATCGAACGTGTCGAGGTAAATATCCTCTTGGATTGTCATGCGCTGTCTTTGCAGATCGCAGCCCTGATCGCGCAAATAATTTATGATTGCCTGCTGTGTTTCGTGTGCGGGGAGAAGGAATCTATATTCGGTCTCTCTAATTGTTGTGGTCTTCATCTCTTTTCCCTTGCAGTCGATTCTCTCTGCACCTGTCTTATTGCATCGGCCAATGCGCGGCCTGATGTTTTATTTTAGCAGATAAGGGACATGGATGCTATGAGTCCTTCAGAAATGTCATTTCCCTTCCGGCTATCCTGGAGAGCAGCCCCCCCTTTCTTTTTGCCCTCCGGATCTCTCCCGGACAGTCGCCCTGGGAGTCGATGAGGATTGTCAGTTCTGTCTTGCCGATGTGGCAACCGGACACATGAACCTTGCCATTATGATTACAGTCAAGGCCGTCGGCAACACGCAGTATCGCCGCCCCCCATAAGACGATGTATCTTTTCGAGCTTTTCAGGGCGGCGAATTGCCGGTGTTTCGCTGCATCCGGTTCGGCTTTGTTGTGGTAACGGGCGATCAGGGCGCAGATCCTCCGTTCTTTCCCTGTAATTTTAGGAAGTTTTGCCTGAAGGATCATGTCGCGGCTGTGCTTGTGATGGGCGCCGTTGGTTGTCCTCGCCCAGCCGATATCGTGGAGCAGGGCGGATATCTCCAAAAGGAGCCGCTCCCGGGAACCCAGCTTGTGGATGCTGACAAGCGAATTGAAAAGGACAAGCGCCGTTTTTCTGGTATTTTTGGCATGCGCCATATCAGCCTTCGATTCCTCAATGATTCCCTTTATTACGGCAAAGAGGGGGGATGGTTTATGTCCCTTTTTGGCGACGGCGTTCATTTTTTTGATCCTTTCCTATGACCAATCTGTTTGACGAGCTCGGAGTAGGGTGGCGATTTCAATCCGCCTTTCCGCGCGATTGCGATCAGGGCGTTCTGGCTGCGTACCGGCGCCTTGCCGCCGTTATCAAGCGGCGAGCGCCGGTAGCTTCCATCCGGCTGCATGAGACGGGATTTGATGTTGTCGTTTAGGTAGGTCATAAGAATTTCATTGACGATCCGCGATTTTAGTTTCTTGTCGTTGACAGGATAGAGTATCTCCGCCCTCTTCTTGAAATTGCGGGGCATCCAATCGGCGCTTCCCGAATAGATGTCTGGATTGCCACCGTTATGGAAGTAGTAGATACGTGAATGCTCCAGGAAACGATCGAGGATGCTGATAACGTGAATGTTTTCGCTGATGCCGGGAATTCCCGGGCGCAGGCAGCAGATGCCGCGGACGATCAGATCGATCCGCACACCGGCCTGTGATGCCCGGTAAAGGGCGCGGATGACCGGTTCGTCGAGCAGCGCATTCATCTTGGCAATGATTCGCCCGGGGGTCTTGGCTGAGGATTGCCTTATCTCCCGATCGATGAGGGAGATGATTCTGTCCTGCATATTAACCGGGGAAAAAAACAGTTTCTTGAAACGGTTTTCGATGTTTTCCGGTTTAAGCATATCTCTGCCTGTCCAGGAATTGAACCCGGTAATAACGTTGAACAGGGAGGCAACGTCATTGCCGATCGCCGGATCGGCAGTCAGCAGCCCTATGTCGGTGTAGAGCTGGGCCGTCTGGGTATTGTAATTTCCTGTGGAAAGATGGACATAGCGCCGGAGCTTTTCACCTTCGCGTCTGACAACGAGAGCCGCTTTGCAGTGGATCTTCCAGTTGACAAAACCATATATAGGATTAATGCCTGATTTTTCCATGCGCTGGGCAAGATCGATGTTTTTTGCCTCGTCAAAACGGGCCTTTATTTCTATTACTGCGGTAACCTGTTTTCCATGTTCGGCGGCGCGGCAGAGTGCCTCCACTATTGGTGAATGGCGGTCGATCCGGTAAAGGGTTTGTTTAATTGCAAGCACATTTGGATCTTCGGCGGCGCTGTTGATAAAATCCACAACAACTCCGAACGAATCGTAAGGGTGGTGGAGCAGCATATCTCCTCCCCGGATTACGCTGAAGATGTCCTCCTTGCCGGCGAGGCGACGGGGAATGCGGGGATTGAAAGGATCGTCCCGGTAAATATTTGCTACGGGCAAATCGTAAAGGGGAAGCAGTCCGCAGATATTAAGGGGGCCAGGTATTGGATAGATATTGGTTTCTTCCATTTCCAGGCCATGACACAAGGCGCGGAGCATCTTCTGGTTAAAGCCTTTTTTTACCTCCAGCCGGACAGCGATTTTGTTGGAGCGGTCTTTCAGCTCCGCCTCCACTGATTTCAGCAGATCCAGCACCGAGTCCTCATGAAGGTCGTAATCCTGATTGCGGGTAACCCGGAAGGGAAAGCACGCAGTGATATCCATTCCCGGAAAGAGCCCGCCGATTTTTAAACTGATCAGATCCTCGAGCAGGACAAAATGACGCTCATTCCGGTCTTTGCGCTCATCCACCGGGATCAGCCGCGGCAGTAGCGAAGGCACTTCAATAAAGGCGTAGGGCTGAATATAATTGTCCTTGGCGGAATCCATGTCGAACAGGTACGTCTGTGAGTCAAAGATTGTCTCTGGCTCCTTGAACATGACCATCAAATTGAGCCGCAGGTTTCCGAGAAACGGAAAGGGATGACCGGCATCTACAGCCAGCGGGGTTAGAATGGGAAGTATCTGAGTTTCAAAGTATCTGTTGAGTTTTGTTATTTCTTTTTTGTCAAGAGAAGCAACGGGGCGTATCTGAATTCCGGCTTGCGCAAGACCGGGAAGCACGAGCTGCTGCAAGCAGTTGTATTGCTGCGCAACGTAGTTACGCGCTTTTTGGGCAATGGCTGCCATGATCTGTTGGGGGAGCATTCCAGCCGGGTCCGGGTCGATTACTCCAGCCTGGATAAGGCGGGCCAGCGCGCCTACGCGGATTTGAAAGAATTCATCGAGATTGGAGCTGAAGATGGAGATAAATTTCAGTTTTTCCAGGGCCGGGGTAGCGGGATCTTCCGCTTCTTCGAGGACGCGGCGATTGAATTCCAACCAGGAGAGGTCCCGGTTCAGGAGCAGGGAAGGATCTTTGATGCTGACCTCTTTTTCCCCAACCGCATTAGCCGACATCTGCAACTTCAGCTGCGCCCCTTCCTTAGGCGTTGCCGTTTTTATTTTTTTGAGGGATGTTTTTACTGCTCCTTTTTTTTTCGCCGTTTGTGTCTTGGGTTCTTTCATGAGCTCATGCCCCTTTTCCCGACTTTACTCCGCGACGGCGATCTTCAGCGATCCTCCTCTCCCCAGGATGTCGTGGAGGTGAACATATCCCTGGAGGCGGTTTTCCTTGTCCGCCACAACGAGGGTTGTTATCTCTTCGCGCTGCATGTATTCGATTGCCTGGGCGACGCTGATTTCAGCCCTGATTGATTTTGGCGCCGGACTCATGAATGAGGAAACCAGCGATGTGCGGAAATCGATATCACGGCGGACGATGCGGCGGATATCTCCATCGGTCAGAATTCCCCTTATGTGGTTTGTTCCATCGGCAATGACAACGAAACCCTTGTTTTTTTCATCCATTTCCCTGACGGCATCGAGAAAAGACGCGGTATCAAGTACCTGCGGTGTCTGAGCGCTGAGAACCATGACATCCTTGATTTTAGCCCTCAGCCTTAATCCAAGATTGCCGCCGGGGTGAAATTTGTAAAAATCCTCTTCCTGAAAATTGCGACGTGTTATCAAGGCGACGGCAAGGGCGTCGCCCATCGCCAGTGCGGCTGTCGAGCTCGAGGTAGGGGCCAAGCCGAATGGACATGCCTCTTTTTCCACGCCGACATCGATCGCAATATCGGCTGCTCGGGCAAGGGAGGAGGAGAGATTGCCAGTAAAGGCGATACAGGGGACACCCAGCCCACGAATGCTGGAGATGATCATGTTCAATTCATTTGTTTCCCCGCTGTTGGAAATGGCAATCAGTACATCACCCTTTGTAACGATTCCCAGATCGCCGTGCAGTCCCTCCACCGGATGAAGAAAAAGGGCCTGTGTTCCCGTGCTGGTCAGAGTGGCCACGATCTTTCTGCCGATCAGACCCGATTTCCCGATCCCGGCAACAATCACTCGTCCCTTGCTCTTGTAAATCAATTCAACCGCCCGGGAAAAAGATTCTCCAATTTTCTCAATCAGGCTGAAGATGCTTTCCGCCTCAATCCTGAGCACCTGCCTTGCCTGCTGTATCGAAATATCCTGAGTCAATAAATATCCTTTCCGTAAAAAAGTCTTCAGTATGGGGAGGCTATCAGAAATCAGAAAGACTGACAAGAATGATTTTAGCCTTTTCCATAAATGCATTTTGGAAAAAGCCTCTTGACTTGGCAAACGATGGTTCCTATACTTTTCTCGAAACGTTTTCCAATGAAAGACATTTGATTCGTAAGTTATTTTACCAGGGGAAGAAATGATCGCCCAAAATAGCACACAAAAGCGGGTTCTCAGCTTCGATGAACTTGCCGTGCCCGGCTTCAGGGAATGGCTCTTTTGTACCGGCATGTTGTTTCAGGCAAAAGGCAAATGGTGGGGAAACAAAGGCCCCCGGAAAAGGCGGCATGAAGGTCTCGATCTACTGCTTTACAGGGATCGCGCAGGGAGCATCAAAAAGATCGATCATTCCTTCAAGTTTTCGGTAATGTCTGACGGGGTGGTTGTTGGAATCATTCGTGATTTTCTCGGTAAGTCCATAATTGTTGAACATGCCTCTTCGCTCGATGATTCAGAGAACGTTCTGACTATTTATGGTCACACCGAGCCTTGTGAAAACATTCATCCGGGTTTGAAGGTCAAGAGCGGCGATTTCATTGCCTCCGTTGCGGGAGGGTTTGACCGGTCAGCGACTGCAATGATCCCCCATTTGCATATTTCTGTCGCCCGGACCAATGCCGCCATCTGCTATGACCGGCTCAATTGGGATATTATCGGATCATCGGAAATGTTCGAACTGCTTGATCCGTTGAATTTCATTGGCTGTCGCTATCGGATTCTCGGGGATGATGACCCTTCCTGCCGCTCCTTGCCAATTTGCGATTGAATTGTCTTCAATTGCAAAAATGCCTATGAATACGGTGGAAGAGGGGATGTTGGCCGGTTTAAACAATGGGAAAAGAAAAATCAAAATGGCGTTCATATGGCGCCGGCGGTGCAGTAATCGCCATTTTTATTGTCCTGCTCCTTTTTCGTCTCAATGTCCCCCAAAAATTTTTTATAACGGGGGAAAAACAACCCATTGTCATTGATGGCGGCACAGCCGGAGAGGCATGGATGGCAATAACCCAAAATAACAAAAAAATTGGGTATGCCGTTCGCCGCCGGGTGCAAACTGAACAGGGAAGCAAATTTTTCGAAGATATCTTCGTCTGGATAAACGCCATGGGGGTTGTCCAGCCGCTTGTGATTCGGACAGCCGCCGAGCTCAAGACCGGGGGCGAGATTTCCGGTTTCCGGTTCACCCTGGAATCTAACCTGTTCAGGTTTGCAGCCAGGGGGAATGTCGAAAACGGGAAAATGATTATTCGCTCCGACGGCGATAGCAAACCGAGAGTTTTTCCAATCACTGCCCCCCTCTATTGGGGAAACTTTGTGGTCGCGTCTGCCGGAAGAGGGGTGTTCGAGCCGGGGCAGAAGAAAAGCTTTGCCTTGTTTGATCCGGCCTCGCTGTCTATTCGTGAGCTTAAGGTAAACTCGCTGGGGGAAGAGCGCCTGACTGTTCTGGGGAAAATGACGTCGGCAAGAAAACTGTCTCTTGATTTCATGGGGATGAAGCAGATTGCCTGGGTTTCTTCGGATGGTCTTGTCCTGCGCGAGGAGGGGATATTGGGGATCGTTTTGCAGGTGGTTTCAAAAAAGGAGGCGTTAGCCGGTCTGGAGGCCGTATCTGATTCCGATCTCACTGCTGCCGCCGCAATCCCGGTTACGAGATTGATCGATGATCCAGCCGGTTTAAAGACATTGACGGTCCGTATTAATAACCTTCCCCAGGGAAACTTTCTCCTCGAAGGTGGGCGTCAGACATTCAGGAATGGGTTGCTGACGGTAAAAAGCGAGAAATATACCGGTAGTTCAGCTCCGCTGCCGGGAGTTTCGGAAAATCTTGAGCTGCTTCGCCGGGCGGCGCCGTTTATCGAATCGGATAATCCCAAGATCAGACAGAAGGCTGCAGAAATTCTAATGACCTCCGATGACGATATGACAAAGGCTCAAAAATTGGTAGTATGGATGCATGCAAATATTGCCAAGAGGCCCGTTATTTCCGTGCCGGACGCACTGCAGACACTGGAAAACATGGTCGGAGACTGCAATGAGCATGCAGTACTGCTCGCGGCGCTGGGAAGGGCGGCCGGTTTGCCTACCGAAATCGAAACAGGCCTTGTTTACATGCGTGGAAAATTCTTCTTTCATGCCTGGAACACTTTCTATATAAAAAAAATTGGCGGCTGGATAACAGCCGATGCTACCCTTGGTCAGTTACCGGCCGATGTGACGCATTTGCGTTTCATCCGTGGCTCTCTTGAAAGGCAGGTTGACATGACTGCTCTGATCGGGAGATTGACACTGGATTTTATCGGTGCCGAAAAATGATAGAACTGATAAATCTCACCAAAAGATATGGACGCGTCCTTGCCGTTGACCACTTGAACCTGAAGGTGGAAAAGGGGGAACTGTTTGGCTTCATCGGACCCAACGGCGCAGGAAAAACGACCACCTTGCGGATGATGGCCGGAATACTCGGCGCAACTGAAGGGTCAATTTCGATTGCCGGGATTGATATTGCCAAATATCCCGAAAGGGCAAAGGGGATGATTGGTTTTATTCCAGACAGGCCTTTTCTCTATGAAAAATTAACGGGAATGGAATTTTTGCGTTTCATCGGCGATCTTTACGGCGTAACTGAGGAAGATTCACACGCCAGAGCGGAGGAGCTCTTGCAGAGGTTTTCCCTTTATAACTGGGAGGATCATCTTATAGAATCATATTCGCACGGGATGAAACAGCGGCTTATTATCGCCTCGGCTCTTCTTCACGATCCGGAAATAATAATCGTCGACGAACCAATGGTTGGGCTCGATCCGGCCGGAATCAGGATGGTGAAGAATATTTTCCGTGACTTGGCTAATAACGGCGTTGTCATCTTTATGTCCACCCATACGCTTGCAATAGCGGAGGATCTCTGCGACCGAATCGGAATTATCCATAAGGGCCGGATGATTGCCCTTGGCGCCACCGGCGATCTGAAGGGGACCGCCTGCCTGATTGATGGAGATCTGGAGGAGGTTTTTCTTCGTCTTACCGAAAAAGGTGAGGGGGCTTTGTGAAAGAAATCATAACGCTGCTTATCCCCCGCTATCTTTCTTTTAAAAATGGCTCCCTTTCCCTGAATGGAAAAAACCGCCGTCTGCGCTTGCTGCTGTTTGCCACCCTAATTCTGTTATTCTGGGCCGGAGTATTTATTGTTTTTCGTAGAATATTGATATATTTTAGTGGGATAGATGAGTTTGGAAATATATTGGCCCATAAGCTTCTTTCGATGGTAATCACGACATTTTTTGCCCTTCTGACATTCAGCGGCATCGTCGCCTCTCTTTCAAAATTATACCTGAGTCGTGATCTGGGGCTTGTCCATTCGCTGCCGGTAAGGAGCGGCGGGATATTCATGGCGCGCTGGATTGAAAGCACAATAGACAGTTCATGGATGACGCTCTTTTTCAGCATTCCCGTTTTTCTTTCCTATGGAATGGTTTACAAGGCGGGGCCATTTTATTATCTGACGGCAGCCCTGATGATGGTTTCTCTTTGCCTCACCGCCTCGGCAGTCAGTGTTTTTTTGGTGCTGATCTCGGCTTTTATTCTTCCTGCAGGGAAAATCCGTTCCTTGTTTGTCTTTTTGGGTCTCATTTTTGTTGTCGCTCTGATCGTGGCCTTTCGTCTTATGCGTCCGGAAAGGCTGGTTAATCCCGAGAGTTTTACCAGTCTGCTTTTGTACCTCAAGGAGATGGGGACTGCCGGTTCCCCTTTTGTGCCTGCAACATGGGCGTTTGACAGCTTGAGTTCGGCGCTGGCCGATCTCAAGACGGAGGCCTTCTTTCATCTGTCGCTATGCTGGAGTTTTACTGGGGCACTTTACTTCATTGTCAATTGGACCGCGAAGCTTTTTTATTTCAGCGGCTATACAAACGCACAGACAGCATCGGCGTGGCCTCTTACCCACACAATGGGCGTTTCTGTAGGCAGTCGGCAGTTTTCAGGGATGGTTGGCAGACCTGCAAAAGGGCTGGCAGCCAAGGAAGTCCGAACATTTTTTCGAGACCAGACTCAATGGTCGCAGCTTTTTTTGATTGCGGCTCTGATTGTGATCTATCTTTACAATTTTTCAGTATTGCCGGTAGACCAGGCGAAGGTCGGGACTGTTTATCTCCAGAATATTTTTTCATTTTTAAATATGGGGTTAGCGGCTTTTGTGCTTACCGCAATAGCGGCCCGGTTTGTCTATCCGGCGGTGAGCTGCGAAGGAAATGCCTTCTGGATAATCAGAGCTGCGCCTGTTACACTGAAAAAATTTCTCTGGGTAAAATTCTTCTTGTATTACGTCCCACTGCTCTTTTTGACAGAGCTTCTTGTTGTAAGTTCGAATATCCTCCTTCAGGTTAAACCGTTCATGATGGTTTTATCAATTGTGACGATCTTTTTTATGACACCCGGGATCATTGCCATGGGTATAGGACTGGGAGCTGCTTACCCTGATTTTAATTCTGAAAACCCCTCTCAAGCGGTTACCAGTTTTGGGGGTTTTCTGTTTATGCTGGTTTCAGCGGGATTTATAGCGCTGGTGATTATTCTGGAAGCAGGGCCAGTCTATCAGTTTTTCATGGCGGAAATTCAGGGACGCAGACTCTCTAACCTGCAGACGGCATGGTCCATCGTCTCTTTTGTCATTGTCTCTCTGATCTGTACATTGGCCGTTATTCTGCCAATGCGTTTCGGTGAGCGGCAACTTTGAGGCATAGGCTAAGTGGCGTCATCGCTTGCTTTCAGACGGATGGCTCTTTTATAATGGTCCTTGTAGTAAGAAGAATCGAGGTTGTCAATGCGAACTCCCTTGTTTCTTGAGGCCGCATGAATAAATTTATTGCCGCCGATGTATATACCTACATGGCTGATTCTATTGTTTGTATTGAAGAAAATAAGATCCCCTTCGGTCAGGTTGCTTTTGGCTACTTCGACACCGACATGCGACTGTTCTGCTGCTGTCCGCGGCAGGTTAATTCCGAATAACGCATATATTTTCTTGACATAACCCGAACAGTCGATCCCTTTCACTGAAGATCCACCCAGACGATATGGGGCTCCCAGAAAGGCAAGGGCGACCTTGACCAGCATTTGCCGCTCAGCAGGAGTGCTCAATATGCCAAGCAGTTCTTGCTTTGCGTCATCACCGATGGCCTCGTCATTTATGTTAGAAAGATCAGAGGTTTGAGGAATATTGACATTCGCTAATTCACTTTCCAGTTTCGGAGCGGTATCCATGGGAGATGCGGAAATTTGCGCGGGAGCCGCTTCGTGCGACTTTGGAGATTTCAGCTCTTCAACTAAAGCTATTTTTTGTCCGATTTCTAATCTGGTTTTTGAGAGATGGTTGATTTTCCTGAGCTTCTCCAAGGGAATGCCCGTTTTTGACGATATGCGAGAGAGGGTGTCTCCTTTTTTCACTGAATAATATTCAACTTTTCTTTGAGGGAGGGATTTTACCGTTTCCAGTTGTTCTTTTGAGGATGGGATAATCAGTGTCTGATTTATTTTAAGATTGTTCTTTTTTAGATTATTAATTGCTTTAAGGGCAGATATTGTCACGCCTTTTTTCTCGGCAATTGAAGAAAGGGTGTCACCGTTGTGAACCTTGTATTTCTCCTCAGCTGCCGCATGCCCCGAGGAAAGCACTAATACGAAAATAATGCCCGGGACAATCAGTAGCAATCCCTTCCATTTCATCAATGTACCTCCTTGCCTGTACAAAGGCGCCCTCTGTAGCGGATATTGCAGACGTTCCAACGAATTACGAAGGGCTGCTCATATGGTTGCGCACCTTCTATCGAAGTTATTAAACAAAGTCAAATTAATTTTGCAATTTGACCCATTATCCATGATTTAGGCCCCTTGGATGCAAAAAACTCTTGACACTTTGGGGCGGCTGGGCGTACCTTGCCCGAGGAAGGTATGGTTACATTGCGACTATTTCACAGATTCATTTCAGCAGGGGCAACACCATGAATCCCTCGGATGTAACTACGCTCCTTTCAATGCGTGAAGATGAGACCGCTCAAATAGTCGAAATTCAAGGCGGCCAGCCTCTAAAAACAAAGCTCAATGCCATGGGGCTTTACAAAGGCAGAAATATCGTCAAACGATCCCCGGCTGATTCCACGGGGCCTGCTATTGTCGAAGTAATGGGGACGAGTCTTGCCTTGGGTCAGGGGATGGCGGCAAAAATAATCGTAAAAACACAGCCCCTAAAGTTGATGCTGGCAGGCAACCCAAATGTCGGCAAGAGCGTCGTTTTTGCCCGTCTTACCGGGCTTGAGGTTATTTCTTCAAACTATCCTGGGACGACCGTAGAATACACATCCGGCCACACTGTTCTTGCTGGCGAGCGTTTTACTATTGTAGATGTGCCGGGGGCTTACAGTTACCAAGCGACAAACAAGGCCGAGGAAGTTGCATCCGGCCTGCTTGCCGAAGACGGCAAGGCGCTTATCCTCAACGTGGTCGATGCCACCAATCTGGAACGTAATCTTTTTTACACGTTGGAGCTTGCCTCATTAGGCGTTCCCATAATTATTTTGCTGAACAAATGGGACATAGCCAACACTCACGGTGTAAACATCGACGTGTCAGTCCTGCAAAAACACCTGGGGGTAAGGGTTATTCCGTTTGTGGCGACAACCGGGGAGGGTATTGCCGAGCTTCGAACGGCTATGGAGGACTTCAAACGTGGACAATTGTCCCTGCCAAATCCGCCACCTGAAAATGTCGACGAACGCTGGAAATTGATAGGTCGCATTACAACCGAATGTCAGAAAATTACCCATCGACATGCCACTTTCCTGGAAAACATCCAGGATGCAACTTCACGTCCTGCAACGGGTCTCCCTATTGCAATTTTGGTCATGTTCACCGTTTTTCTGGTAATCCGCACCATTGGAGAGGGACTTATAAATTATCTACTCGACCCGCTTTTTACAGGGGTGTGGATGCCGTTTCTGAAGACGGTACTGGGGGGGCTTGACGAGGGACTTCTTAAAACCATGCTGCTGGGCGCCACCCCGGAACCGATGCAGTCTTTCGGTCTTTTGACAACCGGCCTCTATCTGCCTTTCGTGACGGTGCTTCCCTATATTGTCTCCTTTTATCTTGTCCTCAGCCTGCTGGAGGATGTTGGTTATCTTCCAAGGCTGGCTGTTCTTCTTGACAGTTATATGCACCATATAGGCCTGCACGGTTATGGGACAATCCCGCTTATGCTGGGTTTGGGTTGCAAGGTGCCAGCAATTCTGGCGACAAGGGTTTTGGAAACGCCTCGCGAACGGGTTATAGCGACGGCCCTGACATTGACCCTTGCCCCCTGCATGCCTCAGACGGCGATGATCTTCAGTCTGCTCTCCCCATACCCCCTTAAATACACATTTATTGTTTTTCTTTCTATAGCTTTTGTCGGAATCCTCAGCTCGTATATTCTCAGCCGGATGCTGAAAGGGGAGACGCCCGAGCTGTTTATCGAGATTCCCCCTTACCAGATTCCATCCACTTCCATTCTTGGCAGAAAATTATATCTCCGCTTGAAGGATTTTATAGTCGATGCGGTGCCGATGATCATTCTGGGAGTGCTGATAGTAGGTATGCTGGAGACGGCCGGCTTGCTGAATGGCCTGGCGCAGTTTTTCAAACCTGTGGTAACGGGCATGCTTGGGTTGCCGCCGGAAGCTGTTTCCGTCCTGACGCTTGGCTTTCTCCGCAAGGATGTATCGATTGCCCTGCTTGTTCCCTTCAATCTCGCCCCCGGAGCTATAGTGGTTGCAAGTGTCCTGTTGACTCTTTACATGCCTTGTATGGCAAGCTTCATGGTCTCCATCAGGGAGTTGGGGATCAAAAAATCAGCTCTGGTATTTTTCATCAATTTTGCGGCGGCGGTTATTTTCTCGACTCTTCTGAATTTACTTTTCCGTTTGTTAGACTGGTAAACGTTCGTTATCCTTGCCACGAAAAATTGTCGCGACATAATTGGGATGCTGAGTCGGGACGATCATATAAGATTACGAAGGCTTGGGTGTCTCTTCAGTGTCCCGTCTGTCCTTAACCGTTATCGGATGTTTGCGCGAACAAGACAAATCGCGCATTCCTAGATCAGGGCAAGACTGTCGGCAACGGCCATGCCTTTGCGTGTCGGTTTTAAAAAACCGTCCTTTAACTCGGCAAAACCGCCCGTTAGCAGCTGTTCTATAGTTGATCGTTTTTCCTGGAGCAAATCCTGCCCGTAGTTAATCAGGAACTCATCTAGGCATATCCCCCGCCTTGTTCTAAGTCCGAGAAAAAGAGCCTCCATGCGGAGTTTTTCCCGATTCAGCGTTTCCCGTTGCTCGACAGGCAGCTGTCCGATAGTGAGCTCTTCAATGTAAGTACGGATAGCGGCGCGGTTCCAGTATCGTTCACCCTCTGAAAAAGAATGGGCGGAAGGCCCTAACCCAAGATAAGGTTTGTGGCTCCAGTATTTCTGATTATGGCGTGATTCTTTGCCTGCAAGCGCAAAATTGGAGACCTCGTACTGAAAATACCCCTCTTTTTCAAGGATTTCCGCAGTGCAAAAAAAGAATTCGGCCTGCAATTGTTCATGGGGAAGGGTGATTTCGCCCTTTGCAATCATACCGGCCATAGGTGTTCCTTCCTCAACGGTGAGCTGATAGCACGACAGGTGCTCGGGACGCAGGTCCGCTGCCTGA
>Ga0172373_10006023_pt1 | contig 16292 bp, 22 predicted proteins | sample Lak10m_2_FD_114546 | JGI IMG/M metagenome (GOLD analysis project Ga0172373, IMG submission 114546) | Freshwater microbial communities from Kabuno Bay, South-Kivu, Congo - kab_092012_10m | ecosystem: Environmental > Aquatic > Freshwater > Lake | place: Democratic Republic of the Congo...
GATCGAAGCAACTCGCCCATTTCTCCTCCGCGCCCGTGTCGAACAAAATCGGCCACCGCTGCCCACCCTTGGCGGTTGGCTTGCCTTGCCCGACCTTGATGACCCGCAAACCCTGCCGCCACGAGCAGTCCTTGGCGGGCCAAGAGGCCATGACCTCGCCAAACGCGCTAGAAGCCGCCGGGGCGCGTTCCGGGGCCGGGACGGGCCTCGGGGTGGCCGGAGCCGCCGGAGCGGCCTGTGGGGCATCCTGCGCGGCCCGTGGAGCGTTTCCGCTACCGGAAACTGCGGGTGTAGTGGAAATGCTCCGTGCCGGGGCCGGGGTGGCCTTGCGGGGCTGGTAGGTCGAATCGTCCCGGCGATCCATCTCCGATTCATCCTCGCGGGGGACGAGCAGCAGGTCGCGGAGGTAGTAGCCGAGCGAACTGGTCAACGCCCCGGCCATCGCCTTGTCGATGGGTCGGCCCTTCTCGGGGACGCAGATCCACGCGATCTCGTCGCTGACGGATTCCCCGGTGGGGCCGTGCGACAGGACGAAGGTGGAGTTGACGATGCCGCCCTCCGGCGAGCCGTCGAACTTCCAGCCCGCACGCCTGACGGTCAAGCCTGCGCCGTGCAGGGCTTCTCGGCACGCGCCGATCATGCCTTCCGCGCTGACATACGCGTAGTGGTGGAAGTTGTTCTTCGCGTCCTTTGCGACGCTCGGAAGTGCCTTTTGTGCGGCCAGCAACGCGCTGGCGAGTGTCTTGGTTTCGCTCATGGGTGTCTCGTTTCTCCTGCACGAAGCAGGGCAGGCCACCCCGTGGGGTGGCGAGCCTTGCGCCGTTCAGATGTCCAATCCACCCTGTTGCACCATGACGGTGCAGACGGGAACGCGGCAGACGATTTCAGGACGGGCGACCCAGCGTTCGCCGCCATGCCTCGTATTTCGCTCTTGGCGGGCCATCGAGTTCATGATGTCCTCGTGTGTCATGGAGGTCAGATCTCCGATGAACACCGTGACCTCTCTCCAATGCTGTACCGATTCGTCGAGCCATTCGACGGTCTTGGTAATCGTCACGGGCACTTCGACATTGTGCGTGTAGTCGCTGATGCCACACTTCCAAGTCTTGCTTTCCATTTGTGTCTCCTGCGGCCTTGCCGCGTTTGGGTGTCTCGCAAGCCGCCCCGGCTTGCATGGGTGAACTGTACCCCATATCGGCAGGAATGCAAGCGAACATTTAGACATTTCTACAGATTTCCTAGTACCCCCGATATTGACCTAGAAACCGGGTTTCCGGCCATCCTAAAGAAATCTTTAGGAAATCCTCTAGTAGTGGGTTGACATAGGCCGAAAATCGGGTATCGTAGAAGCGTCCTCGGGGCGAGGACACCGAGCGGCCCGGTAGGCCGAGGAGACACCCGCATGACTCACAGCGCGACCATCGCTTCCCCCTCTCGCTTCTCTTGGATCATCGGCGGAGATCGCCGAGTCGAGATCCGCACGGAAGGCGGCGTTTCGATTGTTCAGATCGGTCACAAGGCTTACGCCGTCGTTCGTGAGGAGGCGCGCGAGTTTCTCGCCTGCTGCCCAACTCTTGCAAAGGCTGCGGCCTTGCTTGCTCGCAGCACGAAGGGAGGTGCAGCGTGAGCCGCACCATCACCTTGACCGTGGATGAGATCGTGGATGCCTGCGGCATCGTCGGGCCGAACACGGCGCAGCGCATTCGGCAATGCTGCGAGGCGGCATTCCTCCTCGGTGGCCTGCTCCCATCGCAATGCACCGCGATCCATGTTCTCCGGTCTGCCTACCGCATCGAAGCGGAGGCGCAGCAAGGCATCCTGCGCTGGCAGGGACGCGGCCCCGGCCCGGAGGTCGAGGATTCCGAACAGGCCGCGCTCGACGCTGCCGATGCCGTCGCGGAAGCGGAAGATAATTTCTTGCGCCTGTGCGGGAGCCTCGTCGTGGAGATCAATCGTGCCCCGTAAACTCCTCCAACTCCACGCTAGCGCATCGTGCCGCATCTGTGGCGGTCGCGGCTGGATCCGCGATCCCGACCCGCAGGACTGCTCGTGCGTGTTTGAGAACGCGCCGGATGACCCGGCCTCGGAGGCCGCTATCGACGCGGGCGACTACGAAGTTATCTCGGCTCGCCCGTGCGACCATGCGGACTACGGGAGGTACTGGTAATGCGAATCGTCCCACGATGGGTTGCGGCAAGCCAGAAGCGCGATGGCGAAATGCGATTTCAGCCAGCGGCTCCGATCCGCACGCTGGAGGAGTGCGCTCGCGAAATGAGCATGACCATCGAACAGGCGAAGTACCTCCACGAGAACGCCTTGCAGAAACTCGGCGCGGCCTTGTCTGCCTACGGCTACGGGAGGAACAAGCGATGACCTACCGCGACACCAGCCGAGCCGCCTACGCGAACGCGACCGTGGGACAGAATCAAAATCGCGTCTTGGAGTTTGTCCGGTCTGCCGGGGCGCACGGCGCGACCTGTGACGAGGCAATCGAACGCCTGTCGCTCGCGCACCAGTCCGCGTCCCCGGCGTTCACCGCGCTGGAGAAGGCGGGGCAGATCCTTCGCACCGACCGCAGGCGCGAAACGCGCACGGGCGCGAAAGCGGCGGTCTACATTTTCACGGAGCCGGGCACTCTGTTCTCAAGTCCAAAGCAGGGGCGAGCCGATACCTACAAGGCAATCGTGCGGGCCGCACTCACGGCCCGAGCGACAGGGGACTGGATGGCGTTCGATTCAGCCTTCGGCGCGTTGCCCAAGGCAGAACAGACGCGACTTCAGAACTAGGAGACACCATGCTGACCATTCGACTGACCCGAGCAGAGGCGCAATTCATCTGCAACCGTATGCGCCTGACCGCCATGAACGAGTCCGGCGATGATGCCGCGACTGCCGCGCAGATCGTCGAGGCACTTGAGCGCGAACTGGCTGGATCGCAAATCTTCCGCGAGATCCGCGAGATGTTTGAAGACCTGTATCCTGCCGGATAACACGATGACACCCGCGCAAAACGCTCTTGACATCATGCAAACCATCCCCGCGCTCGTGCCCTGCTGCGCGGGTAGTCAAGCCGTCCCGTCCGCAACTCTCAACGCGCTCCGCGAGGCCGTGCAGAACGCAGCAGACGAGGAGGCAATCCTGCATCGCATCCTCCAGCGAGCGAAGCCTGTAGCCGCCGCCCATGTGGTCAGGATGCAGGCTGAAGCGGACGGGGCCGTAGCCCTGTCCGGCAAGACCAATCCCGCCAGCGAGGAATGGCTAACGCAAGCGCGGGAACTCTTGTTCAGCATCAACGCTCGTCTAGGGGGCAACGATGATTGACGCAGCCTTGTTTATCGTCGCGCTGCTCGGCGGTGCGTACCTGTGGCATCTCGCCACGCGGAATGTGCCTCCGGCGGCTCGGATCGTTCTACCCGGCCATCCGATGCACAGGCCCGACCACGCGGCGCAAATCCCGTGGCACACCCCATTCGTGCCAGTCGAGGCAACGCACATTGCGTGGATTATGCACGGCGAGGGCAACGGTGGCGTAGTTCACACCCTCTATCTTCAAACCCTCGACTCACTACGCGCCGAGATCCTCGACGCTCGCAGTCCTTGGGGGCCGATCATCGCGCACTCAATCGAACTGGAGTGCGATATTCGCGGGCGAGGCTGCACCCCCACCTCCGAAGTCCTCTACGCCGTTGCTCGCATCGACGGAGAGGGCAACGAGGAGTGGCTAGGCCGCGACGGCGATTGGGTCGCTCGCTGGAGCGAGCAGGCCGAAATCTACGAGGTGTTCCCCGGACAGGTGCGCTAGACCGCTACAATCCATCTGCGCGGGTCGCCCCCCGATACTGCCCGCGTCTAGGTGTCTCGCCCCGGTTGCCTAATCCGCAGCCGGGGCTTTTCGTTTAGGCTATTGCGATGGCAAGGATGCCTCGTCCCAAACCCCCGCCCGACCTGTTCCGCGCATTGGAGGCCGTGGGCCGCATCCTGCGCGAGCGGGAGATGCCCGACCTCGCAGGCGAAGTCGAGGCCGTGGTAGACGCGCTGCGTTCGATGCTCGACCTAACTCGCTACGGCGATGCGCTGTGGGGTGACGAGATCCGAAATCTGCTCTGCATCCGGCACGCGCTCCGACCTCGGCGGGGCACAACCGAAGACCCCATGCAGGGCCGTCGCAAGGCCCGCCGTATTCGGAAGCGGTCGTTCAGATAGTCACGAGCGTGTCGGCCAGCGTGGGGCTTGTCGAAACGGGCAGATAGACACCCTGCCGCTCCAGCCCGATGAACCGCGAGAACGCGGCCATGAACTTGCCGTGCGTGCTTGTAGTGCTAACCACATCCACGCTGAACGAATCGTCTACCGCCCAATCAATCGTGCCGGGGTAGACGATGACGCTTGGCCCGCCCGCGTACATACGGGTCATGGGCGCAAGCACCAGTTCGTCAATGATGAGCGTATTGCCCGACGCGATGGCCGTGGTGCTGTAGATGTCGAGATACACCGTCGTGGGAACCGCCGACTTGGCAATGCTAAAGGTTGTGCTGTAAACGGCATACGAGGTAGTTACGCTCGACAGGGCAAGCGTAATTTCGCTGCTGCCCGTCACCACCGTGCCGCTCACATCGCGCAGTCCGATCTTGACCGTGCCTGTCGTGCCAGCCGCAGTCTTCTTCGCGTACACGATCAGCGCGTAGTCCGTATCCGGCTGGATCGTCACGGGCGTTGAGTTGGAGTAGGCCAACTGCTGCCGAAGCGTGGTCAGAGTCGAGCCGTCGCCGACGATGGAAAGCGCATACGCGCCTCGGGCCGGAACGCTCGACCGCAGCACTTGCGTACCCGCCGTGCCAACCGTGATCGACCATTGCGCCGGGGTGTTCGTACTCCAGTTTTCAAACGCGCCATTGGCGATGATGCTCTTGCCTGCGTCACCCGTGGGGCTGTTGATTGCCGCCGGAGTCGCGGTGATGTTCGCGCTAGAGCCGGAGCCACCCGGCCACTCCGTGTTCGTAAAGGCGCGGCTGGCCTCCGACGAGATGCGGAAACTAGCCGCGCCGAAGTTCAGGACATTGCCCGCCGCCGTGCAAGTGCCCGTCAGGGTTTCGTCGTACATCTCTTGCAGCAGATCGCTCGACGCAGGACGGTTCGCTCGGGACAGCACCGTGCCCGTGCCGAGGTTGCCGCTTGTGATCGTGGTGGTAATGCTGCTCGTGCCGACCGTACGGAAAGAACCAGTCTGCGCGATCATCGAATCCCGCAGGCCCTTGTAGGCCGTGAGCAGCGTTCCGTCGTACAACTGTCCCTCGGCCCGGATCGTGTTCAGAATTAGGTTGTTCGCCGAGTTCTGCACCATCGTGTAGAGGGTCTGCCCAAGGAAGGTAGACATACCCGTTTGCGGATTGTCCATGCCCGCGAACGCCGCGACCGACTGGCGATAGTCCGTGCCGTCGAACTGCGTAAGCAGGCTGGACAGGTTCGCGCCGTACAAAGTCGCCACCTGCGTCTTGATGCTGTTCGCGTAGCCGAACAGTTTGCCGAGCCGGGTGGCGAGATTCGTGAGGTTGACGGATGCAAGCGTGGGCATGGGGGAATCTTACCCCTCCTTGCCCCACTTGCCGATAGGACAAGCCTCCTCCGGCAAGCGCACCTTGAGGCCCGTGAAGCACCCGCACTTTCGGCACTTGCTCCCCGTCCAATGCTCGCAGCCCTTGCAGACCTCTAGCCGCTTCAACGCCATCGGGCTGTCCGAAGGCTTGAGCATCGCCGAAAGGATCTTCGGGCCAGCCTTGACCATATCCATGATCGACGCGCCGTTTTTCTCGACCTCGGCCTGCTCTTGCTGCTGCTGCTCCAGCGCGGCAGCGGCCTCGGCTTGAAATCTACGGTTCGCTGCGTCGGTGTCAGGCTCGCCACGCTCGTACACGACACCCGGCGCAACCATGCGAATGACCGGAACCGCAACGCCCGTCTTTGGATCAGGTGTCACGCCGTCCTCGGCCTGCGCTGCCTTGTCGGCCTCCCAATAGGTCGGGTCGACTTGCTGCGCCTCGTAGTGCTTCTGCCGGATCGCTGCGCTGGCGTGCGCCAACTCACGCGCCATGAGATACGAGTACCGGACTTGCAGGCTGTCGGCGTTGTACCTTATGGCTTCTTGCATGATGGATGGTTGCGGTCGTATCCGACGCAGACTTCGTTTCGCAAGTCAATGACTATGTTTTCGGGAGGATAGTACAAAGTCCAAACGCCGTTTTCTTTGATGCCCGTGGCGGGTATCTGAAACTGAAGGAAGTTCATGTTGGTATCGCAGCAGCCTCGCAACTTTTGCGCGGTGAAGCAGTACACGCGAACCGTTTCGGTGCGTCGATCAGGTTCCGGCGGGCACGGGTTGTCATAGATGAAGATGTCTTCTTCGGTGTTGCATCCAATTTCAACCGTGGTGGTCTGTGTATCCATGTCGCCGAAGGTGCAGTTCACAACACGAGTCACGGTCTTCCCGCTCGTTTCCTTCCCCGCATCAGAGCAATCCGGTACGGGTGTTCCGCAACATCCGAGCGTGTTGCAGTTGTCTGATCCAAACGACGGAACCTTGTAAAAGTTGATGTATTCCGTGGTCAATCCATAAGCAAACGACTCGCGCTTGTCCGTGACAATCGAAAACCAAATCTTGTACGAACAAGTCGGGTTGTACGCCGCAGGCCGCGTACACGGCGGTGGCGGCTTCGGAGGCTGCGGAGGTCGAGGCGGCACGGGCGGCGTAACTGGCGGGCCACCACCACCACCACCACCGCCACCGCCAGTTGTAGGCCCGCGAGATTGCGCGCATGATTGCGCAAATACGACTAATGCCTGTGGATCTAGATTTCCAATTTCTTCGCAACTTGTTCCGCTTCCGCTAGGTGCGCGAGCGTCGCCGTCTGTTCTGTAAGTAAAAATGCTACCGTTTGCTAACTCCCTACATTGGCCTGATGGGTATGTTTTTAAAACACCATCTACGCAGCCGCAATGTTCGCATACTGTGTCGCAAGTTCCGCCAACCAAAAATGCTCTTCCCCAAGGTGTTCCGGGACTTGGGTGTTGTCGGAGCAATCTAGCGCAATCGCATCGCGTGACATTCTCCGCGCAGCCGCAGTCATAACAACACACGCCCCTCGTTTGATCGCATGGAACATCGCAATCGACATCACGGCATCCAACAACCGGGTCATATGCGTAATTAGAAACACGCGTTGTTTCTGCGGGGCAAGGATCGCCACGATCAAAAATCGAAGTCTGTTTCGCTGGCCCAAGTCCTTTGTAAAGCAGGCCACCCGTTTCATCAGGTGCTTGGCAGCACTTGCAGAAATAACAATTGCTGCAAGGAGCGGGGATAGTCCGCTGTCCTGTGCCATCGTCTAGCGGCTCAAGCCATTTGCCGCCCTTCTCAAGACAATCGCATTCAGTTGTTGAGACACAACCGCCGGGCAAACAACACGCGCTCAATCGTGTCTTGTCGCATCCATCCGGCCCATTCGTATCGCAGCAACAGGCGGAACTCATGCCCCGACCACGCCGGAAGCCACGATGCTCAATGCGGTCGCGCTGCTTGAATAGGCTCGCAACTGGTGGCCGTCAGGAACAAGAATGTTCGTCAGCGTTTCCGTCGCGTAGCCCGTCAAGTCGAAATGGTTCAGAATGAAGTCGCCATGCGCCATCTGCGCCGTTCCGCGCACGATGCCGAGCCAGACATGTTGCGTGCTGTTCGTGCTGTTGCTGATGTAGAGGCTCTTGAAAAATAGCGATTGCCCTTCAAGGCCCGTCGCTACCGCTTGCTCGACATCGGTGACGGCGTATCTGATGAGGACTGGCTGGCTCATGCTCCCTCGATGATATCGGCAAGGTCGCTATCAGTTGAGGTAGCCGCACCGCTCGCGCCCATGTAGGGCCATGTCGGCGGGGTCGGCGCAGGCATTCCACCCGGCGGATTTGGGGCGCAACGCGTTTCAAGATCGGGCTGAATCGCGATCCAGTACGAAGAGAAACCGAGTCGATTTGCTACCTCATACACCGGAACGATGGTCGGAGCGGGAACGAGTGGCAATACAACTGCTTGATCTTGATTTTCGCCCGAACTTTGAACAAACGGAGTACCGCCCACAGAGTTAGGTGGCACTTGCACCGATCCGTTATCGACCGGGTTGAACCATTGCTCGTACAAATTAAACGCCACACCGCTCGTAAGGCCCTTGTTTCCGAGCGCGTCAGCCGATGACCAGTACATAGTGAACGGGTTCGCGTCCGGCGTGGCCTCGACGAAGAAATACTTCGTGATGCTGAACGGCTGCGCGTCGTTTGGATTGGTTTCAGGCACAGCCGCGATGGACTGCTTGCCGATGATGCGGGCCATGAACACGCGCAGGATGTTGCCCTTATGCGCCCTGCGGACGCTCACATGACGCGCACCGGATCGCATGACTGCCGACGATCCCGCGCCAGCCGTCATCGGCTGGATCTTCGCGCCGGGTGGGTACAGGATCGGATTCGTTTTGTCGCCCCAAATGCGATAGAGGACAGTCTGAACATCGGGCGCACCAAACCGAACGCACTCATATTGCAGGCCAACGCTCGGCGTGATCTGCCGATTTACGCCGCGCATGACACCAAGCGGCATACGGCTGAAGGTTGCGTCCCCATCGGCCACGAACCGAAGTTCGTTCAACCGCTCCTGCAACAAGTCGCGCCGCCGCTTCAGTTGCGTGTCGAACCGAGCCGACGAGTTGAGATTGAAGACATTGCTTGCCTCCAGCGGCGTGTCGGTGATCGCAGCGAGGTCGATGGACTTGTACGCAGTACGCAGCAAGCCCGACGAGTAGTTCCACGGCACTTCGTAGTCCACCACCTCGGCGTCGGGAACCACGCCAGTATCCAACTTCAGATTCGTGTTGCCGATGCCTTTGGTTTGACCGCCAGCCGCGAAGTAGAACTCCGGCAGGAAATTGAATGTGCCGCCCGATCCTGCGTAGTGGTTCGTTCCCGGCAACCACACGGGCATATAGCCCACGGGCGAATTGTGACCCACCATCGCCGGAATGTGATCCCGCAACTCTACGGTGATGTGCTGTGACGCGGGTAGGCTGCAATGCCACAAAGCCGCCGCGTCTGACGAAAGGCCCGTGATGAACCGGGTCGATAGCACTCCGTCGTTCGTCGTGTGGCTGCGGCAATCGACAAGGTGCGCGAAGGTGTGTCCGAGATTGGTAGCGGAACTGCTGAAGACCCCAAACCAATCGAAGCCCAACTCGCCCGAACGCTCCGGGCCGAAGCGCGAGCAGTAGTGCGCCTCGTGCGACAAGATGACCGTTTGCGGCAGATCGACCGTCATCGTGTTGATGTAGCCCGCGATCCGGTACTCCTCCATGTAATCCAACCACTCCCCAAGGTGCGGGACGGAGTTACGGGCTACCCGGTCGTTTGTTCCCGTGGTCGATTTGCGGGCCAGCGACAGCACGAGCGACGGTGCGCCACGGTCGTACAGCCACACGCAGCCAAGCCGCTGCGCGAAGGTGTCCAACGCCTCCCCGAGCGTCATGCCTCGGAAGTCAAGGTTGATGATGTCGCCATCATCGAACTCATGCTCGCCGCCGTCTATCTGTCGATTGTAGAACTCAAGGTCTAGGACAAGGCCGTATACGCCCGTGGCCGTCAACACCTGCCAAGCCAAGCCGGATATCAGTTCGTCGCGGCTGTACGGCTGCTGAATGTGCGTGGCCGCGCCTGCCGTGTTTGTCCAATGGCGGGCGTTCCGGTTGTTCTTGATGAAGTGATTCCAACTCGGGGCGCGGTCATTGTCCGAGTTCTGATTTGCGAAGCCCGGAAAGTCGAGCATCGCGGGCGGGTATGAAACCGTCTTCTTGACCGTGTGCGCTTCAAACGCCACCGGAGGATCGGCCAGCATATTGAACGAGGCATAAGCCATGCCGCCGTTGAAGTTCTGTCCGAAGGCATCTGTGATCTTGCCCGCTGACACGATCCCATCATGCACCGCGTCCTTCCTGTATTTCGTAGATCGGATGCCATGCAGCATCCACCGCGAATCGACAAACTCCACGACGAACAGCGCAGCCTCATCCAATCGGGGCCGTCCCGATGGATCAGCGGCCATGATCGCGCTGGCAGGCCGTCGCAATTCGATCAGGCGAGTCAGAATCAGACCCTTGTAGACCATCGACCGACCGGGGCCGGATAGGTGCTGAAGCCCATTCGTCTGCCCCTGCACCGCTCGCGTGATTGGCAGTTGGGCAGGGCCAAGTTCGGTCGCCTTCGGGTTGTCCTCGCTCTCGGGCGTTTCCGTTGTGCCAAACACCTCGTTTGGTGGTGGCACTTCGGTATTGCTCTCTGCTGCCAGCCCTTCGGACGGCGCGGTATCGCGCTCGGGCGGCAGCGTGATGCCAACATTCTGAACGATCTTGATTTCGGGAGCCGAGAGCGTAGCGGCTACAGCCGGAGCGACAATATCGCTGCTAGCCGTGGTTCCAAGCGGTTCGACCAAATACAATTCCCACGGCTCGGTCGAATCGTTACCGCTGGCAATTTGCGACCGCCACAAACTGGTCAAGATTGGATCGGGTCGAATCAGAACCTTCGCGTTCAGCCAGTTTGCGGCCCCGACAAGCGGCGATTCGACTTGATTGATCGTGTTGGGATCATGCCCCGCGCCTGAGAGCAGCGCGTCAATCTCCGCGTTTCGGCAAATGATGTCGGCGACATTCACGCCGCTGCTGTTCATTATCCAGCCGAATACGCCTGACATTTCACCGCCGATTGTAGTAGGTCTGCGGCTCGGGATCGCCGTTCGTGTTTTGCCGTAGGTCGTAGGTCTGTGCCGTGCCGAACGGCGTGCGCGGGCCTTGCATGGAAGTCGGAGTCCATGCGCGAATCATCGTGGAGCCACCTTCGGTCAGGCTGGTGTTTCCGATGGTTTCATTCGTGGTGTTGGCCGATTGGGCGACATTCACTTGCAGCGTCCGGGTCGCGCTAATCATGTAGAGCCGATTGCCGCTCGCATCCGGCGGGGCATCGTTCACGGTCATGGTCATGTCCACCACGATTGCGCCCTCATCCATTCGCGGCCAAGGAATCGGAGCGTTCGGCCCAGTCGTGACCGCTTCAACGGACTGCACCACGATCACCTGTGGGACTCGCACTTGGAAACTGAACTGCTGATAGCCGCCCATCGTTTCCAGCATCGTTAGCCCTGTGGTCTGTGTTATGGTCTGCTTGCTTGACCACCTGATCGTCCGAGCCGCGCTGTCTCGCGTGAGATCGTCCCCATCAGAAAATGGCTTCTTGACCGGGAGAACATCGTCCTGCGTGGACTGCCCGTCGTTTGGGGTTCCCGCGATCACGCGCACCGTGATATCGGTTTCGCCCATGAACGATGCGAGGCCCGATCCTGCGGTGCATGGGTCGTATCGCAGCAGCGCGGTACGGCTAATCGCCGCCTTTGCATTCTCAAACAGATTGCCGCCGTAAGAGTCGGGGAATGCCTGCCCTGTGGGTTGCCCCGCGAGATACGGACAACCGAACAGCATCTCCTTCAAGGACTGGTCGATGTTGTTCCCAAGGTTGCTCGCTTCCGTGTTTGTCGGGAAGCCCATCGCCACAACCTCAAATGTGACCATGTTTCCCTTGAACAGCGAAGGCTCGCCAATCTTGAACGACTGGATGATGTCGGGCTTGTCCCCGTTGAAATTGATCCGCGTCATCGCGGTGTCAATGCACGCAGCCAGCAGTTCAAACTTGTCCTTGAACGCGGCTTCAAATGACACCTTGAAGGTCTTCGTGCCAAGTTGATTGTCTAGGCTGCGCTCGTAGTCAAACGAAGCATCGCCATCAAACACAGGCTTCGGCAGATTCCATTCCAACTGCTTGTCTTCGATGTCAAACACAAGCGTGCGAAGACTGGCATCGACATAGTATTCCTGCTTGGTGCGCTGGAAGCCGTAGGGCAGGAATCCCGCCACAAGTCGCCGATAGAAGTCCGGGTTCGGGCCAGCGTTGTAGGTTGTCTGCGGGCCGACATACGGATCTGTTTCCGACGCGCCTACATCTGCAAAGGTCAGCGGTGTAGTTCCGGTCGCCTGCGGGCTGATCGTGAGCGATCCCGAGCGATTGATCCGCAGATAGCCCCGCTCGTCAATCGTGTGCCGCTGGATGCACTCAAACCGCTGAATCGGCGTAGTGCCGCAATCGTAGAACACGAAGGTGAATCCCACGACATACGCGCCCGTATTGCCGCCGTGGATTTCGTTGATGTTCACCGTGGGCAGCGGGCCGTTTCGCGCATCCGTCGTGTCGCTTGAAAGTGTGAAGTTGCTGCCATCGTCCCACTTCAGCACAAGCGACTTGCGCGGCGTGTTCAGCGTGTTCTTCAACTCCGCGAACTTCGTGAATGTCCCCGTTTCCTTGATGACACCTACGCCCTCCAGCGTGCATTTCCGACCCGTGCGATTGAACGCGCCGCCCTCGTATTCGTTTTCGACCGAGAACCGCGTGATGCGTGCGTTGCTGATGGCGACCGAGTTGTAGGTGACAATTGCCATTTATGGAGTCCCCAAAGTTCCCGCACCGTACTGCGGCGTGCGCTTTGCGGTCACATGGCTGGTCAAGTCAAACAACTGCTGGTTCACCCAAGCGTTCGGGTTTTGAAGGTTTCGACGCTTGTTGGCTTCCTCAAGTTCCTCAAGGATCTTGTGCAAGATGGGATTAGCCTTGCGAATCTCCTCCTTGACCTTTTCAAACTCGCTTGTAACGGCTACGCCTGTTGCACCAATACCAATCGCCGTGCCACCGAAGCCAAGCGCGGTCAGCAAGCCCATCGCGCCTAGCGACCCAAGCGGGCCTGCTCCAAAGAATCCGGCAATAGCGGCGAGAGTCAATGCAGCACCGCCCGCGAGTGTCGCGCCCGTGACTCCTTGCGCTGTGGCTGTATTGATGTTGCCGATGTACTGAAGGACGGTCATAACTCCCGACAACACCGCCTTCGTAACATTCACAAGCAACGGCGCAAGAGCCTTCACGGCGACCACTAGCACGCCACCAATCGCCGTAAGGATCGCGCTAATAGCCATGCGAACAGGCGCAAGTGCGGCCATGAGTTCCCGATACCACCGCAGCACGAGCGTGTAGAGCGGGGCGAGCATATTGCCCTGCGACATGAGATCAAGCGTCCCTTGCATCTTGATGAGAGCCGCCTGCATCTGAACCGCGCCGCTGTACTTCCCGCCTTCCATGATCCCCGAAATGGATCGGGAAATCATGCTCTGCACGCTGTTGGCGTAGTCGGACAACTTGCCGACAAACCCACCGACAACGCCCGTAAGGGCCGTGAAGGTGTTGCCAAGGGTCGCCGCCGTGCGAGCCACCGTTGCCACAAACGAAGCCGGGGAAGCCGCGCCAGCAGCACCCGCGCCGCCGCCCGTTGGCAGCGGGCCAGTAGTCGAGCCGCCCCCGAACATCTCGGGGAACACGATCTTGATAGATCCCAAGTCTTCAGGCATCGCTCACCGTCCTAATGATGGTGCGGAACAACGCAAACGCACTCGCTAGCCCTTCAACATCATCGTGCTGGCCGTTCTCCACACGGAGCAGGACTTGCGAATCCACTCCTGTGCTTGGATCAAACGCAGCAAGCGTCTTGGCAACCTCAAACGCCAGCGGAAACGCGCCACGCGGCAAGTTGCCCGTAGACCCGTCCATGAGCAGTCGCTTCGCGTCACGCTTGCCGAGATCCAATTCCACGCGCACGACGCAATGGATTCGATACTCCAGCATCATCGCGTTCATGCCCGAGTTCTCGCCAATCACGGCAAGGCTCAAAGGTTCGATCTGAATGCTCGGGACTACGCCCGATTGCAGCGTCAGACGATCTACCACAAAGATTCGCGTGCTAGCAATCGTCGCAGGAATCTGCGTCTGAATGCGCGAGACCATCGACGCAAAGAAAGTCTCAAGCGTTGTAGAGGTTGTGACGCTCACGGAATCACGCTGTTGGTCACGGTTGGCGGTGCGCCCGCTGCTGCCGTTGGAATCTCAATCCCGTTGGCGAATGGAGCAAAGAATCGCTCGGTGTAGGACAGCACGCTCGACGCATAGTTGTTCGTCACTTGAACCGTCATGCGGTCGCCGATACGCCAGTCCGTAGATCCGCTGATGATCTGAAAGAACTGGCCGTTCGTGCCCGCCTGCGCTGGGACATAGACGAACACGCCATCGACAGCCACGACCGGGCCGACGGAATCAGCGTATCGCAGCGTAGCAGTCAGGCTTGTAACCGGAGCATCGAAGGAACTCTGATAATACGCATAAGCCAATGACCATGAAGTGCTAGTTGCAGACGCATCCAAAGTCGCCGCTGCGCCGCTAGTGTTGTCTGTCATCTCAAGCGAGATGTCTTGTGTCGTAGTACCGCTGATCTTCTTGTACCAAAATCCGAAAATGATTCGCTTTCCGGGGCCAACGGTTGTTACGGGCAACGATTGAGTTAGTTCCACGCCAGCCACGCTTGCGGTGATCTGTAACGCGCTGCTGCCGCGAAACGCACCCGAAGTCAGTTGCGCGATACCCGTTCCGGTAGTAGTCCATGAATCGGGCGCACCACCTACCCAAGTCTCAAAGGTTCCATTCGTTACAAGATTCGTTCCCGTTTCGTAGTCGCTACTAGCCATCGTCTGCGAGATGCCCGTACCGCCCGGCCATTGGCTGTCATTGATGTTGTTGTAGGCCGCGCTGCCCGTGACCTGAAACACCTCGCTGCCAGCCGCCGCGCCCGTGGTCGTGTCGCTGATACATTGGAACTGCAACAGGTCGGTGCGGCTCATCTGCGTGGCTCCCGCGAACACCACCGTGCCGTTTCCCGTGCCCGTCCGGCTCACCGCACCAATCGTCACCGTGTTCTCTAGCAGGCTCGTGCTGCCTGCCCGCATCTGACGAGCGAGTTCACGCATGGCCGGGATCGTGGACTTCAGAATGTTGGCGTTGTCCGCCGTGACCATCTCGGTGAGAGTCTTGGTCGCACCCTGAACCGCCGCGCTAATCGTCGCGTCCGTGCTGTTGTAGATCCCGAGGAACTGGTTCAGGACGGGCGTGAACATATACCGCGTGGCGGCGGTGTACTGCGCGTCGAGGTTCGTGGCGCGGGTGACGATGCCGGAGCGAGCATCCAACTGCGTCTTCGCAATGCCGAAGTGCCCGCCGAGTCGATTGTAGAGCGTGGTGAGGGATACGGTCATGCTCGGTTCCTGTCTGCCTTGAGACTCTCCAGCATCATCTCGACTTGTTCACGCGCCGATGGCGGCTTGCTGGTTAGTGCGGATTTGAAGTCATGTTCTGCTGTTTTGTCGCCCAAAGCAAGACGAACGGACATGAGCGACGGCAGGCTGTGCCATGCGTTCGCCATGCGTAGGTTCATCATGCACCCCAACGCCACCTCTTTCGGCATGGCGTAGGGACTCACGCCGTAGACGGCCATGAACATCGCTACGGCGCGAGTGCTTTTCCCAACTGTTGCAGCCTCATCGTGATCTTGAGGCCGATGGCAAGCAACTGCGCGTCGGACAAGGACGCAACGAGATCGGCAGGCTCGGCGCACTTGCGAACCACTTCGATCAGTTGCGTGTTCTGATTCTCCTCGACCTTGCCATTCAAAGCGACTTCGGCCATGACGAGCATTCCGTCGATGGTGAACTCCTTGCCCTGAATCGTTACTCGGATGTTGAAATCGTCGGTTTCGTTCGACATAACCAAATCTTACTACGATGTTCCAACCGTGTAGATCGTTCGGCCTGCACTTACTGGCAGGATTTCAAATCGGAAGGCTGCACGGGTCGGCTTGTTACCAATGTCTTTGAGGTTGTGAGAGATCAAGCGGCAAAACTCGACCGTATAGGTCGGACGGCCCGCGATGCTTGGCAAAAGCGTCAGCGCAATGAGATTGTCCGGGGATGCGCCAACGGCAAGCGCACCTACTTGTGGGAACGATGCTGTGCTTCCGCTTGATCCGTTGCAAGCATCAAACAGGCTTGCAATTTGTGCCGCGCTGTAGGACACCATCGTAAAGTTCACGAACGCCGACGCACCCATCATAATGGCCTCGGCGGGCATCGATCCGAACTCGTTCGTTTGAATGTCGGTGTACTTGTATTCGATCTCAATGTTGAACAGATCGTCGTTATCCGTTCGCCCGAGATCGGCGTAGGAAGCGGTCGTAGTACCCCATCGAATGAGGTGCGGGCCTGTGATGTTAAGAATGACGGACATTGGGATTCCTCC
>Ga0172373_10006025_pt1 | contig 16283 bp, 11 predicted proteins | sample Lak10m_2_FD_114546 | JGI IMG/M metagenome (GOLD analysis project Ga0172373, IMG submission 114546) | Freshwater microbial communities from Kabuno Bay, South-Kivu, Congo - kab_092012_10m | ecosystem: Environmental > Aquatic > Freshwater > Lake | place: Democratic Republic of the Congo...
CCGCGACCACCGCCCCAGCGCCGCCAGCAAGCTGGGCCTTGTGCCTAGACGCCTCAGCATGGCGGAAGCGATCGAATGGAAAGGACGTTTTTCGATTGGCGCCTAGGACATTGCAATACTGAGTCGATGTCCCCGAAAGGGGAGCAGTATCTCCTACTCACACCACTGTGGATCGGGCCTGTAGGCCTCGAAGCCCTTCCCCCCGGCCATGCTTGTCCAGCCGATCAGGCTCGAGACGTGACGCGCAGACGCGCAGCAGCTCGGCGCACACGCGGGCATCATCCAGCGCGCGGTGGGCGCGCAGGTGCGGAATCGAGAGGTGCTCCGCCAGTGAGCCCAGCTTGTGGCTGGGCGATTCGGGGAGCGCCTTGCGGGCCAGCTTGAGCGTGTCGACGAAGCGCACCTTGGGCAGCAGCACTCCATGCCGCGCGCCCTCGTGCGCCAGCACGGAGGCGTCGAAGGGGGAGTTGTGCGCCACGAAGCGGTGGGGCTCGCCGCTCCAGCGCAGGAAAGCCTCGATCACGCTGGCGGCATCCGGCGCGTCAATCACGTCCGACTCGGTGATGCCATGGACGGCCGTCGTCAGCGGATCGATCCGCACCGCGGGCCGGACCAGACTCGCGAAGCTGCTGATCTCGACGCCGTCCTCCAGCATGACTGCGCCCAGCTCCAGCAGATGGTGCGGTCGGAAGCGGGTCGCGGTCTCCGTGTCGAAGACGATCCAGACTCCGGCCAGCGCACCCATCGGCTCAGGAAACCAGCGCCTGGAACTCGGGCAGTCCGCGCAGGGGATCGAGATCGCTGTTGCGCGGGGCTTCGGACTGGATGTTGTACCCGCGCGCCGCGGCCTGATTCAGCGCGGCCATCGCCTCCGGTATGTCGAGCAGGATGGCGAGCACGATCGCGGCGTGGAAGGCCGTGTAGCAGTCCTTGGGAGCGAGTTCGAAGGCCTTCTTGACCTGCTCGCGCGCATCGTCGGCCTGTCCTAGCCGCGCGAACAGCATGCCCAGATGCAGGCGCGCTTCCTGGCTGTCAGGGAAGCGGGCGAGATGGTCCTGAGCGGCTCCGATGCCCTTGTCGGCGATCTGCAGCGACTCCTCGTAGCGGTCGAGGCGCTGCAGCACTCCGTAGAGGTGGTCGTAGGAGGCGATCTGGGTGGGGTGCAAGGCGATCGCGCGACGCAGCAGCGGCGAGGCGTCCTTGAAGTTTCCGGCCCGCGCGTAGAGCGCGCCCAGCAGGCGGTGGGCGAGCCATTCGCTGTGATCGAGCTGGATCGCCATCCGATACTCGCGCTGCGCGTCGTTGGTGCGGCCCAGCAGATGGAAGGCGAAGCCCAGCGAGGTGTGCGCTTCGGCGCAGTTGGGGTCGCGGGCGAGCGCGTGCGCGGCCTCGACGCGCGCCTCCTCGATGTAGCTCATGTCGCCGTCGAAATAGAGGTACTTGCGAACCAGCGCCTCAGCCATGCCCGCATGCGGCAGCGCGCTGTTGGGGTCGGCGTCGATCGCGCTGCGGAACGAGCTGATCGAGGAGAGCAGGTGCTTGGTGGTGCCGCGGTGCAGCACCTCGTGCGCGTGCCGGGTGAGCATCTGGCTCTTCTCGACATCGCGCGTCGTGGTCGTCGCGGGGCGGATCGTCAGTTCCGAGAGGCGTTTCTTGAGCGTGCGCACGGCGAGGCGCACGAGCTTGTCCTGCAGCGCAAAGTCGTTCTTGTCGCTGTCTTCGAGGCTGTCCTGAGCCACTTCGATCGGCTTGGCGGCACGCCGGCCGCCGATGCGGTCCGTCCAACGCTCCAGCCCGATCTGCAGGCGCCCTTTTTCCCCCTGCGTCTCGAGGTCCATCCGCAGGACGTAGTCGAAGCTGACGTTGCGGGGCAACTCCTGATCCTCGATCTTCACGATCTCGATGCCGCGGACGCGCTTGAGTTCCCCGATCAGGTCCTTGCGCAGGGATCCCGACATCAGGCTGCAGGCTTCCAGATCCGTGCCCACGCAGGTGACGGGCGGAATCAGCAGCGTACCCTCGATCGTGTTGGTGACGGCATCGAGGCTGCGCGAGCCGTCCACGATCCCCTGCAGCACGCGCTGGATCTCCTGCGAGTCCGCGTAGCGTTGCGAGGAATCTTTCGAGAGGCAGCGCAGCAGGAACTCCTGCAGCTTGGGCGGGAAGTCCGGTCGCACCTGCGCGGGGTGGCGAGGCTTGCAGTCGAGGATCGCCATGCACACCTCGGGGAAGCTCTTGCCCGGGAAGGGCAGCACGCCGGTGAGCGCGTGATAGAAGACGGATCCGAAGGCGAACACGTCCGAGCGCGTGTCGAGATCCTCCCCGCGCACCTGCTCGGGTGACATGTACAAGACCGTGCCAACGAGGATGCCGTTCTGGGTGATGGTCGACTCGTCGCGGGCTCGCGCGATGCCGAAGTCGAGCAGCTTCACGCTGCCATCCTCGAGCATCATGATGTTGGCGGGCTTGAGGTCGCGATGAATCAGGCCATGGCTGTGCACCAGCGACAGCGCCTTGGCGACATCCAGGGCCACTCGCGCGCCCTCTTCGAAGGACAGCGGGCGCTCCTTCAGGATCCTGTCGAGCGTCCGGCCGAGCAGCAGCTCCATCGCGATGAACGAGGTGCCGTTGTGCCGTCCATACTCGAAAACCGTCGCGATGTTGGGGTGGACGAGCTGCGAGGTGTGCTGAGCCTCGCGCAGAAAGCGCGTGTCCGCGGCCGGGTCGATCTCCGCGTTGCCGCGCAGGATCTTCAGCGCCACGCGTCGGCCCAGCCGCGTGTCCATGGCGCGGTAGACCTCGGAGAGAGGCCCCTCTCCCAGACGGTCGGTCTCGGTGTCGAAGGTGAAGTGGGCGAACTGCACGCGCGGCGGCCATTATGAAGGTCGGCAGGCCGGAGCGCGAGGCTTGAGGGTTGCGATATCCGATCGCGGATGCGCAGACTGTGCCCGTGAGCAAATCCGCCGTACCCGAACCCTCCGCAAGGGCCGAGCTAGCGCCCTTCGTCGACGGCGATTTCCACGTTCTGTCGGGCGCGCTGGCGCGCGATCCGCAGTTCAACGACAAGCGCCTCGAGACCCGCCGCAAGCTGCTCTCCCTGGCAAAGGTGTTCGTCGCGCGCGCCGGCGAGGCCGAAGGTGTCGAACTGGAGCCGCGCACCAGCCTCCACAACCCGCACGCCTTCAATCAGATGCAGGTCAGGCGGCTGTGGGCCTACTGCACGCGCACGAAGCGGGAAAAAACCCGCCTGCGCGGCGTGCTGGGAGCCGAGCTGGGCAAGGACCTCGATGCCGCCTACCGCAATCTTTATCTGTGCGTCGCGCTGGAGGATTCGGCGCTCGAAATCTCGCTGCGCTGCCACGTCGATGCCTGGTTCGATGGCCAGAATCTGGTCAATCGCGTTCGGGGCGGGGGACTGGACGAGTGGAAGACGCTGCTCAACCGCCTGCCCGGCTACCAGTTGAAGCTCGCGGACTGGAAGGGCGAGTGGAAGTGCGGCGCGCTGACGGGCGACCGACTCGAGGAGTTTCTGAAGTACTACAAGCCCGGAGAGCACGCGCTGAGCGTCGAACGCCGCATCGAGGCGCGCCCGCCGCTGCGCGGCGGGTGTCTGGCCCCGGATTTCCCAGCCCAGATCGTCGCCGAGCTGCTCGCGCTGCTGCCCCTGTACCGCTTCAGCGCCTGGTCGCAGGCGAGCGACTGGCTGTTTCGCAAGTAAATCCCTGCTATTCTCGGGCCATGCGCCTGATCGCCCTAGTCGTGCTGTGGTGCTGGCTGTGGCCCGCGGCCTTCGCGCAGAAGAAGTCCGAAATCTGCCCGTACTGCAAGAACGACCCTGAGCGCATGCAGAAGGCCGGTGTCATCTCGCACGGTCCGATCGCGATCGGACCCTCGGGCAGCGAGGACCTCGCGAAGAGCCTGCCGGCGAGCCAGTGGCTGTTCCTCGAGACTGCGCACCTGCGCTGGGCCTCCTCGCTGGGGCCGATGACGGTCGATCTCAACGACAAGAAGCGCGTGATGGCCGAGCTCGACCGCCTGAGGCAGGTTCTGCCCGATGTTCCCAAGGAGCCGAAGAGGCTCGACCCGTGGCTGCGGCTGCACTTGATGGGGATGAAGGGCGAGGAGTTCTACGCGCGCTTCCAGTCCCTGCTGCGCGTGACGGACGCGGATTTTCCCGAAACGCGGCAGATGGACAAGCCCTTCATGGGCAACGGCCCTTACCTCGGCGAAAAGGAGAAGTTCGAGGTGGTCGTGCATCACAGCCGGGCCACGCATCTGCTGTTCACGCGCGATTTCAGCGGCGCGCAAGTGACCAGCGCGTTGCGCTGGCATTCGCGCGAGCGGCACAACCTGCTGTGCTCGATCCCCGCCGAGGATCCCGATCTGCGCCAGGATCGCTGGCTCTGGCCGCACATCGTGCACAACCTGAGCCACGCCTTCCTCTGCGCCTACAAGCACTTCTCCTACGATCCGCCGGTGTGGCTGGACGAAGGTCTGGCGCTGGCGATGGAAAAGGAGATTGAGCCGCGCTCGACCACGCACGAAGGCGAGGAAGGCTCGATGCGCGACAGCAAGGATGGCCGGGATTACTACGAAGCCGCGAAGAAGCTGCTCGGCAAGGACAAGCTGCGCGGGCTGGCGGAACTGACGGAGCTCAAGGAGTTCGGCGAGCTCAAGCCCGATGACCAGATCGGCGTGTGGTCGCGTGTGCGCTTCCTGATCGAAGCCCATCCCGAGCCCTTTGCGCGCTTTCTCGGCGGCATCAAGGGGCAGCTCGACGAGCAGCAGATCCCCACGGGCCGCGACCTGCCCGGGCTGCAGCGCCGCCTGCTGCAGGAAATCTGGGGCTTTTCACCGCTGTCCTTCGACGAGGCCTGGCGCGCGTGGCTGGCGCAGCAGCCCTGAGCGCGCCAGCAGCCACAGCGACGCCAGCGCCAGCAACAGCTGCGGAACCCACATCCAGCGCATCCAGGGCCGGAACTCCAGCTCGATGACGCTCCGGCCCTTGGGAGCGCGCACCGTCTGCCAAAGCCCCTGATGGATCCCGGTCGCCAGCTCGCGGCCCGCGCTCTTCGCGATCCACTGCGGGTGCTCCTGCTGGGACAGGACGATCAGCAGCTCTTCCTCGGGTGCGTCGACAATCAGCGTGATGCGCTCGGGCGCCGAGGACTCGGCGCGGACGCTTCCCGCGCCGGGAGCGCCCTCGATCCGCGCGAAGGGCAGCGTGTCAGCCGGCTTCCACAGGCCGATCGCGCCCAGCGACCCGAGCCTGCGCCAGCCGAGTGCGCGCAGGTCCTGCGTGCTCAGCACCAGCCCGACGCGTGCGTTGCGGAAAGCCTCCGTGCCGAGACCCGCCAGACCCTCGATGTGATCGAACTTGCGACCGTAGTTGCGGGCTGCTTCGCTGCTGACCGCGGCGCACCATTCCTGATAGGCGCGCGAGGAGAGCGAGTCGTAGCTGTGCACGCTCCGCAGGCCCAGCCAGCTCTCCTGATTGGGCGGCAGAATCCGCGGCGGCTCGTCGGCGATCCACGCCATCCGCGTACCGTCGCTCGTCACGTCGCGCACCGCGTCGACCAGCGGCGAGTGGCGCGCGACCGCGGCGGTCGGCCGGTGCAGGCAGTGCAGTCCGCAGTACCACAGGCCGCCCAGCGCCGCGCCGGCGAACAGGAGGCGCTCGCTGCCCGTCCTGGCGCAGGCGATGGCCCAGCCGACTCCGCACAGGCTGACCATCAGTCCCGCCGGCGTGAAGCCCGTGAGCGCGGCGCTCAGGCTGAGGCAGAAAAGCGGCGGCAGCGCCAGCCACCAGGGGCAGTCGCCGGACTGCAGGTGGCGCGCGCCCAGTGCCGCCAGCAGGAACCCGGGCACCAGCAGCGCTCCCAGCGGAACGAAGCGCGACAGCGACCAGCCCAAGTGCTCCCAGCCGAAGCGATAGACCCCGGGCACAAGGCTCGCGAGCACGATCAGCGCCACGGAACCGATCAGGATCCATGCCTCCGGCTGCATGCGTCGGCGCAGCGCCCACAGGGCGAGGCAGGCGAACAAGGGAGTCAGCGCGGCGCTCCACACGAAGCTCGCCGGCCGCGCGTCGCGCAGCGGATTGCCCTGCAGCGCGTTGTCGACCCAAGCACCCGCCACAGCCGCCCACTCGGCCGGGCTCTGCGGGCGCGGCAGCACCTGCGTGAAGAATCCCAGCTCGGCCTCCAGCCGCACCGAGCGCTGCGCCGCGAGCAGCAGATCGAGCAGCAGCGGCAGCGTGCTGAGCACGCCGAGCAGCCCCAGTCCGGCGAGGCGCAGCGAGGCTCCCCATCCGGCGCGCCAGCCCCAGAGCAGCATCAGCGGCAGCGCCAGCTGCAGACTCCACACGACGGCCTGCGGGTAGGCTCCGACGATCAGCGTGTGGCTGCAGATGACCACAGCCAGCGCACTGAGCGCATCGCCCCGCCGCAGGAAGCGCGCCGCGCTCCACAACAGCCCCATCGTCCAGCACGGTCCGTTGAGGAAGATCGGAAAGGAACTCCAGTAGCCCGCGAAGGGCGACAGCGCGAAACCCACGCCGATCGCGGCGCAGGCGAGGGGGCGGGCGCCGAGTTCGTGTGCCATCCCGAAAGCGAAGGCCGCGGCGAGCAGCAGGGTGAGGCACACCAGCGCGCTCATCACCACCAGCGGATCGGAGTGAAACCACGACAGCACATGCGTGGGCCAGAAAGCCCTGCTCATGCCGCCGGTGTGGTGCGCCGGGCGTCCGAGCTGCACATGCGGATTCCACAGCGCGGTCCAGGAGTCGTGTTCCGCCGACAGATGCAGCGCCAGTTCGGGTGCAAAGGCCGCGCTCTGGTCCGACAGCCTGCGGTTGGCGAGTTCACCCTGAGGCTCGGCCGGCAGGCCGAGCTCGAGTTCGTTGCCGTGCGCGAAGAACACATGTCCGCGACCGATCACGGGCAGCAGGCCCGCCAGACACGCCACCAGCATCAGCAGCCATGCGTGGAGCGGTTTCATGCGTGACGCAGGAAAGGATCGAGTCGGGGACTGAAGATGCGGCCTTCCAGCCGCTCCCAAGCGGGTTCGCTCCAGGGTGGCGGCGGAAACTGCGCCCGGGCAGCGTACAGTCCGCGCGCCGAGAGCGCGGCGTCGAAGGCGTCTTCGCTGGACTCGGCGGCTTCGCGCATGGGTGCCGGGAGCTCGCGCCAACGGGTGGCGAGATGCAGCGCGCGCTGCAGGCCATCGGACTTGGCGAGCGGACCGGTGAACTGCCGCGGATAGATCTCCATCACGACTGGACCCGATCCGGGCGCGTCGAAGGGCCAGATGGCAAAACCCGCACGGCGCAATTCGTCCAGATGCGGCATGCCGCGCAGGGAGCCGGTGCCGACCGAACCTGCTCCGCCGATCTGGAACACGGACTTGGGCCGGATGCCGCGCACGGCCGGTTCCTCGGTCTCCGTTCGTCGCCAGACGGGCCGCGCGGGATCGGGCGGCGGCTGCCGCGCACCCGGCCTGCCCCAGAACGGCGGAAGACAATCCCGCAGCCAGCGCTCGCCTTCGACGGCGGCCTCGGCCCACAAGGCCCGGCCGTCCGCGTGGCCCCGCGATTCGGCGAACCAGCGCGGAAAGCCGAAGGCGAAATCGAGTCCCACGAGCAGGCCGGGCGTGGTCTCGGCGCACTCGATCAGGTGGCGCGTCAGCTGCGCGCGGCTGCGGCCCGCTTCCAGACGCACGAGCCCGCGCTCGCCGTGCTCCGCCAACCAGATCCTGCGCTCCGCTCCGTGAAGGGCGCCGGACCAGTCGACGGCGATGACTCTTTCCCGGGCAGGCATGCGCAAGTTGCCGGATTCTATCGGTCGACTCTCCCGCCGTCGGAGCCTATCCTCCCCGTTCCATGTCGTCCCAACTTGCCGACCAGCTGGCCTCCGCGTTCACTGGCGAGATGCGCGACCGGGGCGCCCGCCTGCTCGTGGCCAAGGCCGTGAAGCTCGTGCGCCAGGAACCCGGATTTTTGCTGGGCGAGGTCAGCGACGGCCGAACCTACGACGTGGGGCTGCGCTGGACGGCCGGGCAGGCGCGCACCGAGGCGGCCTGCACCTGTGCCGAATTCCCGGACAAGAATGCCTGCGCCCACCTGTGGGCGGCGATTTTGGCGCGCACCGAGCTGGAAATCGACGAGGAAGCGGACGCGCTGCCCGCGCCGCTGCTCAGCTGGAAGGACCGACTGCTGGACCTTGCCCCTGCGCGGGCCAGAAGGCAGCGCGACCCCTGGGACGGCGTCCCGCCCGGACACGAGCGCCTCGTCTATCTGATCGGCACGGACAAGAGCCTCAACAGCGTGCGCGTCGTGGTGCGGATCCACGTGGAGCGCCGACTCAAGACCGGGCGCTTTGGCAGCCGCAAGCCGCTCGAGCTCGAGCTCTGGAAGGCCGCGCCCGCGCGCCACCCGGAAGATGAGCGCATCCTCGCGCTGCTGCAGCCCAACCTGCAGCTGATTCAGTCCAAGTCAGGAGCGCGCAGCACGCGCGTGCCCGTGTTGACCGCTCCTCTGGAGGAATTGCAGGCCGAGATCCTCCTGCCGCTGTTGTGCTCGACCGGCCGGCTGTACCTCGAATCGGAGGAGCGCAAGGCCAGCGCGCCGCTGAAGCATGATGCGGGCGCGCCTTGGGAGCTGTGCTTCGATCTGGGGCGCGACGAGGAGGTCGGCGAATGCGTGCTGACCGGTTCGCTGCGGCGGGGCGAAGAGCGCCTGTCCATCGACGAGCCCTGGTTGTTCATCGGCTCCAGCTGGTTTCTGACGGAGACCAGCGTGGCGCGCCTGTGCGCCCATGAGGGCATGCCCTGGGCCGAGGAATTGCGGCGCAACGGGCCCCTGCGCGCCCCTCTGGACGAAGAGTCGAAGGTGCTGCGCACGCTGCTGGAGGCCCGCGGCACGCCGATCGTCACGGCCGCCGGCCTGCGCTGGGCGGGACAGGCCCCGCCCAAGCCGGTACTGCTCGTGGGACGCAAGCAGGCCCGGGCGGACAAGCTCGATGCACGCCTGTTCTTCGAGTACGGCAAGCTGCGCGTGCGCTCCAGCGATGACGTCGCGCTGCTGAAGCTTCCGGGCGAGGATGGCTCGCTCGCCACGCTGATCCACCGCGATTTTGACATCGAGCGCGCGCGCGCCGCGGAACTGCTGGCCGCCAACGGCGTCGAAGCCGCCGAGTACGGTCCCGACCGCGACGCCTGCGTCGACCCCGCCAAGCTGGTCGATCTCGTGCGCGTGCTGCTGGACAAGGGCTGGAGCGTCGACGCGGAGGGCCTGCGCTGGCGGCGACCCGGCGAGGTCAAGTTTCACGTCAAGTCGGGGATCAAGTTCTTCGAACTCGGCGGCGGGATGGACTTCGAGGGCCAGACCGCTTCCTTCCCCGCGCTGCTCGAAGCCGCGCGCCAGAAAAGCCGCACGGTCAAGCTCGGCGACGGCTCGATCGGCATCCTGCCCGAGAAGTGGCTTGAGGATTGGGAGTTGTTCGAGCGCCTCGGAGAGGCCGACGAGGACTCGCTGCGCTTCGAACGCAGCCAGGCCTGGGTGCTCGATGCGCTGCTGGAGGGGCGAGAGGGCGTCACGCTGGATCGCGAGTTCACGGAACTGCGCGACCGCGTGCTGCGCTTTGAAGGGCTGAAGCCGCGCGAGGTGCCCGCGGGCTTCCGCGGAGAGCTGCGACCCTACCAGCGCGAGACGCTGGCGTGGCTTGCCTTCCTCGACGAGCTCGGCATCGGCGGCTGCCTCGCCGATGACATGGGATTGGGCAAGACGGTTCAGATCCTTGCCTATCTCGAGTCGCGTCGCGAGGCGCAGGGGGCACGGGGTTCACAGGCTGCACAGGCTGTACAGGGCAAGCCCACGCTCGTGGTCGCGCCGCGCTCACTGTGCTTCCACTGGCTTCGGGAAGCTCAGCAGTTCACGCCCAGTATCCGTTGCCTGGAATACACCGGCCCCGACCGCCGCGCGCGCCTGCGGCGCATCCCGCAGCACGACCTGGTCGTCACGACCTACGGAACCGTGCGCCAGGACATCGAGGAATTGTCCAAGCTCGACTTTGACTGCGTCGTGCTCGACGAGGCGCAGGCCGTCAAGAACCCCGCCAGCCTCGCCGCCAAGTCCGTGCGGCTGCTCAAGGCGCGCTCGCGCATCGCGCTGACCGGAACGCCCGTCGAAAACCATCTCGGCGATCTGTGGTCGATCTTCGAGTTCCTCAACCCGGGCATGCTGGGCTCCGTCGGTGCGCTGCGATCGATCGATGCGCGCACCGCGCTGCCGCCGAGCGACGAAAGCGCGCTCAAGCGCCTCTCGCATGCGCTGCGGCCCTTCCTGCTGCGCCGCACCAAGCAGCAGGTGCTGATCGATCTGCCCTCGAAGACCGAACAGACGCTGCTGTGCGCGCTCGAAGGGCGCCAGCGCAGCGAATATGATGAACTGCACGCGCACTACCGCCAGGCGCTGGCGAACGGGGCACTCGGTGAGCATGGCGTGGATGCGTTTGTGCTCGAAGCGCTGCTGCGCCTGCGTCAAGCCGCCTGCCATCCGGGACTGATCGATCCCCAGCGCGTGGGGGACTCCTCGGCCAAGCTCGAGACGCTGCTCTCGATGCTGGAAGAGGTCACCGCCTCCGGCCACAAGGCGCTGGTCTTCTCGCAGTTCACCTCCTTCCTCGGAATCCTGCGCGCCAACCTCGATGCGCGCGGCTGGAACTACGAGTATCTCGATGGCGCCACGCAGAACCGGGGCGAGCGCGTCCAGCACTTCCAGAGCGACCCGAACTGCACCCTGTTCCTGATCAGCCTCAAGGCCGGCGGCTTCGGTCTCAACCTGACGGCCGCTGATTATGTGTTCCTGCTCGACCCGTGGTGGAATCCGGCGGTCGAGATGCAGGCCATCGACCGCGTGCACCGCATCGGCCAGACCCGCAGCGTCATGGCCTACCGCCTCGTGGCGCGCGACACGATCGAGGAACGCGTGCTGGAGCTGCAGGCGCGCAAGCGGGTGGTGGCGGAGAGCCTGCTCGGGGCGGACAAGCAGTCGCCCTCGACGCTCAGCCGCGCGGATCTCGAGCTGCTCTTCGCCTAGCGCAAGCAGTTGTTCCGAAGTTGGGAAAGTCGGCCCTCGACGGGCTTTTTCCGGCCACGGCCTCTGGGATCCGCGCTAGCGCGGAACCAGCGGCGCGCGGACTGCGTCCTAGCGCCTGCGGTTCTTTCCTTTTTCGTCTCTCTTCTCTCTTCAGGAGTGCTGCAGATGATCCTTCGTCATTCCCTGCTACTTGGCATGGCCTTCAGCCTTGGTCTCTCCGCTGCACAAGCGCAGACGCCCTTGGACGCGTCCCAGCTTGCGGCAGATCCGGTTCCCGCCGTGGGTGCATTCGTGCGCGATGAGCTGCTGGTGGCGTACCAGCCGGGCGTCAGCGAGGCTGTCCGCGAAGAAGCGCGCCTGCTGATCGGCGCCGAGCTGATCGAGGACGTCACCACACCGGAGATGGAGCGTCAGAACTACGGCACCATCGAACTGCTCAAGCTGCCCGCCGGCGTCACGGTCACCCGCGGTATCGCGCTGGCGCAGCGTCACTTCGCCGTGCGCTTTGCCGAGCCGAACTGGATCTACACGCATGGTGCGACCTCGAACGACCCGTACTACACCGGCGGCAACCTCTGGGGCATGTACGGTGACGCGACGACTCCGGCCAATCAGTACGGCTGCCAGGCGGGTGAGGCTTGGGCTGTGAACCACACCGGCTCCTCGACTGTCTACGTCGGCATCATCGACGAAGGCGCCCAGTGGGCCCATCAGGACCTTTCCGCCAACTTCTGGACCAACCCCTACGATCCCGCCGACGGCATCGACAACAACGGCAACGGCCTGATCGATGACGTTCGAGGCTGGGATTTCGCCGGCAACAACAACACGACCTACGACGGCACTTCCGATGACCACGGCACGCACGTCGCCGGGACCATCGGCGCCGTCGGCGGCAACGGCATCGGCGTCGCCGGAGTCTGCTGGTCCGTCAAGATGATCAGCGCCAAGTTCCTGGGAGCCACGGGCGGCACCACGGCCAACGCGATCAAGTCCGTGGACTATTTCACCGACCTGAAGAACCGTCATGGTCTCAAAATCGTCGCCACCAACAACTCGTGGGGCGGCGGCGGCTACTCGCAGGGCCTCTACGACGCCATCCAGCGCGCCAACAACGCCAACATCCTGTTTTGCGCGGCTGCTGGCAACGGCGGGTCCGACGGGGTGGGTGACAACAACGATTCGGTGGCCAACTACCCCTCCAACTACACCAACGCGAACGTGATTGCGGTTGCTTCGATCACGAACACGGGTGCGCGTTCCAGCTTCTCGAATTACGGCGCCACCACGGTGGACATCGGCGCTCCCGGCTCGACCATCAACTCGACGCTGCCCAACAACGCCGGCAACAAGTACGGGGCTTACAGCGGCACCTCGATGGCAACTCCGCACGTGACGGGAGCGTGCGCGCTTTATGCGGCCAGCAACCCGGGTGCCAGCGCGGCGCAGATCAAGAACGCCATCCTCTCCAGCGCGGTCCCGACCCCCTCCCTCTCGGGAAAGTGCGTCACCGGCGGTCGCCTCAATGTGAGTGGATTCTGAGCTGCAGTCAGGACTCGATACCGGCGCCCCGCGGTCTTGCGACCGCGGGGCGCCGACTTGGGTAGCGTCCCGCCGATCGCCATCGATCCTCTCCGCTCAACGATGGCGACATGCCGCGGGCGGCCGACTACAATCCGTCCCTTCGACGCATGAGCGCCCCCCTGCAGAACCTCTTTCAGAAGAACCGTGACTGGGCCCAGGCCACGGAAGCCCGCGAACCCGGCTTTTTCCGGAAGCTGCAGGCTCAACAGAACCCCGAATACCTCTGGGTCGGCTGCGCCGACAGCCGGGTGCCCGCCAACGACCTGGTTGGCCTGATGCCCGGTGAGCTCTTCGTGCACCGCAATGTGGCGAATCTGGTGGTGCATTCCGATCTGAATGCGCTCTCGGTGATTCAGTACGCGATCGACGTGCTGGGGGTGCGACACATCATCGTCGTCGGACATTCCCAGTGCAGCGGGGTGCGCGCCGCGCTGACCAACCAGCGGGCAGGTCTGGTCGACAACTGGCTGAGGCACGTGCAGGACGTGCGCGACTCGCACGAGGCCTTCCTGAGCCATCTCCCGGAACAAAGGCGCATCGAAGCGCTCGTGGAGTTGAACGTCCTCGAGCAGGCGCGCAACGTCTGCCGCACGACGGTGGTGCGCGAGGCCTGGCAGCGCGGCCAGACCGTGAGCGTGCATGGCTGGGTCTACGGTCTGCACAACGGATTGCTCGAGGATCTGTGCATCACCACGGACAGCGTGGAAGGCGTCAATCAGACCTACGATCGCGCACTGGCTGCATTGCTCGATCGCCACCAGCGGGCCGCGGTTCGCTAGCGGCTGCGTGCCGGGATCACCTGCCGGGCGGCAAGGAAGCTCGCCCAGCTGAGCAGGCTGACGGCGAGGGTGGCACAGAGGATCTTGGTCGCCACGCCCGCATCCCAGGAGCGCATCTGCACGACCACGTAGACCGAGAGCGGCAAGTGGATCAGGTAGATCCAGTACGAGGCGTCGACCAGTTCGCGTACCCAGCGCGAAGGCTGGCGCAGCCAGCGCTCGCACAAGCCCATCGTTCCCAGACCCACGAGCCAGACCGTGGCGGACGTCGCGAGCTGCGCGAGCACGAAAACCGCCGTCGAGCGCTCCCCGTGCCAGATCAGCACGCCCAGGCTGCTGAGCGCGAGCGCCACCAGTCCCAGCGCGCTGCGCCACCACGCCCCCTGCGGCAGGCGCTCCACGAAACCGGGAACGCAACGCAGCTGCCAGCCGGCGCCGAAGCAGACTCCATAGGCCGCGAGCACGGAAAGATCCGGCACCAGACCGCCGGGCGTCTCCAGCGAGGGACCCGGCATGCACAAGAGCGCCGCCGCCAGCAGGATCCACAGCGCGAGTCCGCGCCAGCGCCCGCCGAGCGTCCGATCGCAGACCCTGCGCCATGCCGCCTGCACCGCGTTGGGCAGGCAACAGCACAGCGCCGCCAGACCGCACAGGATCAGCAGGTAGTGAAGAAACCACAGATGCGCGAGCCCTCCGGGCACCGGCCGGTGCAGCGCCACGGCGGACAGAGGATCGGAGCCCAGCTGCACGCTGATCGCATAGGAGAAGGCGAAGCCGACCAGCGGGGTCAGCAGCAGCCAGCCCACCAGCAGCGGTACTCCGACGCGCCGCATTCGATCGAGCCACATCCCGCGCGCCCCGCGTCGCTGGGCGAGCATGGCCGCGAAGAAGCCCGAGAGCACGAAGAAGACCGGCATGCGGAAGCTGTGGATGCCGATGACCAGCAGGGTCGCCGCCAAGGACTGCTCGGGATCCCGGTAGCCCCAGCTCGCATCGGGTTCGCCGAGCTGAAAGCTGCACGCGACATGCAGCAGGATGCCCAGGCTCATCAGGGCTGCGCGCAGGAGGTCGAGCCCGTGGTGGCGCTCCCCACTCACTCGATGTACATCCGGATCATGCGCTCGAGCGCGCGCTCGCAGACCTTGCAGAAGTTCGTGGGGTTGCGCGAAAACATGATGCAGTCGACCTCGGGGCGATAGAGCCCCTTGGCCTCGTACATCGAGCCTTCGAAGGCGCCCACCTTGCCGCGATGGGGCTCTCTCGCGAGCAGGGCCGCCGTGCGCGCCTTGATCCCGCGCATCAATTCCTCATTGCGCTCTTCGCTAGCCTGCTGCGCAATCGCCTCGGCGCGCTCCTTCTGATAGGCGAGATCCACGCGATCGTATTCCGCCTGATTCCAAGGAGTCGGCAGGGGGGTGCCCGCTTCGACCAAGTCACGCCACTTGAGCTTGGCGGGATCGCGCAAGGCCGTGGCATTGGCCTCCCAAGGCTCAGCACCCTCGGGGTTGAACTGTTCGTATGCCACTTGGGAGCTGTAGTACTCGTCCGCCAGCCCCGCAAAGCTGTGTCCGAACTCGTGAACGAACACATACGGTGCGGGCTCGGTGTCGCTGGCGACGGTGGCCCACAGGTTGTAGATCCCGCCGCCGCCGTACTTGCGCTCATTGAACAGCAGGATCAGCGCATCGTAGGGCGATTGAGCGGCTGCATTGCGCAGGACCTGGTCCTCGTAGGTCAGCACATAGCGATCACTGTCGAAGGCATTGAAGGACAGGCCAAAGGCGCTGTCCTTCCAGATGCCCTTGCGGGGGTTGGAAATCCCGCTCTCGGGGGTCGGCACGAAAAGACCACGCACGCTGAAGTGTTGGGCGTGACGCGCGAAGGGCTGCGTGGCGAGCAAGATGTCGGAGAGGCGCTTGGCGTCCGCGACAAACTTGTCGCGCTGCTGGGCGGTGTAGCCGTCCGCCACGATCAACAAGTCCACTTGCTTGGCACTCGGACCGTTCTCGCGCAGCGCGATGACCTCACCGAGGGCCGGGATCGGCGAGCGATCGACAAAGCGGCTTTGGGGATCGAGTTCGGTGCGCCAGAACTCGGCGAAACGACCGTCAGTGGCGCGCTTTTCCAGCGCAAGGAAGACACTGGCGCGGGGCTCGGGAAAGCGCTGGGCTTCCTGGAAGCTGCCCCAACCTTGTTTGGCTGCCGCCGTCGTTTCCCACTCGCCGTAGATGCTGGCAAAGCCGCGCGAGTACAACTCGCTGCCGCTGGCTTTGTCGAACATGCGGAAGCGGTACTTGCCGGTGTCGGAGCGATCGACCAACTGCGTGCGACTGCCAGGCCATTCGCCCTCAGCGCGATAGCCCAGCAACGCGATCGCTTCTTGTTGAGACGTGCCGCAGTGAGCGTAGTCCACGCGCAGCGTCGAACCCGTGAAACGCGCATCGAAGCTAGGGGAAGCAGCATTCGGCGCCCGTTGGGGCGCCGAATGACAGCCGATCGAAAGCAGCAGTACACACAGGGCAAGCAAGCTTCGCATGCGCTGATGCTACGCCAAAGTCGCGCGTGCGACTATCCCGGCTGAATCACGACGGCCGTGCCGCAAGCGGTGGCCGATACCCTCAAGTGGTGCTGACCCAGACTCTGCGACCGCCGGAACTCGTGAACTTCATCCAAAGTGAGTCTCTGAGTCGTTGACAAGCAATCGGGGGGGGGTAGGCTCAAAAGCATGACTCGCAGCATATGGCTCGTTCTCTGGATCATCTTGGGATCCGTCGCTGCCGTCTGGTTCCTTCAGCGCCAGACTCCAGTAGTTGATCAGACTGCAG
>Ga0172373_10006026_pt1 | contig 16283 bp, 18 predicted proteins | sample Lak10m_2_FD_114546 | JGI IMG/M metagenome (GOLD analysis project Ga0172373, IMG submission 114546) | Freshwater microbial communities from Kabuno Bay, South-Kivu, Congo - kab_092012_10m | ecosystem: Environmental > Aquatic > Freshwater > Lake | place: Democratic Republic of the Congo...
CCCTCACCCATAACGCCAGTTCCTACAATCGCAACTTTTGAGATGGCCATGATTAAAGGCTACCCGCCTAACTTTTCTTTCGAAGATTCTTGGGAACTACTCGATCTAGAAGTTCTTCAAGAACTATGGTCAGATCGCCTTTCGTGCGAGATAGGTTTGATTCAAAACCCTTAAGGAATTCATTCACTGCTGGTTGTGAAACTACGCCTAATAACGGACCGTATTTATCTTTGAACATTGAGGTAGCGAGCCTGCTAATCGCTTCAGATAGTTCAGCTCTCGCTTCATCAAGGGTCGGCTCAGGCCTAAGCCCGCTCGTAACTCCTAGCGATGGTTCATCACGCATCGCACTTAGGTACATTTTTGGAAGATTTGATAACAATTTGAGACCTCCTTGACCCCGGGACTAACGAATGCCCATTTCCTTTGCTTGTTGGTCAAATTCTGGAAGCAATTCCCTAAGTTCATCAAAGGTTCCTTGAGCGAGAATCTCTCCATTTTTAATGTAGATAACCCGATCTGCGTTCTTGAGGGTGGAAAGCCGATGCGCAATTACCACCAAGGTTAAACTCCCCTTAACAGAATTGATGTAATCAGTTATCTTCTTCTCTGTAACTGAATCAAGCGCACTAGTCGCTTCATCTAAAATTAATAGTTTGGGACTAGTAAATAGGCATCTGGCTAAACCCAACCTTTGTCTTTGGCCACCACTCATTTTGCTTCCGCCTTCACCTGCAGGAATCTGAAGACCAGCAGTTGTTGAAAACTCCTGCAATTGAACTGAGTCTAGAAGTGAGGAAACCTCTTCATCGTTCACATCTTCGGGCGAGAATCCTAGGCACACATTCTCTTTAATGGATCCGTTGATTACTTTCACTTCCTGCGGCACGTAAGCAACAGCTCCAGGCCATTTCTTGAAAGATTCTCCTGGAGGAAAACCTGACAATATAACAGTTCCCTCATCAGGTTTAATCACACCTAATAGAACGTCAGCAAGAGTCGTTTTGCCTGATCCCGAAGGACCTACAATTCCAACAAACTCGCCTGAGGTAATTTCAAGATTTATGTTACGCAAAGACTCTTTTCTCTTGGTTGGGTATGTATATGAAACGGAACTTAACTTTAGGTAAGGCTGAAATCCCTCATGGGTAAAGTCAGCCCTTCCTCTATAGGGCTTTAGATTGTCGATATCAAATTTCCCACCGACCAAATGCTCTTCGACTAAATCTAGAGTCGGACGTGCTGAACCCATGTTAATACGCATAGAAATTAACCCTGTTTGGACCCTTAATACTGCTGGCGCAATTCTCCCGCTGGCCACCAAGAAAATTGCTAGCACTGCCACAGCGCGGGTCGCCGGTTGCGTTACAAATTGAGCAACCCCGATAGTGAGGCCCCCGACAACAAGTGTAATTTCCATTACATACTTGCTAAGCAGGTTCATAAATCCAAGCCTCGCACTCACGTCTGCAATCTTGAATCGTAGAGCCCCAATTTCGTGTGCGTAAAAATTTCGCCTATCTTTGACCAACAGTTCACGATAGCAACCAACTACCTCTGAAATCTTGTCTCCGCTCTCAATATTCAATTTTGTAGCAGTTTCGCCGAGAAAGTTCGCTCTTCTATGAAGTAGTCGATACAACACCATACCTACTGAAGAGAATAAGATTAAACTCATCACGGCAACGAGTGTGTCTACAAGAAACAAACTAACGCTAAAAGTAACTATTAGAAAAATATCGGAAATTAGGAGAAGCGCGGAGCCAAGAATTCCAATCGCGACCGATTGGACACCGTAAGTCAATGAAAATATTGTCTCTTGAATCGTTTTTTCTCTTATGGAAATCAGCTCTTGTCCAAGCAAGCGAAATACTAGAGTTCTTGAGATTAGCGCAGCTCGTCTACTCAGAAACAAAAGCGTCTTCTTGGAGAGATAGAGAGAAAAGACTGATTTAAAAACGAGTACAAATGCTGATAGGCCACCTAGAATCGCAACCTGCTGTTGAAGACTGTATTGAGATACCCCTGCAAATTCGAGTACAGCCCGAACCCTCTCGCCTGGTTGACCTGTTGAAACACCGCTAACCGAAAGAGAACCTACGAGTCCTAGTAGGAATACGGCCGCCATATCCATTAGACCCAAGAGAAGATATATCAGAATGATTAAGAAGGATTTTTGTCGGTCCGTTCGATCCAAAATTAGAAGTGATCTGCGGACAACTTGCAAAGTTAGTACTAGAGTCGGCGCAAATCTATTTAGTATTTTTTTCAACACTTATCCTTAGGAAATGCGTAGAGAATTGTATCGGCGATAGTTCTACTATGTCGCCTCATGTAATACGAATAGGAGTCGCCGAACAACGAAAGAATTAGTGTTGGTATGCGAATTATGTCTTCTGACAAATGATAAACTGAAATTGCTAAACCTGGTCTCGATTTTCTCAGCAATTTCTGCGAACCGAGCAGTGCTTCATATTCATAACCTTCTATGTCCATCTTTATCAAGTTTGGATTTCCCCCTGGTAAAAGGTCATCTAAAGTTATACAAAATATTGACTCACCTTTGATTTCAGTACTCAGTCTACTTCCGGTATTTCCTTTGCCATCAAAACTCTTGTTTTCAAATTTATCCGCTACGGCAAGCGGTAGGGCCATCACATTCGGAATTGAAGATAACTTGGCCACTAAACTTGTGTAATTCTTTCTGTCTGGTTCGCAACATACGCAAAAGTCGACCTCATAACCGGAATCAAGCGCCCGTAAAACTGTGTCTCCGTCAAATGCGCCACAATCAATCATCCGGAGTGGATTACTCCATCTAGGCATGTCTGATACAAAATACGGGGTTTCATCAATGATTACTTCGTTTTCTTCGAAGGTCGAGCAAAAGTTAAGAAAATGGTCGAATACTCTTTGGCTCTTAGAGTCCGCCATTATGGATCGAATGTTCTGAATTGCGACCTCAATTGAAGGACTTTCTGAGACCTGAATCATTGAGCAATTTATTTGATGTTCTTCTAAAAGTTGTGAACCGTACTCTGCAAACGAAAGTACCTCGCACCACCCACTTTCTATAAATTCAGACTTCATTTTCTCTACATCAATCTTAGGATTCATAACACCAAGAACAATCAAATATTCCTCTTGTTTGCGCGGTAGAGCTTTCCAACTCTCAGCTTTAAGAACCGGTAGCCCACAACAAGTATCCGAGGTTTCATAAACTGGATTAGAGACAATGAAGCCCTCTACAGGAAGATTATTTCGAGTGAATCCCTGAAGGACCCACCAAGCAGCTCCGCCAATTCCCGCGATAAGAACAGGACGTTCAAACAAGTTTTGCAATTAAACCTCCTATTCAACTTTAAGTGTGGGCAGTCAGGGGGCCAGGCTATATGTAGGGCCCCTTGATTCCCTGTTTTGGGCTAATTAAGATTACTTGTAGAGTTTACCTCGAATGAAATTACTGGTTTTTAACTACTCGATGAATCAAACCAGTCTTTTGTTTTCTCATCAGCCTAAAGTCGTTGAAAGGTTAACCAGGGAATTTGATGAGATTGATGTTGTGACCGCCGAAACTTTTTCCGGCATTCCTGAACATGGAGTTAGGATATTTAGTGTTGGATGGAATGAAGGACGTACTTTAAGTAACTTGTATAGATTTTTAAAGAATTCAGTCCCGCTTTTGTGGAAACACAGAAAAGGCGTTCTCTTTTCACATATGACCGATGTCCAGTCCGCCCTTGTTTCTCCACTTTGCTGGTTGCTCCGCATCAAACACGTGCTTTGGTATGCCCACACGCGTTCCTCGCCGTACTTAAATTTCAGTTACCCTTTTTTGAATTCACTTGTAACCTCAACCCCAGGTTCTTGTCCAAAAAAAGGCAAAAAAGTCGTGGCTATTGGACAGGCCATCGACCACTCGCTTTTGCTGCAAGCAGTTACTCCGCCGCGAGTTCCTCCAGTAAGTTGGTACCACATTGGTCGCATCGATGAATCAAAGAATTTGGAATTAATAATTGATTGTCTGTCTATACAACGCCATCAAAACCCAGAAATAAATCTCCACTTTTACGGGGCCCCATCTTCAGCGCAAAGTGAATACTCCTTCAATAAACTTGTGAGTAAATATGGTAGCTCTGATTGGATAACCTTTCATGGCGAGTTACTTCCTTCGCAACTAGTTGAAGTTAGTAAAAAACATGATGCCTTCATTCACGCTTTTTGGGGTTCTCTTGACAAAGCATTACTAGAGGCAATCTCTTTAAGAAGAATTGTTGTATCTGCAAATCCCGAGTACATGAATGAGTTTCAAAATCGGATCATCAAGAAAGAGGATTTGAAAACTGAGTTGAGGAGTCAGATAACTGAAATTTATTGTTCATCCCCCTCACTTGTGAGTGAGGAAATCGAACGAAAATCAAATATAGTAATTAAACGTCACACACTTGATGGATGGATCTTACGACTTTCCGAGATTCTGGTCTCAAATACGATTCGTCCATGAAGATTCTTCACATAATTACGACAATTGAGCGTGGAGGCGCTGAAAAGGCCGTATTAACCCTTGCTATCGCGCAGAAAGAGCGAGGACACGAAGTAACAGTCGCACCACTAAAAGGTGAAATGGATTTATTGCCGATCTTCAGAAACCACGGAATCCATATTCTTACACACTTAAAAGACAAGAACCCTCTACGTCAAGTATCGCTACTCCGGAAAATTCGCGATAACTACGAAGTCGTCCATGCTCATCTACCACGAGCTGAGTTGGTAGCACGTGGCGCTTTAAAGCAAGATTTACTAGTCATAACTCGACACAACTCTGAACAATTTTTCCCTGGAGCACCAAAGTTCCTTTCATCTCGAGTATCAAGATGTGTCACCAAGAGATCGACGGTTATAGCAATATCAAATGCAGTGATTGTATTCCTGGCGAGAAACAAAGAGTTACATTCGACTGCCCGATGTAGCGTTATCTACTACGGTTATTTGCCTACTGAAAAGAAGAGTAGTAAATCCTTCGAAAAATCACGCTCCAGACTCCAAAATAGCGTTGTACAAATTGGCACAATTAGCCGACTAGTGCCTCAAAAAAATCTGACCTTGCTACTACAACTTACCCAATATCTAATTAGTCGTGGTCATAATGTGGTAACTTCAATTGTCGGAGCTGGATCACAAGAATTTTTCCTAAGAAAGTGGGTGTCTGATGCAGGTATTGAGGAATCGGTTCGCTTTCTTGGAAAAAGTGACCGAATTTCAGAATTCCTTCAAGAACTCGATTTCTTTGTATTAACTTCGACTTATGAAGGATTTGGGTTAGTACTGCTAGAGGCTTGTGATAATTCTGTACCGATAATAGCTTCAAACATCTCGGCTATTCCAGAAGTACTTGGGAGTAACCACCCAGGCTTGTTTGAAGTAGGCTCTCTTGAATCACTCTTGCAAGTTTTTGAGAAACTATTCAATTCGAAGCTTCTACAAACTCGAGTTATAAGAGAGCAAAGAGGCCGCTTAGAGTTGTTCTCTATCTCAAATTACGTCATCAAGCACGATGAGGTATATTCAAGTTTTCTGAAACTTAACTCTGACTCAAGGCGCGTCTAATGATCCGGGCAGCACTCAAAATGATTCGTATCCCAATCCGTGTCCACGGTTGGGGTGGTTTGGGATCCCAAATATTTGCATGCGTAGTCGCTAAACGCTTGGCAACTCTCTTTCCAGCGCGGAAAGTTGTTCTCATATTCCATAGCTCTGGCGTAACTCGTCGATCGATAGAGGTTCCCCAAGAATTTACATTTGGATTAACTGTCATTACTCAGGATGACTTTTACCCCTGGAGTAAAGAAGGAGGAGGAATTATTTTGCAGCCAACCAGAATTTCACAAATCCGAAATCGTGTTACCTTACTTTTTGAAAGAATTGGTCTGTTGGCAAGACTTAATACTGAACAAGAGTTCTCTAAATTGAAGCCTCACGTTTACGAGGTACGGGGCCATTACACCCAAATATTGCTCACGTCTGAGGAAGTAAGTTGGGTTGCAAACTGCCTTGACATTTCAGCGACCGCAAAAGAATTGCAGAACCAAAGTCCCGCTGCTTTACATCTCCGACTCGGCGACTTGCTAACTTTGAAATCTAAGACACATATAAATCTAAGTAGATTGTCTTCGGCAATCAGATTGATTTCACCTCAGAGAGAAGTGACAGTTTTCTCAGATAGTGAACCTTCTGAGGTGGAAGACTTACTTCGCGAGTCCTTCAACGGAATTGAATACCGTGTAAGAATGGAACCCGCAATAAACGTAATTCAGGAAGGCGCCCTTTGTGAGCTATTTGTAGGTACAAATTCAAAAATATCACTTTGGATTGCAATAATTAGACGTGGCTTGAGTTTGGGGAATATAACAATGTTGCCCAAAGAGATTTCATTGCAATTAGAGAAACTGGTACCTGAACCTAGAAGCACTCCACTTACTCTTGAGTACTAGTGAATAAAGCGATCAAGAAACTTGGTTATATTGAAAGCTCAAGTTAGGTCTCGTGAGTTACTAATTGAGGAAGTGGACTGATAAGGATTTTTCCTTTGTGTGGCCACTTTTCTCTTATTGAGTCAAAGTAATTCCACGCCAAAACTATACAGTGCGTATATTCATTCTGATCTAAAGTTTCAAGGGACCTAATAGGTATTCCAGTGAAGCCCATAGTTCTGCCTATTCTCTCCGGGGATTCGTCAAACACGGCAGTAATCAATTCCGGGTTACTCATGTAGCTTAGAAGCATATTTGCGCGCCCAGAAGCTCCAAATCCTATGACCTTACCCCCTTCTCTTTTGATTTCGGCTATTTTCTTCTGAAGTGAATCTAGGTCACTGAAGAATTCGGCGAGGGCCACTTTAGCCAAGTCATTATTTAGACTCTTTGTTCCTGAAAATCCAAATTTTGTACTGGGCACCTCTTTACTTTTTCTAAACAAGAATCGCCATGATCCGCCATGGGACTCTACTATTTCGGCCGAAACTAAGTTGAATCCCTCAAGTGCCAATAAGTACTCCATCGCAGGTTTGTTGTAGTAGTACTTGTGTTCATGATAAATAAAGTCGAATGCTCTCAACCTAATTAACTCCTCCCATGATTGAACTTCAATCAAGAAGTATCCATCAGATTTGAGCGACATGTAGACCGCTCTAACTATCCCACGAATGCCTTGAATATGTGCAAATGAATTACATGAGATGGCAAGATCAAAAGCGCCCGTCAATCCGTTTTCTTTAACAAAACTTTTCGAAAAATGTCCGATAAGAACTTCGTGACCTAGTTGTTTTGAATACTGAACAATATTTGCAGCAGGGTCTACGCCAATTGGATTAAATCCCTTTCCAATAAGATGTTGTAATAATGTCCCATCGTTTGATCCAATCTCCAGAATCTTTTCACCGTTCTTAAAGCCTTTCGCAACTAACCATTCTGACAATTGACTAAAGTGCTTGTTCATTGCAAAGAAAGAGCGGTACCGGTAGTCAGAAAACAGATATTCATCATCAACTATCGGGTCGACTTGAACTAGATCACAAGTTTCACATCTAAGCAGCCTCATTTCTACAAGATTCGCAGAATCTACTTGTTCGGCGAATGGAAAATATCCTGCCAATGGGACCAATCCAAAGTCATGGAGAATAGTTAAATCAACTTGGTTGCAACTCGAACACTTAAACACATCTATCTTCAAACGGTCTCGACCCCTTTTTTTCAAAGAACACCCCAGGAAGAACATTAACCAGTTTTGGGAATCAGGCGAACTCTTGACGCATCGCTATATAAATTACTCCTATTTTCTAAAGTAAATCTTCTCCAATAAGAGAATCGACTATAGTGGCGTCATGGCGGTCACTGAAGTGCCCAAAAAGTTGAGTATCAAGGGATCGAGATTCTTGATAACCGGAGGTACTGGATCTTTCGGAACCACCATAGTTCGTAGACTTCTTTCTGAAGGTTGCTCGTTTGTACGTGTCTTCAGTAGAGACGAATCAAAACACTTTGCACTTCAAAATGAGTTACAAGATGATCGCGTCGATTATCAAATTGGCGACATAAGAGATTTCGCGAGTCTGCGCTACGCCTTAAGTGAAATAGATTACGTCTTTCATGCAGCAGCATTGAAGCACGTTCCAGCTTCTGAAAGTAACCCTTTTGAGTATGTGAAAACGAATATTCAAGGTAGTCACAATCTTTTGACCGCTTTCACTGATAGCTCGGTAAAAGCAGCGGTTTTCTTAAGTACTGATAAAGCGGTATACCCGGTTAACGCTATGGGTATGACCAAAGCTCTAATGGAGAAGCTGGTTAGGTCCTCAAATTATTTATCCCGTACCACTTCGAGTATAACGAGATACGGAAATGTTGTTGGATCAAGAGGATCAGTCATCCCATTGATAATTTCCGCAATAAAAAATGAGAAACCGATAAAGATTACAGATTGGGCAATGACAAGATTTGTAATGTCATTGGAGGACTCCGTGGAATTAGTCCTTCACGCTATGCAGAATGGGAGTCAAGGTGACCTATTCGTAAAAAAAGCATCTGCCGCCAATTTGCGTACGATTCTCGAAGCAGTTGAGATGTTACTTTCCAGGAAAGCAAGTTTTGTTGAAGTTGGGGGAGTGAGGCCCGGAGAAAAAATACATGAAACCTTACTCAATTCTGAAGAAAGAACTTACGCCGAAGAATCTGAATCTTTTTTCCGCGTACCAAGTATTGTTTTGAGAAATCAATCTGAACTGCCCAAGTCTCGTGTTGAAAGTGAGTACTCCTCTGACACGACAAGAGAAATGTCTGTTGAGGAACTATATGCTTTTCTTAAATCCGATAGAGAAGTTGCTAAACTCATTTAGTTTCTTAGTTAAATTTTTACTTAACAGCACAACGTGATACATTGACCGAGATGAGTAGAAAAGTGATTTTTTTACTTCGCGGTGGGCTGGGTAATCAACTTTTTCAAATTTGCAATCTTGCTGTTTTGTCCCGCTCTCATGATGTCATTTTTTATATATCGGATCTAAACACGTTCCGACTTCAACGGGGTTTGGGGGGGACTGAATCGCTGTCGCTTCCGATATCTTCCGTGTTTTCTACAACCGCACCTCCTCGGATACTAAAATCGAATTCAAGATTTTTTGTTAAATTCCTTATTAGTGCAAACCACAGATTTGGCGCACCAAAAATGTTTTTTGAGAAACTCGCAGAATTGAACGACTTACCGCGGCTGAGCCTCTTAGCAGGTTATTTTCAAGACTTTAGAATTGTAGATCAAATCCCAATAGATGCGCTAAACCGCGCAATACTGCACAATCTTAACGAATCAGCTATGCCCGAAATAACTGACCGTGTCTGTATACATATCCGTCGACAAGACTACCCCCAATCAATCAGTAAGAACTTTGGAATAGAGTATTACGCTAGGGCGGTTCAGAAATTCCAAGATATAGGTTTTGCTAGTTTTGACTGCTATTCCGACGACATCTCTACAGCTAAAAAAGTTTTATCATTCTTACCTAAAAGTCAAAAACAATTTCCTGAAACTAATCAAGGTCTCGATTCGATTTCCTTGCTTAGGAAGATGGCCACGTATAGAAATTTTGTACTTTCCCAAAGTTCCCTAGCTTGGTGGGCTTCTTATCTGGCCTTCAGAAACAGTCCAGAGGTACGGGTTGAAGCGCAACTACCCTCGACATTAGATTTTGTGAACCGACAGTCCATCTAATCTACTCGGTAATAATTGAACAATTTCTCAATCCCATAATCTAAACCCTTCAAATTCAAACTCATTGAAGCTAAGACGGATCCGTCCCCGCAGTAGTCACTACCGTGTTCCTCTTTATCAATCTCAATTTCAACTTTATAAGGGCCAAGTCCATTAATTTTGTTACAGATTTCGCTAAGGAGATGTTTCTCCTTATACACAAGGTTCATCTCATTTGGAATTACTTCACCACTCAACCACCGGAGCAAAATGGGAGTTGAATCTTGGACATAAAAGAAATCCATATAGAAGTCCTGGAATACTTTCATGGCCTGCTGTTTCCAATAATGTGAAATATTGGTGCGTAGAAATCGCTCAGGTGTTTCCAAAACTCCAAAAACGTTGAAGAACCTTAGTAAGGTGACATTGGAATCCCCTTTTACTAACTGTCTAAATAGAAATTTAGACTGACCGTAAAAGTCTTTAGGGAAGAGTGACCCAGCTTTCTCTTCCCTTGCATTCAAGACATTTTCTTGTCTTCCATATATTGCACCACTGCAAAAAGCGACCATTGGTAAACCTAGTCTTAGAGTGTTTATGCTACTTGCCAAGTTCTCCTCTAAAACTGAATGGTCATCTACTTTAAATCTACGACCTCCACGTACCGCTGCATGAATCACTCTCTCAATGTGATTTGTAGAAACAAAGTCAGATAGTTGATTGAAGTTTCTCAAGTCGCCTTCAAACTTATATATTTCACACTCTTTCGAAAGTTCGGGAATCAACTCTCGTCCCAGAAATCCTCTGTGACCTGTAAAAAGAATCTTCATCTTGTTAGCGATAGAAAAGCGGGAGCGTCAAGATTTACAAACTCTTTCACACTTTGCCTCATATCATGGACTGTTTCTGGAAAATAGAGTTTTATATTCTCCAAATTACTCAAGATTGTCTTAGCTTCAGCACTGTGATGCGTAAAACCTGCCTCAACATAATCTGTGTTTCGGCCACTTCCTACCAATTTGACTGGTATTTCTTCATGATTTAGATAATTTCTTATGAATTCAAATGGTCGATAAATGAGAAATGAGGTAATCGAGTAACAAATCACCTTCTTTCCTTGTAGCGTCATACCGCATGCCATACCTAGCATTAATTGTTCTGCTGATCCAACATTGAGACACCTATCTGGAAAATCTGCCCTCAATCTATCAAATATCCCAAATCCAAGATCTCCAAGGAGCACAAAAATATCATCATCTTCATGCATAAGCTGCCTTAATTCTTCTACAAACTCTGAGCGCAAATCTTCTCCCTTAGCTTTTCGTAATCATCGTCTTTTAGCTTTAAATAATGCGCACTCAATCCATATTCATCTAGCGGATATGTGCTGGTATGTCGGATCTCAATCAAAGGATAGAGGGCTCGCAGTTGACGCTCCAGTTTCTCCGAATCCACAGGGTCGTATGCTGCCCAACCATTCATGTTCACAAGTACTCTTAGGTTGTTTACGTCTTTCTTTGATATGAACTTCAATGATTCCCATACAGATCCCTCGGCACACTCGCCATCCGAAATAAGGCAACTCACTTGGCTATTAGGTGACGCGATAGCCATTCCAACGGCCACGGTAATGCCCATACCCAAGCTTCCAGTCGAGCAATGAATTCCCAGAGAAAAATCCCTTTTGGGATGATCGCCCATTTCTCGAAAAAGTAAATTTGAATCAATTCCCCGGTAATGTTCTAGCGCTACATACAGTGCCGATGCTGCATGACCATTTGACAGAACAAATCTATCTTCTGCTTCAAAATTCTCGTAAATTTCCATAATAATGGGAAGTGTTGAAAAAGCGCTACCAAGATGGCTCTTTGAGTACCTAAATGACTGTTCAAGAAGTCTTAGTTGGAGTTTTTTAAGGGTACTCATCACAGGGAGATAGTCTATCGCAGATCTCTTGAATGTCTCAGAACTCCGTTGCGCACTCGGTATTTCAAAGAATTTAGAATTCTCCTACGTATTGAATGGCTTTTCCGACTTCCTTCAAACTCGCATTCTACGCAGAATTTTATGCCACGAAACTCCTTGTATGTAGGTGCATGGCTTGAAACTTCAGTCGATTTTTTTCTTTGATTCATGCCTCTAAAATCCAAATAGCTTGCATCTTCAGCCATTCTGTTCATGCTTGTCAGGCTGTATCGATCCACGGTCCAAAGCGAGTAATTTGCGAGTGAATCCCATCTTTTGGAACTGATTAGACCCCATCTTGAATAATCTTTCCAATACTTTAAAACACTTCTGAGGTACATTCTTTGATTCATAGTTTTCTGTGGAAACACACCGGAGATTGCCAGCTCAACGTATCGCTCGTCAAACTTCTTATCTCTCCAAACCTTAGAAATCAGTTCGTGAAAGTCTTCATTCATTCTTAAGCCCCAAACCGGTACAAAGAGGTTGCCTTTTAAATTACTTACATCAACATCTATATGGTTAAAATGCGAGTAGCCGGAGACTAAAGTTGGGCCACTTTCGTAAAGACTGCTAGCGCTTAGATTCGCAAAACCATCAAAATTTAAATCAATGTCTTCTTCAATCCATATAGTTTCTGGGTCTTCTCGCATCACACGCTCTTGTAAGCGGAGATAATGCTCAGTCATTCCAACATTGTCTGTGTAACACCAAAACTCCAGTTTGTTGGGTTCCTTATATTTATCTACTACCTCAATTGTCAAATTTCGCCAATTCTTTTCTACCTCACTCGCCCCTGGTCGGAGACCGTCAATAACAACAATCAATTTCCTTAAACCGGGCCAACTAATAGTTCGTTCTATGGTTCGCGCAGTCAATTCTGGCCTCATATAAGAGGTGAGAAGTACCGTGTGAGTTAAATTAGCCATTTTCAATGTGACACTATCTCTTGGTACCTAAGAACATCTCTCGTCCCACTTCGTAGACATCTTGTCGTTCTCCCGATGAGAGAAAAACAAGATCTGTCGCCAGGAGATCCTCGATTCTTCTCGGTGCGCTCTTAGGGAAAAACTCAATCTTTATTTTCTGACCGACCAAACGTGCAAACTTAGGATAACTGCTATTTCTTGTTTCCTCAGCGCTCTGGAAGAAGTCTTTCCATTGATCTACATATTTTGATACAAGACTGCTTATGTATTGTTCCCTTAAACTCAACTGTTTAGAAACCACTTGTATAAATCTTTCTTTCTCTCGAGAATATACTGGGTTGTTCCACCAATCATTAAAGGTCAGCTTCCGATTCCAGTCCTTTTTCGAAATCATTTCGGTTTGCCAATTCCTGATCCAATACAAATGATTTATGTATTTAGTTGGACCGGACCAGGCTGAAACTAATTCCGCGCAAACCTCATAAACATAAGGGGTACTGAATCTAGAGCATTCTCCAAATACTTCCAAAATTTTATCCATAGTTTCTCTACGGTAGAGTCGATAAAGACTAGCTCTTGGTGGTCTATTGCCAGCACCAGATAGCATGTGTTCTTCTAATCTATCCTCCACACTTCTACTTATTAATTCGTAGTTATTCATTTCGCTGTAGGCAATAGAAGCAGTAACTCGCCCACCGTATGGAAATGCTCCAATACACATTCCTCCAACAGAAGAGTATTTCGGGTTATTGATAAGCCAATTCTCCATTTGGAGAATGGAGGATTCAATTACTCCATCATCGTCTGAGCTAACAAGACAAAAATCACTCTCAAGATAGTTTCTTGCCATCTTGGCTCGCTCTCCATAATTCATTCCGGGCGCGTGAATATAGGTAACATTGCTAGGGAGCATTTGATTCGACAGTCCCAATTTACTGTTGTGTACCACCAATACTCGAAGTGCGTACTCTGACATGCGTCTCAAAGTCAACAGCAGCTCGTTCTCTCTATCACGAGAAAAAATTACTAAATCGGTATTCACTCCACTCCTATTTAAGTAATAAAACTAGAAACGCTTCAGATTTTAGATTCCGTAACTTGACCAGATTATTATAGACTTATTTTTAGGATGCATTCAGATATGGGCCTTTTGCCGAGTCTAAGATCTCTTGCGTCAAAGATATTGAGACGTGTGGGAGTATTCAAATTAATCGTTTTTATAAGCTTTTTGGCTTTGTTTTTTCTGTTTCCAGTAAAGAATTTCAAGCGACTTTCAAATTCTGACCTAGAGCAAATAGTCAATTCGGAAGTATTTCGTTTCTTTAGCAATAGCAATAAAAATTTTTTTATCAGATTGAAGCTACTTTAGGCGTGAATGGACACGACTTGCATGGATGGCCATGGAGGGTGAGTACCGCAAAGCAAATCTTGGCCGCACGAATCTAATTCTTGAAGCTCGATCAGCACATGGTTTGGATGAGTACTTCGTGCCTACGATTTTCGAGAGAGGGTGGACAACGCACTACGGACATTTAGGTTGCTTGATAAGTTTTCGAAATGCACAAGAATTGGGAGTTGGGAATCTTTGATCGTTCCTAAGACTCCTACTTGTTTCCATTTCAACTCAGTTCCATCAGGGCGCTTACGGGAACCTTCAACAGAACTTCTTCCAAGGCGCTCTTCTACAGGAGAAATGTCGTTTGTTGCAACGACCCAACTCATCCAGCCTCCACCTTCATTCGCGCGAGTAGTAACGGCTTGACCAAATGCCGATTCCTCGGCAGCAGGGTGGTCGAGTGGACAGACAACTTCCAGGTAGTGACCGTTCTTTAGCGGGAGTGTGAAATTTCTTGTTCCGAATCTCGGATGAATTCCGCCATCTATGAATGTAGAGCCGATTCTCGATCCGAGTCTTTGAACTACGTCTACTAGTTGATCATGGGAAGTGGCGTAAGAAATGTGGTCTAAAGTTTGGGCATATGAATGTTATTCTTTATCTTCGTCTCCAAGCGAGAGAGCGGGCCATAGACTAATGCCTCTTCTAATAGCTTACGATAATGAAACCATGCAAGATGGATTAGGTTCACAAGCGCTAAGAATCCTAGGTATTTTTTCTATCGCAAAAGTCCTTGGCATTGGGTACCAACACTCCCCCATTATCAGTTTTGTTGAAGAATACTCCCATCGCTTGAAAAATGATAGTGATGAGACAGACCTATTACGTGAAGTAAACAATTTTTTCTCATTTCCTTCAAGGATATTCAATCCTAAGGTGAATCAAGTTCTCGTAATGAAAGAGATAGAACTTCTACCTCTGCTTAAACTGAAGTTAAGATATTTATTCTCGCGAAAAGTGGTGTTGTTGCGCCTACTCTTACCTTTCAAGATTACCGATCGGAACCCCTTGATTTATTTATTCGGCATAAGGTATCTGCGTCGATTGCAAAGCCGATTGTTGTTTCAGAATGACACAACCGTGGTTCATGTGAGAAGAGGTTACGGCTATTTGTATTCGGACCCTGCAACCTTCAGGCCTAGACACTTGCCCTACGAATATTACAGTGCCGCGTTAGAGGTGATTGGGAAAACATTTTTTCCAGATAAGGATTTTAATGTCATAGTGCACACAGACTTATCTCCGATTGACATAAATTTTAGACCTCACAAACCACAGACCTCCGATTGGGCTTTGCAATTCTCGGGAGTCGAAGCACAATCAAATGGATTAGATTTACCAGGCATCAATCTAAGAGAAAGAGTCAGGTTCCCGAAGAATTCGCTTGTCGAAATACAATATTGTTCGGAATTCATGCAGACTTTCTTGGATATGTGTAATTGCAGTGTACTTATCCAGTCAAAGTCTTCACTCTCTTATTTAGCGGGATTATTGAATCGTGGTGTTGTAATATGGCCGAGTTCTCATGGGCACGCCAAGTACCCAAGTTGGATTAACTCGCTGAAAATTGGACTGAGTCATAAAGAGTTTAAGCCAATGATGGAAGGTAGCCCTGACCTCTGATGACTAACCGATATGTTGTGTTTGATCGAGATGGAACGTTGATTGAGTATGTGCCCTATCTTTCTGATTGGTCGGAAGTTAGATTTAGGTCGGGCGTATTCGAGACTTTGACTAGTTTGAAAGCATTAGGTTTCCGATTTGGAATAGTAACAAATCAATCTGTAATTGCGCGTAAGTTAGCTTCGCAAGAGGCCGTTAAAACCATAAATGCCAGAATTGTAAGTGCGATTCGTAAATCGTCTGGGGTTGAAATTGATTTTGTGCAGGTTTGCCCACATGTTCCTGAAGATGCCTGTCCTTGTAGAAAACCCAAACCAGGGCTTTTGCTTAATCTCATACCCAAACTGGAAATTGAATGTGAACTCAGCTATATGGCCGGGGATTCTGAGAGCGACATGCTGTTTGGGAAAAATCTCGGGATGCGGACTATTCTAGTTCAACAGAACTATAGAAACGAGTCACTCACATCTGCTGATCATATAGTAAGCAAATTCGATAAAATATTAGAAGTTGTGCAAAGCTATATGGACGAACGTTAACTAAGCAATTGACGCTTCTATACTAGGTCTTTGGGTAGTCAGCAAACTGTCACATATTAAACTTTCCAATCACTTATGCTATTAAGTTTAATC
>Ga0172373_10006027_pt1 | contig 16282 bp, 10 predicted proteins | sample Lak10m_2_FD_114546 | JGI IMG/M metagenome (GOLD analysis project Ga0172373, IMG submission 114546) | Freshwater microbial communities from Kabuno Bay, South-Kivu, Congo - kab_092012_10m | ecosystem: Environmental > Aquatic > Freshwater > Lake | place: Democratic Republic of the Congo...
CCGATCGCAGACCAGCGTGACGATGGAGTCCGCGACCACGATGAAGACAATGCTGGTGACTACCGCCGACGTTGCCGCATCGCCCACGGCGGACGCGCTGCGACCGCACTGCAAGCCGCGCATACATCCCGCCAATGCGATCAGCACACCGAACAGGGCACACTTGAAGACACCGATAAAGAAATCGGTCAGGTGCACCGACTCGGCGGTTCGGTGCATGAACTGCGTCAGCGGAATATCGAAGAAGGCGACGCTGACCAGCCCGCCGCCGATGATCCCCAAAAGATCTGAGTAGAGGCAAAGAAACGGCATCACCAGAATCAGCGCCAGCATTCTCGGCAGGACCAAAAATTCCATGGGTGCGAAGCCCATGACCCTGAGAGCGGAGATTTCCATGTTGACATTCATGGTGCCGATCTGCGCGGCGAAGGCTGCTCCGGAACGGCCCGCCATGATGATGGCTGTCATCAGGGCGCCCATTTCACGGGTCATGCCCAGCGCCACCAGATCGGCAATCTAAAGCTGGGCCCCGAACATCGCCAGCTGGACGGCGCCAACGAAGGCCAGAATCAAGCCCACCAGCAGGCTGATCAAAGTAACGATCGGCAGGGCGGAGGGACCGCATTCCTGAATCTGCAGCCAGAGATCGATCCGCCGATAGCGCGCCTTGCCCGCAGCCAGCCCCCATCCCGCCAGCGCCGCCTCGCCGACAAAATGGGTTAGAAAGCGGCCATCCGTCCAGAAATTGTGAGCTGCCTCGCCAACGCCGGCCAGCCAGGCCACCCGGGGAGCCGATCGTCTTGCCCCCTCCCGCTCGGGCACCGCTGCGGCCAGAGCAAACAGCGACTGAACCCCCGCAGGCATCCCAGCGACCTCCAGGGAGAGCTGACGGTCGCGGCATCCCTGCGCAAGATCCAGCAAAAACGTCATCAACGCGCTATCCCAGCGGCCCAGCGCCTGCCCGTCCAGCATCACGGATTGCGTCGCCGAATCGTCTTTCAATTCAGCCAGAATGGACGCCGGGTCCATCAGACCGATGGACTCGATGCACCAATCGCCACTGAACGATACGTTCATCTGGCGGGCGGTTCGGGAGGTCACTGACCAACGGGGGGGAATCAACGGAATGAATCTTATGAATCTGTGGCAGCCAAAAATTCAGCCAAATCATACACAATCGAAAAACCCCATTCAGCCGACCGCGCCCGTAACACTCCACCGCCGCCGGAGGCTCAGTCCATCGCCGGCAAAACATTCGGGATACAATAAATCCATTCCGACCTCATTTCCTTGGCAGGAGCCTTCCCCTTTGTCCGGCCCGCACGACGTTTTCATCTGCCATGACCATGCCTCTGCCGCCGCCATCAAGCGGCTTACGGCGGCCCTGGCGGCTCGGGGCGTTTCCTGCTTTGCCTATGAAGCCGGCCAAGGCAGCGAACTGCAGCCGAAACTGGCCACCTCCAAAAGCTTTCTGGTCTGGGCGTCCGGGGCATTTTTTCGCTCACGGGCCTGCCAAACCCATCTCGCCATGGCGTGGATCGCCCGTCAGCAGGAACCCTCCTCGGCCCCGGAACGGATTCTGGTGATCAACGCCGAACCCGGCCTCAAGCACATCTACCCCCTCGCGCTCAGGGACCGCATCATTGCCCCTACGCCGGAACAGGCCGAGCTCCCGGAACTTTCCGCATTGGCGGAAACACTGGACGACTGCTGTAAACGCTTGAGCGGAACCCTGGGCGCCCTGTATCCGCAAGCCCCCGCCAGCTGGATTGAGCCCTATGACACCCTGAGCCAGGGTCCGGCGTTCTTTGCCGGAAGAGAGCGTGAACTATGGGACATTCATGACGGGCTCAACCCGCCCGGCTCGCATGGCCCCAGCGAGCATGGTCCGCCCTTCGTTGTCGTCTCTGGTGCTCCGGGCTTGGGCAAATCCACCCTGATTCGGGAATATGCCTTTCGTTTTGGTGCCTCCTACCCCGGAGGCATCTTCCGGATTTCAGCTCGCGAAGCGGCGCCGGCGGCCAGACTAAGAGAGCTTTCGGAAAATCCGGCACTCAAGCCGCAACTACTCTCCCTCTTGCGCCAACTCAAACCCGACACCCACGCCAACCAGCAAACTCCTCTTGCCACCCTGACCACAGAACTGGGGGAAGTGTTTGACAGCGCCGGCCAAGCCTTCCTCTGGATCGTCGATGACCTGCCCGAGGGAATCAACGGCCCGGTGCTCCGGCAGTGGCTGGCTCCCTCGGTACGCAAACCGGGCCCGCCACTGGGTCGAACCCTTCTTGTCAGTCGCAGCCCCCGCTATGACCAGCGGGGAGAACCAATTCATCTGCCGATTCTCGACGAGCCGGCCGGGCTCCTGGCCATCACCCAAGGCAGATCGCCAAGCCGAGGGGAGGAAATGGAGGCCGCCCACTGGTTGAGTGATGCGGTCGGCCGTCACCCGCGATTCATCAACATGATTGTGGCCCTGGCCGAAGGGCATCGTCGCCACCGCCGGGCCACCTTTAACTGGCTACTGCAAAAGCTGGAAAAGAAGAACAAAGTGGCCAGCGAATTCAGCCAGCACTGGCCAGGACAGTTCCCCGAATTGCGGGAAACTGCCTGCGCCGCGCTGATTCTGGAAACGTTCAAGGGGCTGGACGGAAACGGCAGGGACATTCTGCGCCTGGCCGCAGAACTGGGGGACGCCCCGCTGCCCCTGGACTTCCTGACGGAATGCCTCCAACTCAGCGGCTTGAGCGCTGATGACCGCAAGGAAGACCTGTTCACCATATTCCTCAATGAACCGCAGGAAGTTCCCCTGTCACCGGATGCGGCCCGCAGCTACATTGAGGAGGGGGCCAGCAGCCTGATCAAGCACGGCCTGGCAACCCGCACCGACAACGCGCTCCTGATTTATGACATGGCGGCAAGAGCGATCAATGAGGTCGTGCCCGTCTCCCCGCGCCAGATTCTGTTGCGGGAATCCGCGCTTCAAGCTTTGTACGTCATTGCCGAGTCCTGTCACGCTAATCAGGACTGGAGTCGGCTTGACGCCCTGGTCGGGCATGCGAGAAAACTGATCGCCGACCTGCGCGAGCGGCCGATAGAAACCGACGAGAACGGTGCCGAAGTTACGGGTCGCATCCGCCTGTCAATTCATCTGGCCGATCTTGACCTCATCAATGGTGCACGCCAGCGCGCCATGCAGCTTTATCGGGCCGCCAGCGCCTATCTGGTCCGGGCCATGGCGATTGACCCGCAGAATGGCGCACGGCAACGGGACTTTGCCCGAATCCAGGAGCAACTGGGGGATTTGCTGGTGGAACATCAGGATGCCGTGGCGGCCCTGGAGCATTACCGCAAAAGCCTTGGCATCCGGAGCTTCATCGCCAAGCAGGAAACCCTCGGCCAGGATCGGCTGCGTGACCCACTCCGGCTGAACATCAAGATCGGAAAACTGCAAAAGGAACTGGGCGACACCGAAGGCGCACTGCAAAGCCAGCAGACTGTCCACGGCTTCATAGGCAAGCTGCTGCACCTGGACCCTGACAATCAGGCGCTGGAATTCGATCTGGCCACCAGCCATGCCGACCTGGCGGAACTGCATCTGGCGCAGAAGGACACCGAAACCGCACTGCACCAACTCAAGCATGCCCTCGCCCACTACGACAAATTGGCCGAGTCGCACCGGGAAGAGGTGCGCTATGTTCGGGCTCCGGCCGAAATGCACAATCGTATCGGCGACATCCTTCGCGCCAGAGACGACCTTTCCGGAGCACTCAACCGCTACCGCACGGCCCTGGCCATTGCCGAAAACGCGGCCGAGTTACAGCAGGACAATCCGGAGTTGCAGCGGGACATCGCCCTCTGCCACAAAAACCTGGGCGAGACGCTCAATGGCCTAGATGATGCGCTCGAGGCCGACCGCCACTTCCTCGAGTTCCTTGCTATCGCCGAAAACCCGGCCCATAAGTCGGCCTTTGAGGGAATACGCCGTCGCGACGTTGCCACGGCTCATATCAAGCTCGGCCGCAGCCGCGAACTGGAAAAAAATATCGAGGACGCCCTGGCCCACTATCAGACCGCACGCAGCATCATCGAAAAACTGGCCATCGAACTACCGGACAACACTCTCCTTCGGCAGGATCTCAGCTGGCTGCGCCAGAAGATTCAGCGCCTGACCGAGCGCCATGAAGCGGACTTGCGGCGACTCGCCCGTCTCCAGACCGCAGCATCAAAACCACCGCAGTGACACCTGTTTGACCCTCCAGCCAGATTTGTCGGCATAATGCGAATTCCCTGTAAAGAGTAGGGCCGGAAAAGGCGGCTGGATCGGCACAGCAGACGTCTCGACTTTCACGTCAACAGGCCCAAGATCCCCCCACCCTGGGATGAAGCGATGAAGAATCCGTTTTCGGTGGTGCCTCGCCCCCTAGGGTGGGCGAAGTTCAGTCTGACCTTACTTTTAGTGTTGTTTGGTCTGTATGTGCATGCCAACCAGTTGGTCAACAAGGCCAATCAGCAACAGCTCATCTCCTATCAACTAGCCTCGGAGTTACGCCGATCGTCCGATAACCTCACCCGGATGGTCAGGTTGTATGTGGCGACCCGGGACTCCCGTTTCAAAGACTATTTCCAGACCATTCTGGCGATCCGCAATGGCAAGCTGGCCCCACCCGAAGGTTATGCTCATATTTATTGGGATTTCGTCGCCGCAAAACAGATACCCCCGCCCGGCAACAACGGGCCAGGCGTGCCCCTGCTCACGCAGATTCGCCAGGCCGGCTTCACCCAGGAGGAGATGAAGCATCTGGCCGAGGGACTCCAGGCATCAGACGAACTGTCGGTGATCGAGCTCAAGGCGATAGAACTGGCTGGGACCGCCGGCCCTCAGGCCGAGGCAAATCGGGCACAGGCGATCCTGATGGTGCATGGTGACAGCTACTTGCAGGGCAAGGCCCGCATCATGCAGCCCATCAACGCGTGCTTCCATCTGATGGAACAGCGCACTGCTAAGGCCGTTGCCCATGCTCTAAACCTGTCTCGCCTCTTTCTCGGGGTCTTTATCCTGGCCTCCCTTGGCGTACTGTTCCAGTTAGGCTTCGCCTACAGAAACCTGGGCCGGGTCTTGGGCGGCCCCCTCGCCGACATCCTGCAGCAGTTAGGGCAGATTGGCCAACGCCAATTCTCGCAACCCCAGTTACTCGCGGCGGCACCGGAGGGCAGCGTGATGGCCGGGGTCGTCGAGTCCAGGCAGCAGCTCGCGCAGGAGGAATTACGGCGCAAGCAGGCCGAGGAGGCGATCAAGGACAGCGAGGCCAGGTTGCGGATCATCCTCGACCAGACCCCGATCGCCATCTATGCCACGACCGGAGTCGAGCAGTCCGCCGTATTCATCAATCAGACTTTCATCCAGCTGTTCGGCTATGACCTTACCGACGTGCCGACGGTAGAGCACTGGTGGCCACTGGCCTACCCCGATCCGGCCTACCGGGCGGCCATCGCCGCCGAATGGCAGGCCAAGGTTGAGACTGCCATTGCCACCCAAAGCCAGATTGAGCCGATGGAGGCCGTGGTCACCTGCAGGGACGGCTCACAGAAGAACATTCGCTGGGGATTCATTGCTACCGGCCTCCAGAACTGGTCCTTTGGACTGGATCTTACCGAGATCAGACAGGCGGAGGCGTCCATCCAGCGCAGTGAAGAGCGTCTACGCCTGGCGGTGTCTGGCGCGCGGATAGGGGCCTTCCACTGGAACCTGATGACGGACGAGATCATCTGGTCCGATACCTACCCCGAGCTGTTCGGCCTCCCGTCGCTGGCTCCGAAAAACTACGCGGCCTGGGTAGCCTGGCTGCATCCGCAGGATCGCGCCGGCACAGAGCACGCGATTCAGGAGGCCATGACCACAGGCCAGGATTTCGATACCGAATTTAGGATTCTCCGGCCTGACAGGGAAGAACGCTGGATCAGCGCCAGAGGGCGTTTCCATGTCGACACCCACGGAAAGCCTGAGCACATGGAGGGCGCGGTCAGCGATATCACCGCCCAGAAGCAGCAAAGTCTGGAACTGGAACGGATGCACCACCTGATGACGGATGCCGAGCGCATTGCCCAACTGGGCGCCTGGCAATATGTGGCCGACACCCAACAAACCGTCTGGTCTGAGGGCGAATGCCGCATCTACGGCATCGAACCGGGGACATCACTGGATTACAGCACGATGTTGCAGCACTGCATCCACCCGGACGATGCCTGGCAACTGGATCAGGTGTTCCGAACGGCGTTTGAGCGCAAGGAAAAGTACGAAATGGAGCACCGCATCGTCCGACCGGACGGCAGCGTGCGCGTAGTCCGGGATATCGGCTTCCCCGAACTAAATCCCGAGGGCGAGATCGTCCGCTACACCGGCGCCACCCTGGACGTGACCGATCACCGGGCCCTGGAGCGGGAACTGCAGACGGTCAACGCCTCCCTGGAAGGGAGGGTGGAAGAGCGCACCCAGGCGCTGACGACGACCCAGGCTCAACTCCAATCGGCCCTGGCGAAGGTGTCCCAATCCGAGCGCCGCTTCCGCACCATGATCGAAGAAGCCCCCCTCGGCATTGCCCTGGTCGACTCGATGACGGGTCAGATTTATGAGGCGAATGAGCGCTATGCCCAGATCACCGGCCGAACCGCTCAGGAACTCATCGGTATCGACTGGATGCAACTCACCCATCCGGAGGATGTGCAGACAGATCTCGACAATATGGCCCGACTTAATGCCGGCGAGATTTCCAGCTACCAGATCAACAAGCGCCACCTCCGCCCGGATGGCACCGTGGTCTGGGTCAACAAAACCGTCGCACCAATCGTCGTCGGCGCCGATGAGGGCCACCGCCACTTGAGCATGATTGATGACATCAGCGACCAAGCGGCCGCACGGCAACAGGTGGAGGAGACGAATCGTCTGCTTCGGGTCGCCACCGAGGCGGCCGAGATCGGCATCTGGTACTGGGACCTGGTGACGAATCGGCTACAGTGGGATGAACGCATGTATGCCTGGTACGAAACCCCCGACGCGGTTCGTGCGTCGGGGTTGCTGTATGACTTCTGGAAGCAAAGTGTGCATCCGGAGGACCGTGAGCGAGCGGACACCAGCCTGCAGACGGCAGTCCAAAACAACAGGCCCTGGGACTGTGTCTTCCGCCTGTGCCTACCCAAGGATCGGGTGCGTTATATCCAGGCCGCCGCAGTCATGGAACAGGGTGCCGATGGCCAACCCTCGCGCGTCGTCGGCATCAACCGCGATATCACACCGCAATTTGAGCAGGAAGCTGCCTTAAGGAAAGCCAAACATGCTGCAGATAATGCCAATCTGGCCAAAAGCCAGTTCCTCGCCAGCATGAGTCATGAGATCCGCACCCCCATGAATGCAGTGCTAGGCCTTGCCCAACTTCTGGAAGACGAACCGCTCTCGACCGAGCAAAACCAGATGGTGCATCGCATCCGCCAGGCCGGTCGGTCGCTGCTCGGCGTCATCAACGACATCCTCGACTTCTCCAAGATCGAGGCCGGGCAGCTAAGTATGGACCCGCAGCCGTTCTGCCTCAGGGAGTTACTGAATCGTATCGACAGTCTCATGGGCTATGCCGCCCATGAAAAAGGCCTGTTCCTGCAAGTGGAGGATCTGTCCCCGCCCGGGGCCTGGGTGGGCGATGCCCACCGCATCGAGCAAGTACTGATCAACCTGATCGGCAATGCCGTCAAGTTCACTGAGCGAGGTGGGGTCATCCTGCGGGTGCTCCCGGTCGCAGCCACCGATAGCCGCGCACGCCTGCGCTTTGAAACCCAGGACACCGGCATCGGCATGTCCCCAGAAGTGACTGCGAAGCTGTTCACGCCCTTTACCCAGGCCGATAGCGGCATCGCCCGCCGTTTTGGCGGCACCGGCCTGGGCCTTTCCATCAGCAAGCGCCTGGTCGAATTGATGGGTGGCAATCTTGGGGTCGAGAGCACCCCGGGGGACGGCAGCCTGTTCTGGTTTGAGCTGCCGCTGGATCAGGGCCCGGTCGAGATCGAGCTGGAAACCAAACCGCAGAAGGCCCCCGCCATGGCGGGGCCGCGCCTGCCGGGCCTGCGGTTGTTGGTGGTGGATGACAGCGAAATGAACCGGGACCTGATTGCACGGGCCCTGAAGAAAGAGGGGGCCGTGGCCGTCCTGGCCAGTGACGGTCAGCAAGGCATTGATGAGTTACAACAGCAGCCAGAGACCTTTAATGCGGTCCTGATGGACATCCAGATGCCGGTCATGGACGGCCTTAGCGCCACCCGCATCATCCGCCACCAACTGGGCCTGACCCAGTTGCCGGTCATCGCCTTTACCGCCGGCGTCTTGGCCGAGGAGGTCAAGGCCGCCCATGACGCGGGGATCAATGGGTTTCTGGCCAAGCCGGTCGATCTGGACCAGATGGTCGGCCTCCTGCTGCAATGGTGCCCGCTCGCCGTCGAGCGCTACAAGTCCGTGGATCTCGCACTGGCCCCGGTGGTCCCTCCGCCGCCACCGGCCAGCGATGAATTTCCCCGGATTGCTGGGCTGGATACCCATGAGGCGGCCCAGCGACTTGGCAATGATCGCGACTTCTTCCTCGAACTGCTGACACAGTTTGCCGACGAATTCGCCGAGGCGGCCACCGAAACGCGCCAGGCGATCCGCCAGGGGGATCGCGCCGCCGCGAAGGCTCGCCTGCATTTATTGCGCGGCACGGTCGGCACCCTGGGCGGCACCCAACTGATGGCCACCGCCCAAGAACTCGAGACCGCCGTTGCCAGCGAAATCAAGGAGGTGGCGCTGGAACCGCTATTGGCTAGTCTGACCGAGCAGCTGGCAGCACTGATCGCGGCGATTCGGTCGACCCTGGCGGAGAAGACGCCGTCGGTAACCCCAGCCCATCAGAGTGACCCGGTGACCTTGGATCAGGAAAAACTCAAGGCCCTGATCGAAGCTCTGTCGCACTCGGCCCTGAGCGGCCTCGACCTGTTTGCCGAACTGCGCCCCGCGCTGGAAACCTTGGCCGGCCCCGATGCCGTCAAGGCCATGGCGGCTGAGGTGAAGGCGCTGCGCTTCAATGCCGCGCTGGCCCAACTGAACCATTGGTTGGCTGCACGGCCGCCCCAATAAGGAGACTTTCCCTATGCCCCCTCAACTGATCCTGATTGTGGATGATGATCCCTCCGCCATCGGGGTCCTGTACAAGGCCCTGACCGGCCTCGGTGATATGCGCTTTGCCACCAGCGGAGCGGAGGCGCTGAAGCTGTTGGGGGAAACACCCGCCGACCTGGTCCTGCTCGACCTTAGCATGCCTGGCATGGATGGCTTTGCGACCTGCACCCAGATCAAGGCCGAGCACCCGCATACCCCGGTGATATTTGTCACCGCCGCGCACGACTTGGACAGCGAACTCCGGGCCCTCGAGGTCGGTGGGATCGATTTCATCCAAAAGCCGATCAGCCCGCCCGTGGTGAGAGCCCGCGTCAGCGCCCATCTCAAACTCAAGCAGCAGAGCGACCTGTTGCGTGACCTCGGCAAGCGCGATCCCTTGACCGGCATTGCCAATCGCCGCGCCCTCGATGAGCAGATCGGCCTGGAATGGCGCCGGGCCCTCCGAAGTGGCGAGCCTCTGTCACTAATGATGATCGATATCGATCACTTCAAAAAATACAACGACCATTACGGCCATCTGGAGGGTGACAGCTGTCTCCGCAAAGTGGCCCAAGCCATGACCAGCGTGGCGACCCGCGCCAGTGACCTCGCCGCCCGTTTTGGGGGGGAGGAATTTGCCGTGCTGCTGGCCAATACCAATACGGAACAAGCCATGATCGTCGCCAAACGCCTGTGTGAGGCGGTGCGCGATCTGCAGATTCCCCATGCGCCCGCGGCCCCCTCCGACTATGTCACCATCAGCATCGGTGTGGGCAGCCTGACCCCGACGATATCAACGGAGCCAGCGAACGGTGCCTCATCACACAGCGCGGAGCACGGATTACGGACCGCCCGGCAATTGTTCGAGTTAGCGGATGGGGCGCTCTATGCCGCAAAGGCAGGGGGGCGGAATCGGGTGGAAGGCGCCGAAGTTTAGTCGATTTGAAGTTAGGTTGCGGCCGCAATACGGGCATGCGCATGGACCGGGCAGGAAAACCAGACCATTCCTATTGCTGCTGATTTCAAAGTATGCCCTTTGATGCGCACCGGAGTTCCTTTCAGGCGTCTAATATACCCCGGCTTCCAAGCAGGAAAACAAGAGACCCCCATGCCCCCGTTGTATTCAGCTTCACTATTCGCCTTGGGTTTGTTTGCCGGAATGCTGCTCATGCTTGAGTTGGGGCGGCGAATTGGCCGGGATCAGCTATCAAGAGACCCGAAAGGAGCGAGAGAGGGTACTGGAACCCTCGAGGGCGCTGTTTTCGGACTGCTCGGCTTGATCATCGCCTTCACTTTCTCGGGGGCCGCGAACCGGTTCGACGAACGCAGAGCGCTGATTGTGGAGGAGGTCAATGCTATCGGCACTGCTTATTTACGCCTGGATCTCTTGCCGCCCCCATTGCAACCGACTTTGCGCCAAAGCTTTCGTGATTACGTCGATGCCCGGTTGGGGGTTTATCGAAATATCCCCGATCTCTCTGCCGCCACAATGGAATTCGAAAAGGCTAGTTCATTGCAGAGCGTCATCTGGAAGCGCTCATTAGTGGCTGCTGCCAATGAAGAGGCTATGCCTGACGCCATGAAGCTATTGGTGCCCGCATTGAATAACATGTTCGACATTGCGACAAGTCGCAGCTTAGCTACAGAAATTCACCCGCCTGCAGTATTGTTTGCAATGCTTTTTTTTCTATCGCTAGCTGGCGCATTATTGGCAGGCCATGCAATGGCGCGAAGCAAGCACAGAAATTGGTTCCACATGGGCACCTTTGCGACCATTATGGCTTTCTCCGTGTACGTGATTATCGACATAGAGTACCCACGCCTGGGTCTTATCCGCGTGGATAGGTTTGATCAGTCGCTCGTCGATCTGCGCAAGAGCATGGAGTGATGTCGGAAACCCCTCCCTGCCATTTTGACAAACCATTCAGCGTTTACTGAGCATCAGTGTTGGCTGTTACCGATACCAATCCACCGAAACCTCCCGCCAGGCAAATGGTTCCAACTTGGCAAACGGCGTTGCCTCGGGATATTGACGAACGTGAGTGTGCGACAGCTGTCTCTGCAAAGGGGCTTGGGCCATATCCAGCGTGACGACCCGCGCCATTAATCTGGCCGCCCGTTTCGGGTAAGAGGAATTTGCCGCGCTGCACAACTAGTGAGCATACCGTTTACCGTCGATAGCCTGTTGAGCCATATTGCCGATCTGCTTAGCCTCCGCCTCCAATCGGGGCATCGAACTGCAGGTGGAAGACGCGCCCCTGATACCAGGTCAGTTGCTGGGTGATGATTTGCGCATCAAACAGGTGTTGATCAATCTGGTCAGCAATGCCATCAAGTTCACCGAACAGGGGCGGGTCAGCTTGCCGGCAAGTCCAGCCGGGAGGAACGCTCTCAGATCAGCGCCGATTAGGGAATAAGTGGCTGACTTGCCATCCGCCGTCAGGCGGCACCGGGTTGAATGGACTGTGACTGTCATCGCCTGCCGCTTTTAAGGATAATAAGCGGCCGATTCCATCCCCCGCCGACCCTCTCCGAATGAAAAAACGCCTGGAAAATTTACTGCAGGACGCTGTCCGCATCCTCAAGCAGGATGGCAGCCTGCCCACCGAGCTGGAAGCCACCTGCCTGGTAGAGCGGGCCCGCGATGCGCAGCATGGTGATTTCGCAACCAATCTGGCGATGACGCTGGCCAAGCCTGCCCGCAGCAATCCCAGGGCACTGGCGGAAAAGATCATTGCCGCCCTGCCGGCCGATCCCGCCGTGGTCAAGGTGGAAATTGCCGGCCCCGGCTTCATCAATTTCTTCATCGACCCGCAAGCCCAGTTCGGCGTCATCCACGACATTCACGAGGCTGGCCACGAATTTGGCAGGAGCCAAAGCGGTGCCGGTCAGCGCGTGCAGGTGGAATTCGTTTCTGCAAACCCCACCGGCCCACTGCATGTGGGCCACGGTCGTGGAGCAGCCTATGGGGCCGTGGTCGCCAATCTGCTGGCAGCTGTCGGTTGCGAGGTCCACCGCGAGTACTACGTCAACGATGCCGGGCGGCAGATGGATATCCTCGCTGCCAGCGTCTGGCTGCGCTATCTCGAGGAGTGCGGCGAAAGCCTGGTCTTTCCCAGCAATGGCTACCGCGGCGAATATGTGCGCAGCATCGCCTTCGATCTGCACAAGGCCCAGGGTGAGCGCCTGCGTCGGCCGGCGGCAGAAGTCTTCACCGACATACCGGCCGATGAGCCGCAGGGCGGCGACAAGGAACTGCATATCGATGCCCTGGTAGCCAAGGCCAAGGCGCTGCTGGGCTCGTCCGATTACCGCATCGTCTTCGATGCCGGCCTTAAGGATATCCTCGCCGACATCCGCCAGGATCTGGAGGAATTCGGGGTCCATTACGAGGAATGGTTTTCCGAACGTGGGCTGACCGAGTCCGGCGCCGTTCAGCGCTCGCTGGATACCTTGCAGTCCGCCGGCTACCTGTATCAGCAGGATGGCGCGACCTGGTTTGCGTCGACCCGCCTTGGCGACGAGAAGGATCGGGTGGTGGTGCGCGAAAACGGCCAGATGACCTATTTCGCCTCCGACATCGCCTACCACATGCAGAAGCTGGAGCGCGGCTTCGATCGGATTATCAATATCTGGGGCGCCGACCACCACGGCTACATTCCTCGGGTGAAGGCCGCCATTGAGGCGCTGGGCGGAGCGCGCGACAAGCTGGACGTGCTGCTAGTGCAGTTCGCGGTGCTCTATCGCGGCGAGGAAAAGGTGCAGATGTCGACCCGCTCCGGCGAATTTGTCACGCTGCGCCAGCTGCGCAATGAGGTGGGCAAGGATGCCGCCCGCTTCTTCTACGTCATGCGCAAGTCCGATCAGCACATGGATTTCGATCTCAAGCTGGCGACCTCGCGTACCAACGAGAACCCGGTCTATTACGTCCAGTATGCGCATGCGCGGGTGTGCAGTGTCTTCCGCCAACTGGATGAAAAGGGCCTGCCGCGCAACCTGACGAACGGCATGGCGCATCTCGGACGCCTGACCGAGTCCCATGAAACGGCCTTGGTCACGACACTGGCGCGCTACCCGGAAGTCGTCGAGCAGTCCGCGCTGCAGCACGCGCCGCATCACTTGATTCACTATCTGCGTGATCTGGCCGCCGAACTCCACACCTATTACAACTCGCACCAGTTCCTGGTCGAGGATGCCGATCTGCGCGATGCCCGACTTAACCTGATAGCCGCCGTGCGTCAGGTCATCGCCAATGGTCTGGCCCTGCTGGATGTGTCTGCACCGGAATCCATGTAATTCCATGGCAAAGGACCTCAAGCATCGCGTCCCGGGCTACCAGAAGAAGACGCCCAAACTTGCCCAGTGGCGACTGGGGCTGGCTGTCGCGTTGCTGGCCGGTCTGGCCGGGTTGGTACTCGTCCGCTATTCCCTGAGTCCAAGCCCCGCCGACTCCGCTTCGGAGATCACGCCGGTTGCCGCCCTGCCGGACCCGCGCTTCACCTTTTTTAAGCTGCTTGCGGATAGCGAAAGAAGGATTCCCGAAAGCGTGATCAACAGCGAAAAACGGGAAGTCCGGCTGGGCAAGAAACCGACGGTTGGTCAATATTTCCTGCAACTGGGCGCTTTCCGGCAACAGGAACAGGCTGAGGCACTGAAAGCCCGGTTGGATGAATTCGCAAAACTCAAACCCAAGCTGGAACAGATCAATCTGGAATTTGCGACCTGGTACCGGGTGAAACTGGGGCCCTACCAGACCATACCCGACGCCAATCAGGTGCGCCTGTTCCTGCGAGACAGAAACATCGACAGCATCTTGCAGTCTCCGCTGGACTGAACGCATCCTACTTCCAGGCCACTCAAGCAACGACACCATGAGAATCCTTCACACCATGATCCGGGTGGGCCATCTGGACCGGTCCATCGCCTTCTACACTGAAGTCCTCGGCATGCGCCTACTACGCCGGCAGGATTACCCGGAAGGCAAATTCACCCTCGCCTTCGTCGGCTATCAGGATGAAAAGGACGGTGCCGTGATCGAACTGACCCATAACTGGGACACCGATCATTACGACCTGGGCGCCGGTTTCGGTCATATCGCGATTGAAGTCGATGATGCCGCCCATGCCTGCGAACGCACCCGCCAGCGCGGGGGCAGTGTCCTGCGCGAAGCCGGGCCGATGAAGCATGGCTCGACCGTGATTGCCTTCGTCGCCGATCCCGATGGCTACAAGATCGAATTCATCCAGAAGGGCACCGGCACGCATTAAGCCCGGCCCGATGCGATTAAGCTGACATGCCCATTACCCCCGATATTGCCCTGGCCGCCGAGCGGCTCCGTCAGGGCGGATTGGTGGCGTTTCCCACCGAGACGGTCTACGGCCTCGGCGCCGCTGCCGCCATCCCGGAGGCGGTCAGGCACATTTTTGCCGTCAAGGGGCGCCCAGCCAATCATCCACTAATCGTTCACATCGGCGAGAGCGGGATGATGTCGGCCTGGGCGCGTGACATCCCCCCGGCCGCCGTCCGCCTGGCCGAACGTTTCTGGCCCGGCCCCCTGACACTGATCCTCAGACGGGGTCAGGCCCCGTTGGAAGTCACCGGCGGGCAGGACAGTGTCGGCCTGCGCGTCCCGGATCATCCGGTCGCCCTTTCCCTGTTGCGGACTTTCGGCGGTGGGGTCGCGGCGCCTTCGGCCAATCGCTTCGGCCGCGTCAGTCCGACCCGAGCCGAGCATGTGCTGGACGAGTTCGGTGACACGATCGACCTGGTTCTTGCAGGGGGTGACTGCCGCGTCGGGCTGGAATCGACCATCCTCAGTCTGGTGAGTGAGCAGCCAGTGCTGTTGCGACCGGGAGCAATCTCCGCGACCGAGTTGGAGGCTGTGCTCGGCACCCCGCTTGCCGGCCAACAGACCCACACCGACATCCGGGCGCCGGGCATGCTCGAATCCCATTACGCACCCGACACACGACTGCAGTTGTGTCACCTCAAGCAGTTGGCGACTACCCAGCAAGCACTGGCGCAGCGCGGGCTGAGCATCGCCGTGATGGGTCGGGCTGTTTCGCCTGACGATCTGCCGGCCGAAGCCCACCTCCTTCGGATGCCGATCGAGGCAGCCGAATATGGCCGACAACTGTATGCAAGCCTGCGACAGCTGGATGAGGCAGGCTTCGATATCATCCTCGTCGAACAGCCACCCGCGGGCGAAGCCTGGCGGGCAATCAATGACCGATTGGGACGCGCCTGTCACCCATCGGGCCACTGAACCGCATTTTTTATTACCCGCTGACCGGTACTCCAGAACCCATGATGACCCTGGGCGAACTCGCTGACCTGATTCCCGACGCCAGAGTGATTGGCGATGACAACCTCGTCTTCCGGGATGTCAGCACCGACACCCGCACCCTGCCCCCCGGTTGCCTGTTGTTTTGCCTCAAGGGGGAACGCTTCGACGCGCATGACTTCGCCGATCAGGCCGTGGCCTGTGGCGCCGTGGCGCTGGTGGTCGAACGTCGGCTGGATCTGGAGGTGCCCCAGATCGTGGTACCGGATACCCGCCTCGCGCTGGGTTCGGCCGCCGCCGGTTGGCGAGCGCGCTTCGACATCCCGGTCATCGCCGTCACCGGTAGCAATGGCAAGACCACCGTTACCCAGATGCTGGCCACCATCCTGGCGACGGCGGCAGGTGAGGCAGGCCGGCTGGCAACACGCGGCAACCTCAACAACGATATCGGCCTGCCGTTGACCTTGCTTCGACTGCGCCCCGAGCATCGTTATGCGGTGGTCGAACTTGGCATGAATCACCCCGGCGAAATCGCCTATCTGGCCAGCATCGCCCAGCCGACCGTCGCCCTGGTCAACAATGCCCAACGCGAACATCAGGAATTCATGGGTACGGTCGAGGCCACCGCCCATGAGAACGGCTCCGCCATTGAAGCCCTGCCTGCGGATGGGGTGGCCGTGTTCCCGGCCGACGATGACTGCGCTGAAATCTGGCGTCGCCTGAGCGGTGGGCGCCGCTGCCTCGATTTTGGTTTCCGCCAGTCGGCAGCCGTCGGCGCCCGCTACCAAGCGGCACCCGGTGGCCTGCAACTTGAGCTCGATACCCCC
>Ga0172373_10006028_pt1 | contig 16282 bp, 10 predicted proteins | sample Lak10m_2_FD_114546 | JGI IMG/M metagenome (GOLD analysis project Ga0172373, IMG submission 114546) | Freshwater microbial communities from Kabuno Bay, South-Kivu, Congo - kab_092012_10m | ecosystem: Environmental > Aquatic > Freshwater > Lake | place: Democratic Republic of the Congo...
CCTGAGGAAAAGCTCAGCAAGATCAAGGCTTGGGTCAAAGCAGGAGCCAAGTACGACGGGGAGGATCCCAAAGCAAATCTTAGAGTGCTTGTGGGTGGTGCAGATGCAAAGCCACCCGAGCCGCCTAAGCCTGTTGAAGTGATGGCTGCAACGGGCAAAGAAACCGTCAGTTTTTCCAACGACATCGCTCCGATTTTGGTTGCCAATTGCAACGGGTGTCATTACGGCGGCAATCGCCCTTCTGGCGGATTGAACTTCACCAACTTCGCTGGCCTGTTGCGTGGCGGGATGACCGGTCCGGTGATCGAACCGAGCAAAGGCAAAGAGAGTTTGTTGGTCAAGAAGTTGCTAGGACAAGCCGGCCAAAGGATGCCCGCTGGGGGTCGGCCAGCGCTAAAACCCGAGGAAATCGATAAGATCACGAAGTGGATTGATGAAGGAGCCACTTATGATGGTGGGGAGCGAGACAGCCAGCTCGATAGTGTGATCACGAAATCCTGGGCGGCCAAAGCAACTCATACTGAGCTGATGGAAAAGCGGATGAGCAGGGCTCGCGATCGTTGGAAAGTCGTCTCGCCGACTGCCCTGGCCCAAGAAAAATCGAACCAGGACTTTCATGTACTTGGAAATGTCGGCCCCAATGAGTTAGATCAAGTCATGATGGCGGCCGAATCGGCGGCTAAGACGGTGCGCAAGCAGTATCGATTGAGCCCCAAGGACCCGATTGTGCACGGAGGGATAACGATTTATGTGCTTAAGTCGCGATACGATTACAGCGAGTTAGGAAAGATGCTCGAAAAGCGATCTTTGCCACAAGAATGGTCATCGCACTGGAAGAAAGATGTTTTGGATATGTACATCGCGATGGTGCCCGATAAGTCCAATGCCAAGCTCAACGAGACCGCTTTGGTTCAGCAACTTACGAGTGTTTGGGTCGCTTCCCATGAGGGAGTGCCAAAATGGTTTGCAGATGGGGCAGGTCGAGCGGCATTAGCCAGTGCCGTAGGCCCTAACGACCAGCGCGTTAAGCCTTGGATGCAAAGACTGCCGTCGGTGGTCGATGAGATCAAGGATGTCAAGCCGCTTATGGAGGGTAAACTCAACGACGAAGACGAAGCGATCGTTGGGTTCGCCTTGGTGAGAACCATGCAGAGCACCGCGATGAAGAAGAATTACGATTCCATCGTAAGATCGATCAGTGACGGGACCAAGTTTGAGGATGCATTCAAGAAGTCGATCGGGCCTATGGAAGATTTCCTGAGTCAGGCACTTGGGAAAAAGAAAAAGTAGGACCCGTTTTGGGCGGTGAGATTATCGCCCTATCATGGGTGGAGCGTAGCCAGGAGGGTAACCTGCAGATGTGGTTCCAGGAATAGGTTGACCGTACACGGGTGGTTGCCCGTAGGTAGGAGGCTGTCCGTAAACCGGAGGTTGGCCGTAGGTGGGTAAGCCAACGGTGGGAGGTGGTGCGACTCCGGGGATGGTGCCCCCAGGAGGCATGGCAGCAGGTGCCGCTGCGGTGCCGGCCGTAGGATAAGGTTGAGGATAAGCAGGGTATCCGGGGTAGGAAGGATAGGGGCTCATTGAGGAGGGGTACTGCGGTTGCGTGCACCCGGTTCCGGCGCATCCGGAGAAGCTTGCAATGCCGATGAGGAAGGCTGCCCATAGATAGCGCATTGAGGTGGAGTTAGTCATGTGGAGGTCCGCAGATATCAAAGTCTTGAAACAAACCGATTGTTTGCAATCGACGCTGGATGCTCTTAGTTTCTGACTGTGGCGTCTATATCAATCTGTAAAGAATTATGAACCTACGAGCGATGCGATGTTGCCTTGGGAACAAGTCCTTTGCTAGTTTACGGTTGCCGAATTGGCAGTTTGCGATGGGTTGAATGGACAATTTGCTCTTTCCTGGATAAATCGCGGGGAGAAGGTGCCAAGAGCGTTGAAGTGGAGCATGTGTTTGTGGCCGGGGTTTTCGGCGGCTTGGATCTCAGGAAGCTTCCGGGGGCTGGTACTCGCGTTGTTGTTTATGGTCGTTTTGCAAGCAGCGTGGATTGGTACTTTTGTTTGGCCAGCGTATTTGACAACATGGGAGACTCATTTGCTTTGGTGGACCCTTGCGGTCTGTGTTGTTGGATCTGTTTTGTACCAAACGCTTTATGTGGCGTGGTCGGGTGAAACGAATCCTGCCAAATGCAGTGAAACGATTCTTCAACAGGCTCAGGCGTTGTATCTCCAGGGCAACTACTTTGAGGCCGAGGAACTGCTGGTTCCCTACGTGTCTGGTGGGCAGTGGGATGTTGATGCGGGGTTATGGCTGGCTTCGATTTATCGTCGCACTGGTCGGCTTGAGGCGGCATCGGTGGTGCTTCAGACATTGGAATCTCTTGAACGAGGCGAAATTTGGTCCATGGAGATCCGTCAAGAGCACCGTAAAATCAAGGATTCGAGGCGAAACAAACGTCTTGAAAGTCTCTAGGTCTTGGGGATATGCCGTTTGCTATCCTGGCCGAAAGCCTATAATCCCTGGGACCTGCTCCAGGTTCCAATCCAGCAGTTTTCAAAGCTAGATTGGAGGGGGGCTCCCTTTCGGTACAGCTTTTGCTCTTTTGGGTGAATTGCTTCCGGCAAAGGAACTTGGGTCTGCCTAAATGCGTCGTTGAGACCAAGGTGAAGGACCTCAGGCGAACCGAGCCAAAAAAATCGAGGGTGGACCGATGTTTGTCTGCCAAACCATAAGGAAGGATAGTCATGTTCGAACGATTTACTGACCGTGCCCGCAAGGTGATGCAGCTAGCGAATCAAGAGGCACAGCGATTCAACCACGAATACATCGGAACCGAGCATATCCTTCTGGGGCTCGTGAAAGAGGGCAGTGGTGTTGCCGCCAATGTTTTAAAGAACTTGGACATCGACCTTAGAAAGATCCGACTTGAGGTCGAAAAGCTGGTTCAAAGTGGGCCTGAGATGGTGACCATTGGCAAGCTTCCTCATACCCCCAGAGCCAAGAAGGTCATCGAGTATTCGATGGAGGAGGCTCGCAATCTGAACCACAACTACGTTGGTACAGAGCATATCCTGCTGGGGCTCTTGCGTGAGCAAGACGGTGTTGCAGCACAGGTGCTGATGAACTTGGGGATGAAGCTAGAGGATGTTCGAGAGGAAGTCTTGAGCTTGCTTGGGCATGGCATCGACTCGAGCGATTCGGAGCGAGGTGGACGAGAAGGGGGAGCCTCTAGCGGAGGCAACGCTGAATCGGGTACTTCGACCAAGGGTGGCAAGAGCAAGACACCAGCTTTGGATAGTTTTGGCCGTGACTTGACCGAATTGGCTCGTCAGGGCAAGTTGGATCCAGTGATCGGACGAGAGCGGGAAATCGAAAGAGCCACGCAGGTCCTATGCCGACGCACCAAGAACAACCCAGTTCTTTTGGGTGAAGCTGGGGTAGGTAAGACGGCCATTGTTGAAGGATTCGCGCAGAGAGTTGTCAACGGTGACGTTCCTGAGATCTTGGCTGAGAAACGGATTGTCGTTTTGGACTTGGCGATGATGGTCGCAGGTACCAAGTACCGAGGTCAGTTCGAAGAGCGGATCAAGGCCGTGATGAACGAAGTCCGTCGAGCCAGGAACACAATCCTGTTTATCGATGAGCTTCATACGTTGGTAGGGGCCGGTGGAGCCGAAGGAGCCATCGATGCAGCGAATGTCCTGAAGCCTGCGTTGGCTCGGGGTGAAATCCAATGCATCGGTGCGACCACGTTGGACGAGTATCGCAAGTACATCGAGAAGGACAACGCACTGGCGCGAAGGTTCCAAGAGATCGTCGTCGAGCCGACTTCCAAGGACGAAACGATTCAGATTCTCAAGGGACTCAAGGAGCGATACGAAGAGCACCATCGCGTCCAGATCACCGACGATGCGATTGCCGCAGCGGTTGAAATGAGCGAGCGGTACATCACTGCAAGATGCCTGCCGGACAAAGCCATCGATGTGATCGATGAAGCCGGAGCTCGTGTTCGGTTGCGAACGATGACCAAGCCACCTGATTTGAAGGATATCGATGAAGACGTCGAACGCCTGAACAAAGAGAAAGAGGAGGCCGTTGCCAATCAGGACTTTGAGAAAGCCGCAGCCCTTCGAGATCAGGCTGACAAACTTCGACGCAAGAAAGAGCAGATCACTCGCGAATGGCGAGAGAAGAGTCGCGAAACCGATGGGGTCGTCGATGAAGAGGTCATTGCCGAAGTGGTTTCCAAGATGACGGGCATTCCATTGACGCGACTTTCGACCGAAGATTCGTTGCGTCTGATGAACATGGAAGGCGAGTTGCACAAGCGTGTTGTTAGCCAGGAGCAAGCCGTTGCGGCGGTGGCTCGTGCGGTTCGACGAAGCCGAAGTGGTTTAAAGGACCCCAAACGTCCAACAGGCTGCTTTGTCTTTGCCGGACCTACCGGTGTAGGAAAGACGTTGCTTGCCAAAGCCCTAGCAGAGTGCCTTTTTGGTGATTCCGATGCTCTAGTTCATATCGACATGAGCGAGTACATGGAAAAACATAACGTCAGTCGGCTCATCGGGGCCCCTCCGGGGTATGTCGGGTATGAAGAAGGTGGACAGCTGACCGAGAAGATCCGCAGACGCCCATATTCCGTGGTGCTCTTGGATGAAATCGAGAAGGCTCACCCTGATGTCTTTAACATGCTCTTGCAAGTGATGGAAGAAGGGCGGCTGACCGATAGCTTTGGTCGAAACATCGATTTTAGAAATACGATCTTGATTTTGACCACCAATGCCGGGGCTGAGGCGATCAAGAACGAGCAAGCCTTCGGGTTCCAAAAACCTTCCGACGATGCGTCTTATGAAAGCATGAAGTCTCGGGTGATGGACTCGATCGAACGCGTCTTCCGTCCGGAGTTCTTGAACCGCCTTGACGATGTCATCATCTTCAGGCACCTGAACAACGAGGACCTCAAGAAGGTGATCGATTACGAATTGGCTAAAGTTCGCGAAAGACTTCGAGAGCGTGGTTTCGAAATTGAGCTTACGGATGAAGCCAAAGAGTTCATCATCAAACAAGGCTCGAATCTCGACTACGGAGCTCGCCCACTGCGACGGGCCATCGAGCAACGCATCGAGGATCCGTTGTCTGAGGAACTGCTTCGAGGAAGCTTTGAAGGAAAGAACACGATCCTGATCGACGCCTTTAAGGACGAGTCGGGTAAGGTGACTCGGCTGGATTTCAAGGGGGACCATCGTGACTCCGGCTTGGAACTGTCCGGGGTAGCCGAGGGTAAAAAGTAGCAGCTCACCCTACCTTAGTTTGAATGGTCAGATGACCAATGATCCAGCGGAAGCGAATTAATCGCTTCCGCTTTTTTTTCGATACGACGAAGTGTCCATGATCAAAGAGCAGATCGTTTTTGCAGCTTAAAACAAAATCATGTGCGTCCCTGCAATTGCAGCTAGCACGATGATCGCAGCTTCAAAATCCTTTTGGCGAATGCGCTTTGCGATTTGCGAACCGGCGATCAGTCCAAGGTAGATCATGGGAAGTAGGACAAGATTCAGGGCCAAAGTGTCTTGACGGATCAAACCAAGATTCCAACTGAAGGGAATTTTGATCACATTCAATAGCAAGAAGAACCAGGCTGCTGTTCCGATAAATTCTCTTTTTGGCAAACCGATCGCAATCAAAAACAAGCCAAAAACGGGTCCTGCGGCGTTGGCTAACATCGTCGTTGTTCCGACCAAAACCCCCATGGTCCATGCAAATAACCGACTGTGTGGAACATGCGTAAACCACTCTTCACGGAACATTCGAGCCAACTGAATGATCGCTAACGCCAAAATGATACAACCTATCGTCGGTCGATAGTAAGCTTCATCCAATATGTCCATGATAGACCATGCGATGAGCACTCCTGCGACAGCAGGGGGCATCATACGACGCACGTACCGCCAATCGGCATGCTGGCCGAACATCAGCATCGCGATCGTGTCCCCTGCGATCAGCATGGGCAAGACAATGCCGGTGGAGGCTTTTGCTCCAAACACATAAGCAAAAATCAAGACGTGCACTAGGCTCACCCCCGAAAATCCGCTCTTGGTGATACCAATCCCAAACGCAGCCAAAACCAAGAGTAGCCAAGCAGGTAGAGATAATGCTGTTGGATCTATTCCCATCGGGATCATTCGCTCTTTGCTGGTCGACCGTGAATGATTCGATTTTGACGATCGGTCAGTTCCTGCACCAACTCATCGGTGCTCTCGGGGTCAACGCGGCGACAGCACTCCATGAGTCGCTCTGCAAGTTGATCAAAGGGATCTTCCCAGTCGTCCGGTGTGGATTCTTCCGGGGCAATGCTGCTGATCTCATTGACCAGAAGCAGGAACCTAAGCACGTGCCGAAAGAGCATCCCTTCGTGCTTCTGCAATCCACGTGTTACGATGTACTTGTTAAAGTCGCATTCGAAGGCTAGAAGCTCACCCACAACCCATACGCTTCGGGTATAGACGTCGTGCACCCCTGGGAAATCGAAATCGAACATTCGTCGAAGCTTCTCACCCAGTGCCAGTGGTGGCCTAGGCGGGCGACGATCAAACCGATCTTCCTCTTGAGAGTCTTCCTCGTCCTGGGATGCTTGGCCGGTGATTTCTTGTACACCTGCAAGCCCCAGTTCCAGCAATCTTGGGTGCAGATGCTGCTGCGCCAAAGGTCCAAATGGCAACTGATCCGGACCAGGTACCGGAACCAATTTGGCGATATTGGCAGGTAGCTCCAAAACACTTTCGAAGGCTTGGACCCGCTCGATTGGGTCGGCAAATTGCATCTGCTGGATCAAATACAATCCGTAAATAGGATTGACGCTTCGAAGTTCACAAAGAAGTTCCAATCGCGGCTTAGCTTCGATTCGCTCGGGTCGATAATTCTCTAAATCATACCCACGCGAGGCGAGTTCATCCGTGGTTGCTTGAGCGGCGTCTTGCTCATCTTCCTCAGGATCTTCGTCTGGCGAGGATGGATTGGTTTCGGGCAAAGCCGATTTTAGCCAGCCGGCAAAGAACTCCTTTTCGTAGGATTGCTTACCTGTCCCCTGGGTGACTTTTGGAACCGCGCTTGCCAAGCTTGGCTTTGGAACTAGTTCGATAAATCCTGCCGTCCAAAGGGTAATAAGCATTTGATTGAGTTCTTTTTGGCCTTTGGCGATATCCAGTGGTGCCAGCAATCTTCGACCTGCCAGATCTCGTAATGGCTGCACTTGCGGGTCTTGGATCAACATCGTCGCTAGGAGTCGCCACGGTAGGGGCCCTCGACTTGCAAGATTCGCCGCCGGTGCGGTGACCAGTTTCTGAAATTGCTCCTTGGTCCAATAAGTCTCTCCCTGTCGACGCGTGGGCATCTTCTTTTTGAGCTGTTTTTTGGCGCGAATCAAATTGGGATCCTTGGTATCCTCGGGGATCTGATCGTACTGAAGCTTCCAGCGATAATGCTTGACATCGTCTTCATGCGCAAGCGCATAGACAAACCCTTCGCGGTCGTACTGAGGTCTTCCGGCGCGACCGAAAATCTGCTGTGCACTTGCCGAGTCAATCAGTTTTTTCTTTCCAAAAGGACCTTTGACCAAACTCGGCAAAACAACGCATCGTGCGGGCAAGTTGATGCCTGCCGAAAGAGTCTCCGTGCAGACGCAAACGCTCAATAGTTTCTCCTGAAACAATTGTTCGACGAGCCTACGATACTTGGGCATGATCCCTGCATGGTGGATTCCGACACCCCGAATGAGAACTTGCTTGATCTTGGGTCCGGCTCCTTCTGAAAGCTCGATTCCTTCGATTCGCTTGGTGATGATCGCTTGGCGTTCTTTATCAATTAGCCGTCTACCTTTTAGCAACTCGGCGACTTGCCAGCACTGATCGCGATTGAAGCAAAAAACCAACCCAGGTGTTCTGCGTCGAACTTCGTCTCCCTCGGCGATCTTCTCGAGTTGTTCGTCTAGGTATAGATCTTCGACCCATTCGAATTGCAAAGGTACTTTTCGCTCGGTTCCTTGTACCAACTCCAAATTCCTTCCATGGGATCGATGAAGCCAGGAACAGAATTCGACGCTATTTCCGATGGTTGCAGAAAGCAGCATCAACCGCACATGTTTGGGTAGCATCCCGATGCTCAATTCCCATACGATTCCGCGCTCAGGATCATTGAAACTGTGGAACTCATCCATGATCACAGAGTCGACTCCTTCCACCCAAGCTTGGTCTTTTTGAAGCAATCGATTCAGCAGAATCTCTGCGACAACCACCAGAACGGGGGCGTTTGGATTGACTTTTCGATTCCCTGTTACCAGACCGATCGAACTTGCAGGATACCCCCAACGGACCGCGGATGCCTGCAACTCTTGAAGCTTTTGATCTGTCAGAGCGATCAACGGTGTGGTGTAAAAGCACTTTCGACCCGTTCGAAGTGCTTCATAGATAGCACCCTCTGCGATAAGGGTTTTACCTGTACCGGTCGGAGCACAGACCAAGACACCTTGATCCGAGGAGTACCAAGCGATCAAGGCATCTTCTTGAACCGGATAGGGCGGATAAGGCAACCGCTCAAAATATTCAGATACAATGGTATCGCGGTCGATGGGACTTGAGAAATTCATGCCGATCATGGTAGCACAAAACAGCTGCGCCATGGAGTCCAACTCTCTAGGGAACCAACTCCAGTTTCAACTTGCCCAATCAAATTCTCATGAGCCAAAAAAGCCTTAAACTACTAGCCATCGGCCTTGCTGTCTTTGTGGCTTGCTATGTTAATAATTCGCGCTACCGCAGCGTACGCGATGTGGCCTATGCGATGGAACTAGTATCCCAGTCGTACGTCACTGAGGTATCCCAAGCGGAACTCAAGGAGGCGGCGATCCAAGGGGTACTTGAATCCCTCGACCCTTACTCTTCCTACATTTCGGCGGATTCCCTGGGCCGATTTAACTCCGTGTTCGAGCAGCGTTTCGCGGGGCTTGGCGTGCAGGTCGAAGGCCCACCCGACAGACCCGCTGTCACCGTGATTGCGACCCTTTTTAATTCACCCGCCTTTCGAGCCGGATTGCAACCTGGAGATAGGATCGTCGAAGTCGATGGGGTCGATGTTCGGAGCATGGAAACATCGGCAGTTTCCAAGAAAATCGCTGGTGCCGTCGGCACACAAGTCCGACTAGGAATCCAGCGCCAAGAACAAAGCCTTGAGGTCCAGGCCACTCGGGAGTACATAGACGTCGAGAGCGTCACTGGCGATCGTCGTAGGAAGGATGGGACATGGGACTATAAACTGCAAGCTGCGCCGCGCATCGCCTATCTCCATATAAATATTTTCGGTGAAAGAACTGCCCAAGAGGTTCAAGATGCAATCGAGCCTTTAAGCGGTCAGATCGATGCGATTATTCTAGATCTCAGAGATAACGGCGGAGGATTGCTACAGTCCGCAATCGAATTGTGCGATCTGTTCCTTGATGACGGACGGATCGTTTCAACTCAAGGGCGCAATTCACAAAACATCGAAAAGGTCGACGCACGTCCCGGATCTGTCGTGCCAGAGTCCATCCCGATGGCTTTACTGATCAATAAGAATTCAGCCAGTGCTAGCGAAGTCGTTGCGGGTTGTCTGAAGGACCGCAGCCGTGCGATCGTTGTCGGTGAACGTTCGTTTGGCAAAGGAAACGTACAGAGCGTTTTACCCATCGAAGGTGGCCGGGCCGCGATACGATTCACCACAGCCTACTACTTTCCTCCCAGCGGAAGACGTATCCACAAACAGCCCAAGGATACCCTCAACGACCCATGGGGGGTGCTGCCGAATCCAGATGCACAAGTGATCCTCACCGAAGAACAGACCGCACAAGCCACCGAGCGAATCCGCAGACGAAGCGACCCTCTTTCCAACGGTTCCATGACGGGACATCCCCTGGCACAAAATGAGGATCCCAACGATCAGTCGATTGTCCATGATGCGCAACTGGTCAAGGCCATCGAATTGCTTGGGTTCCAACCCCTAAGATGATTTGGTGTCGTGCTTTGACAACTCGGGTTGATCGTCCAGGAGAATCCTGTACGAGTCCGCTTCAAGATCCTCGTATTGGCCAGTTTTTATACATCGCAAACATGCCCATAAGCCTGCGGCCCCCAAGAGAATTGCAATCGGCAATGCAATGTATAGAACGCTCATTCGAAGGTTGTTTGTGTCAGAGATTTAGAATGCGGTGGAAAGGTTCTTGCCGTCCAAGCCATCAGCAAAACCGTGATTCCTGAAATCGGCATAAAAACTGCGGCGATCCATGGGTGAATATAACCAGTCGCGGCCAGTCCAATCGTGATGCAGTTATAAAAAAGCGAGGCAGCAAAACACCGATGAATCGCGTTGACGGCATTCGTGGAAGCATCCAGCAACCGAGGGATCAGTTCCAGATGATTCGCACCCATGTAAATCGGTGCGTTCCTAAGTGCGATCTCCGAGGGGCCACGGACCGCGATCCCCACATCAGCGGATGCCAAAGCGATTGCATCGTTGATCCCATCACCGATCATGACCGTAGTCAATCCCAGAGCATGAAATCTGTCCAAATGTTCCTTTTTCTGCTCCGGACTGAGTCCCCCTAAGCATTCCTCCAAACCAATACCGGATTTCTGGAGTTCAAGCCCTAGGCTCTGAACATGAGGGGAATCGTCTCCAGATAGTATCGCCAACTTCCACCCTCGCTGCTGCAACGCAGACAGAACCTTGGCCACCCCTGGTCGTTGGACATCTCCTAATCGGAAAACGCCTTGCAAATTGCCATCGACAAATACACCAACTTTTCGATAGACCTCATCGGTCCGATCCTGTTCCTGCCGCTGCGTTTGGGTCTGCGATTGGCTATCAATACGACCGATAAAAACCTCTCTTCCATCGACGATCCCACGTATCCCCTGGCCTACCTCTAATTCCACGGAATCGGCCTTTAGCAGACAAGCAGAAACTTGTTCTTTTGCATGAGCATTCTCTAAACGGATGAATTCGACCAAAGCCTTGGCGATCGGATGCTCTGATTGCGACTGGATCGCTTCGACACTCGGCAGAAGTTCGACCTGTCCGCTCCAATCGACGACGCGAAGTTCTCCAAAAGTGAGCGTACCGGTTTTGTCAAAGCAAATCAAACCAGGCTTCGAAAGCCTCTCGAGTGCGTTGCCATCTCGGATCCAAATTTTCTCTCGGGCCGCTCTGCCAATCGCAACTGTGATCACCAATGGAGCCGCCAGGGCAAGGGCGCACGGACAAGCGATTGTCAGCAGGGAAACCGTGCGCTGAATCGCCACCGAAGGCCCTTGGATTGCCCACCAGGTCCCACACGTTCCTATCGCTAACGCCAATACGACCCAAACAAACAACCTGCCGACCCTGTCTGCCAATTGGATCAGCGGGGTACGGTCCGAGGTTGCTTGCTGCACCAAGCTTGAAATCTGCCCCAAACGCCCCTCGTGAGCACTTTTTAGAACCGTGATTTCAATCGTGGATTTGAGGTTCAGCGATCCACCGAAAACCTCCTGGCCTTGCATGGCTCTTTGTGGGCGACTTTCTCCGGTGATAAACGCCGTCTGCAGTTCCGTTTGCCCCTTGGAAATCACTCCGTCTGTCGGAATCATGCTCCCAGATCTGACTTCGACACGATCCCCCGGACGCAATTGTCTAGCAGGTACTGTCGCTTTTTGACCCTCGGCGGTAACCCTTACGGCTTCGATGTCGTGAAACCGCAGCAACTTTGCAATCGACATCCCCGATCGATATTGAGCTCGAAATTGGATATACCGACCGATTCTGAGCAAAAGCACCAAAGATGCCAGAGAGTCAAAGTAAACATGGCCTTTTCCGGTAGCAGCTCCGATGAGACTACCTATCGTCCCAACCAGAAGGCCTGTGGCCACCGGCACATCCACATGAGGAATTCTTGTTTTGATCGACTGCCAAGCCGATCGAAAAAAGATCCGTCCGGGAAAGGCCGCCGAGAGAAGCCCAAGGATAGCACCAACCCATCTGAGAAATCTCTCGTGCTCGCGAGCGATCCCGGTCGCTTCACCTGCATAGAGTGAAATCGCGATCCACATCGCATTGGCGGCCAAGAAAAAGGCGATCGCGATCCAATACCAATGCTCTTGCCGAAGCCTACGATCGGCGCGATCTTCCAGTTCCTCTTGATGCATCGGACCAAGCACATATCCAAAATTGGTCAAATACTCCGCCACCCGAAACGGTTCGGTTCGACGAGGATCATAGAGCAACTCTAGCGAACGATCGCTAAGTCGTACACGGGCTGATTTCAAGCCCGGGATCGATGGTGGCAAACTTTCAATCAGCCAGGAACAAGCCGCACAGTGAAGGCCTTCGACACCCAAACGAACGCGGCAAGTCCCATCCGATAGAGTCTGAACTTCCACACCCGACTCCCGCAGATTCTTCAGTGAATCTGAAGTCTTGGTTTTTCGAACCGGTTGGGAGTCTTGGTCCAAGAGCGCACGAAGCGAGTAAAAATTCTCTAATCCAAGTTGATGGATCAACGAGTAGGCACCCATGCAACCGTGGCAACAAAAGTACTTGGGTGGTCCCTCCGTCGCTTCGCTTGAGGCTTGCTCTTGCAGCGCCCAAGTATCCCTGCCGCTTACTTGAGTTTCCAAGCCGCAGTGAGCGCACCGAACCGTCGAACCAGCAGCTCGATTGCAAGCTTCCTCCAACGACGGGCTCATCACTTTACCCCATGGGACACTCTTGGACCCTCATGCTCAGGGGTACAGCAAGGCAATTCGATCGCTTCGAGCGACTCAATCGCCGCCTTGTCGAGCCCCTTTGCCTGATTCACCGGAACCAACGGATCGCGAACCAAACTGGTTAAGTCGACCGAAGCTCGAGTCGTTACTGTCCAAAATCCAAATCCGATAAGCAATAAAGAGGCGACCCACTGCATCGTTTTGGGATCGATTTTTCGAAACCAACTACCTCCCCAAGCAACCGCTGAGAGCGCCGGTAGAGTCCCGAGCCAAAAGGCCAACATCATCGCGACGCTAGCAAGCAAACCGCCCGCTGAGGCCGAAGCCAACACGAACAAATATAGCCAGCCACATGGAAGCCATGTGCTAAGCAAACCCCATAGATAAGCATTCCAAGCCGGGCTCTTGGCACGAAGTTTTTTGCGAAAACCAACGATTAGCGAATTCCATTTGAAGAAAAAAGGAGAATGCCCAACAACCATAGGTGTTGGACTAATCAGCCTCCCAATCCGCACAGTGCCCAAGACAATGAACGTCATCCCAACCATCGTTGAAACGGCAAAGCCTATCCCCCAACCGCCTGCAAGACCATCAGTGGCCGAAGCAATCGAGCCGACCAGAAAACCGAGCACCAAATAGGTGGTCAATCGCCCTAGATGGTAACTCAGCAAGTGAAAAAGGCGTGTAATTCCATGCGTATCGAACGCGCTGCTGTGAGAATCGAAACCTGTGCGATCCAGCGGCTTGGTCGCAATCAACACAAAGGGTCCGCACATTCCGACACAATGAAGCGATCCGAACAAGGATGCGGTCACTACCGCCAGAATCCATGAAATCATGGTAGACTCCAATCGACAACCCGATCCGAAACATATCGCTCCTGCCGAGGACCTTCTAAGTCCAGCGAAATCTGCCATTTGCCCTCGCGATCGATGCTGATCGCGGCCAAATAGACGCCCTCTTGATCACCCTCAGGAGCTATTTCCACCGACTGGCTCTGGCCAGATCTTGTGAAATGGTAGGCTTCAACCCGGCCAGTACAACCTTTGACCGGATTGCCCATGGCGTCTTTGATTCCAATGCGAACGCCCTCGTTTTTTCCCAAGGGAGCCAATTGGATGTTCCAGGCCAAGCGATCCGAGGCCTCAAGCAGATCTTTGTGAATTTGCCAGTCGACGGCTTGGGAACTGTAGTTGGGCAACGGGCGGAACGACGAGTCCCCTACGGCCATGTAAATGGCAAGGGCTGCAATCCCCAAATTGATGGTCAGGAGCCCAAGGATGAAAGCCCCCCAAAAGAGGGCGGATTTGGTTTCTCTGGAAGCGGAAACGGAATTGGACATTCCTCGATCGCAATTTCATCGGTGAGAGAACGTTCTTTGCTAGTCGACTGTCTCTAGAATTTTACCGGAAATCGCCAGCACTCTCGATGCTAGTCAGGATAACTGGGGCAAGTTTGGGGGTTTCGCGACATTTTGCCTAAGTCACCGGCGATTTGGTCGTCATTGCCCCCTGCTTTCGTCAATTTTCACTCCCGGCAAGTCAGGAAATAGTTATTCTTTAGATTCACAGTTGCAATTTCTGAAGGAGGACCCACCAGACCCTCGAATCTACTGGATCTGACTTGTTGTTTTTGGGGCTTGGTTGCCAGACTTATGAGCTACATCGAAATCATCAGCAGCGGACCGGCGATGGGACGCCGCGAAAACCTTATCAAACCCCAGTACATTATCGGTCGCCATCCTGAGTGCGATATCGTCCTGGAAAGCGGTGCGGTCGTCTCAAGGCAACATGCTCGATTGTTCGCCAGAAACGGCGGATACGCTTGCGAAGATCTTGGCAGTCGCAACGGCACTTTCGTCAATGGCAAGCTGATCAATGGTCCGACGCAGTTGCAAGACGGCGACTCGATCCGGATCTGCGATATCGAAATGTCTTACGGTGACACCAAAGAGCAAAGCTCCTTCAAAGGCGAATTCGGATCATCCAAATCAGGAGGATTGGGCGTTCTGATCGAAGACGACGAGAACGAAGAAAACGTTAGTCCAAGCGTCCAGGCTCGCATGGGAATGGATGTGCGTGGTAGCGAGTACGGCTTCCAGCTATCGGCCAGCGCTGAGTCCCGATTGGCAGCACTGCTTGAGATCATGCGTAACCTCGGAAAGACGATCGGTATCGACGAGGTATTGCCCAAAGTCCTTGATTCTCTTTTTTCCATCTTCTTGCAAGCCGACCGAGGGTTCATCGTCCTCAAAGACGCCGCTGGAAACCTGGTGACTCGCGCGACCAAGACGCGTAATAAAGACCAAGAGGACCGAGCTCGCTTATCCAAAACGGTCTTAAGAGAGGTCATGAAGACCAAACAAGCGATCATCTCGCTTGACGCCAGCGGCGACTTCAGCATGAGTGAAAGCGTTGCAGATTTCAAAATCAAATCGATGATCGTCGCACCTCTTCTGAACGTCGAAGGTGAACCGCTTGGTGTGATTCAGATCGATTCGACCCAAACAAAAGGCGGATTTGAAGCGAAGGACTTGGAAATCCTCATCGGTGTGGCCAACCAAGCTGGTATCGCGATCGAAAATGCTCAAATGCATGAGAACCTCGTCGCTCAGAAACTCGTCGAACAAGATCTAGTCCTTGCTGCCCAAGTCCAACTAGCGTTTCTTCCCAAGTCTTCGCCCGCATGCAATGGGCTCTCTTTTTATCAGTATTACAATCCCGCCCAACAAATCGGCGGCGATTATTTTGACTACCTGGAACTGGACAACAATCGCCTCGTCATCGCCTTGGCAGACGTCGTTGGACACGGAGTTGCTGCCGCAATGTTCATGGCCAAACTCTCGGCCGAAGCTCGGTTTGCGTTCGCTTCGATCAGCGACCCTCGCAAGGCCATGGCCCAACTCAACGATCGTATCACCGCACTGGATGCAGACCGGTTCATTACCATGTCTGTCATCGTTTTGGATAAAACCACCAACAAGGCAACGATTGTCATCGCTGGACACATGCCTCCGATCCACTACCATGCCGACGGTTCGATCAGCGAGCCAGGCGAAGATATCGCGGGGCCCCCCTTAGGCATCATGTCCGATGTGGAATTTGATGCTATGGAAGTCATCCTCCAACCCGGAGAGTGCCTGACCATGTATACCGACGGGATATTTGAAGCTCCCGATAAAACAGGCGAGCAGTTCTCGATCAATCGCGTTCGAAAAATTATCGAAAAGGCCAAAGGCCAAGTCAAACCCGCCGGCGAGGAATTGATCCAGTCGGTACTTGAGCATATCGTTGACTGCGAACAAGAAGACGATATGTGCATAGTAATCGTCGGTCGCGACCACTAATGCACGCAACCGCTTATGGACAAAACAAGATTGGTGAGCCATCTGCGGTTCTAAAGAAACGGACCGCTCATGGACGCTGATGGACGCTCATGCCAAACCAAAGATTCGCTGGTAACTCCCAAGCCCCGAGATCCCATTAGCGGTCATCAGCGAACATTA
>Ga0172373_10006029_pt1 | contig 16280 bp, 17 predicted proteins | sample Lak10m_2_FD_114546 | JGI IMG/M metagenome (GOLD analysis project Ga0172373, IMG submission 114546) | Freshwater microbial communities from Kabuno Bay, South-Kivu, Congo - kab_092012_10m | ecosystem: Environmental > Aquatic > Freshwater > Lake | place: Democratic Republic of the Congo...
TAAGATAGATGAAGGGGCTGTGCTTGGTCAGCGCCCGTAAGGGACAGTAACAACGCAGCGTCTATATCCGACAGATCACCTACCCTCTATGAAGGAGCCGTTATTCATGACCCAACTCATTCCCGCCTCCCATCAGGATTTGCTGGAACAACCGTTGTATGCAGTCGTCACCACCGTCATGCCTGATGGTCAACCGCAGTCCACCGTCGTCTGGGTGGATGCGGACGACCTGTACGTGCGGATCAACAGTGCGCGGGGCCGCCAGAAAGACAAGAACCTGCTGAATAACCCCAAAGTCACCGTCCTGATTTTAGACCCGCAGAACGCCTTCCGCTGGCTGGAAGTGCGCGGCGTGGTGGAAGAAGCCACCACCGAAGGCGCGGTAGATCACATCAACGCGCTCTCGGTCAAATATACCGGTCAGACCTACTTTGGGGGCTTCAATACCCGCGAAACCGCCGACACGCAAACGCGGGTGATGTACAAGATTCGCCCCACCAAAGTCACCGCCTTCCCCGGCTCATAGTGGGATAAGACCGATCCGTGCGGTACAATCTCCCGAAATAGACAGATTGCCTAGAATTTTTGGGAGATGTCCGCATGGCGGTAATCCAGCAACCCGCAGATCAACGGTTCGCAGAAGCCCGCGAACAAATTACAGTGACCAGCCCGCTAACCGGTCAGGCCATCGGGCAAGTGCCGGTATTCACCCGCGACGATGTGGAAGCGGCGGCTCGCCGCGCCCGCGCTGCCCAACCGGCATGGGAGGCGATGGGCGCGAAAGAACGCGCCCGCCTGCTGGGGCGCTGGTGGGATACCATCTGGAATAATCGCAGCGTCGTGATGCAGCACATCCGCAGGGAAACCGGCAAGAACGAAACCGGCGCGTTCCTCGAAGTGTTCGCCACTGATTTGCTCATCGGCTACTACTGCAACAATGCCGTCCGTCTGCTGCGCCCGCAAAATCGCAAAGCCATCGTCCCCATCAAGCACCACGCCCGTGTGTACTACAAGCCGGTCGGCGTGGTCGGCGCGATTACCCCTTGGAACTACCCGCTGCTGAACGCCTTCTGCGATCTGCTGGCGGCGCTGTTTGCCGGCAACACCGTTCTGCTCAAGCCCAGCGAAGTCACGCCTTTCACCGCGCTGTATGTGGTCGAAACCATGTACCAAGCGGGCATCCCGAAAGATGTGATTCAGGTGCTGACTGGCGACGGACGCACCGGCTCGGAAGTGGTGGAGGTGGTGGATTTCGTTTCGTTCACCGGCAGCACGGCTGTGGGGCGCAAAATCGCCACGCGCTGCGCGGAACGCTTAATCGGCAGCACGATGGAGATGGGCGGCAAGGACGCCATGCTCATCCTGAACGATGCCGATCTGGAACTGGCCGCCAGCGGGACGCTGGTGGGTGCGCTGGAAAACTCCGGGCAAGCCTGCGTCTCCACCGAGCGCGTGTATGTGGAAGATGGCATTTATGACCGCTATATCGAGCGCCTCAAATACTACGCGGGACAAATCAAGCAAAACGGCGAGACTGGCATGGATGTGCATGTCGGTAGCCTGACGAACGAGCGCGAACTGCTGCGTGCCGAAGCATTTATCGCGGATGCGGTTGCCAAAGGCGCGAAAGTGCTGCACGGCGGTCAGCGCCGCCCTGATCTGGGGCCATTGTTCTTCGAGCCGACCATTCTGGTGAACGTCAACCACGACATGCGCCTGATGCGCGAGGAAACTTTCGGCCCGCTGATCCCGATCATGCGCGTGAAAGATGTGGACGAAGCAATCCGGTTGGCGAACGACAGTCCCTACGGGTTGTCCGGTTCGATCTTCTCGAACAACCTCAAACGGGCGGAACACATCGCCACCCGCATCCAGAGCGGCGATGTGAGCATCAACTCGACTAAAGTGGTATTCGGGAACGTCACCGTGCCGATGGGCGGGGTGAAGAACAGCGGCATCGGGCGGCGCAACGGGCCGGAAGGGTTGCTGCGCTTCGTCGAATCGCAGTCCATCCTGATTGATAACCGGCTATTTTCTAAACCGAACCTGACCCTATTTGACCCGTTCCTCGTAAATTCGGCCATTCTGCTGCGCGCGCTGCGCCGCTGGATACCCTTCCTGCGCGTGTAGGTACCAAAAGGGGCGCTGAGTTGGCAGCGCCCCTAAATATGGCTTTCAGTGGGGGGATAATCGGGGCGTGTGGCCTGTTCAGGCGTGCCGACTGCGCAGCGGCAGCACAATGCGGAAGGTGCTGCCAATCCCCACCTTACTATCCAGTTCGGCGCGACCACCATGCAGCGCCGCCACGCCCTGCACAATCGCCAGCCCAGTTCCCGCCCCCTGATCTTCGTTCACAGCACGGTTGATCTGGTAGAACGGTTGCCAGATGGCATCATATTCGTTGGGGGGAATACCGCGTCCCTGATCGCGCACCCACAACACCACATCATCGGTGCCGGTTTCCGCGCCCATCACAATCGGTTTCCCATCAGCGGAAAACTTGGCGGCGTTCGTCAAGAACTGCGCCAGCGCCGCCGCCAGATATTCCATATCGCCATTGAACACCGGAATCGCCCCGGTCACTTCGATGGTTAAGGCGTGATTGTCCAGCTGACCGGCCTTTTCTTCAGCCATTGCCAGCAGGTCGTTAATGCTGTCAATATCCCCACGCCGCCACGCATAGGTTTGCTGCGCGTCACCCGTAATCATTTCCACCAGCAAAATGAAGTTCTCGATCAGGCGGCGCAGGCGATTCGCCCCTGCGCTCACGCCCGTCAAATAGGATTGCAGCTCGCCATCCGACATTTTGTGTTCGCCGGGGTTGGAGAGCATGTCGGCATAGGCCACCACGAACGTCAACGGCGTGCGAAACTCGTGATTCAGGATCGTCAAAATCTGGCGTTTCAGGCCGTCCAGCCCCTTCTTGTACAGATCGTTCAACCCGCTGTAGCGCCGCAACCGCGCCTTAATCTTTTCCAGCAGATCGTTCGGGTCGTAAGGCTTGACGATATAATCATCCACGCCCAAGCGCAACCCGCGATGTTGATCCGATTTCTCGCCTTTAGCGGTGAGAAAAATGAAGGGAATGGCAAACCAGATAGGTTCTTTGCGAACTTCTTTGAGGAAGGTGATGCCATCCATCTTGGGCATCATGATGTCCGAAACGATCAAATCAGGAGGAGTAACCTGCGAACGGAGGACTTCGAGTGCATGTACGCCGTTTTCGGCCATCAGCACCTCAAATTTCATTTCCTCTTCGAGTTCGAGAATATCTCGAATACCCTCCAGAAGATGAACATCGTCTTCAACCACTAGCACTTTGGCGCTCTGCATGACAGCGTCCTTGGATATTCGTAATAAACCATGTTTACTGAATTCACTATCGCATTACCTATTCATTCCGTCAATAGGTGATCGCTAGTGAATCAGGACAATCAGAGAACATACTCTGTGTTCACAATACGATGCAATTGTATCAAAAATCAACAAAATGTCACAAAAAGAAGCGGCGAAATACCGCCTCGCTCATCGTCTGCTGAACTTGCTCAACGCGAAATCGCCATCCCGCCGGGATACGGGGCGCACGGCTTCCCAAGCTGAGAGTTTGTGCAGACTCTAGCCCGTCCAGCCGGGTTTGTGCTATCGTGGTTCCAAATGTGAAGCATCCGTCATCAAGAGGTGGATATGCGCAAGTTCATCCTGTTCGCCCTGCTCTCTGCCGCCGCCGCGCTACCTGCTGCCGCGCAGGATGCCACCCCCACGCCTTCGGCGGAAAGCGCCCCCAGCCAGACCCCGATCACCGTGCCGGTGGTGGTGGCTGGCGATGTATTTGATCGGGCGGGAACCGCGTTTGATGCAGGCGATTACCAGACCGCCATCAGCGAATACAGCCTGTTCATCCTGCTCAACCCCGGTTTTGCCGAAGCCTATTATTCGCGGGGGGTGAGCTACGCCGCGCTCAATCTGCTCGATGACGCACTGGCCGATCTGCAAACGGCGCTCGACCTGCCTGCCCCCAGTGCCGAACTGACCGGACGCGCCCATCTGGTACGCTTCTCGGTCTATCTACAACAGGGCAAAGAGACCGAAGCGATGACCGAAGCGGATGCCGCCATCGCCGCCGCGCCCGACCTTTCGGATGCCTACTACAATCGCGGCGCGTTCTACGCCGCCCAGAACGACTATGCGCGGGCGCTGACCGATTACAACGAGATGGTGCGCCTGCTGCCGGACGACCCCGGCGCGTTCAACGAGCGCGGCCACCTGCATGTGCAGATGGGCGACTTGCAGGCGGCGATGGATGATTACTCGGAAGTGGTGCGCCTGTCGCCAGAGGAAGCCGGCGGCTATGCCAACCGTGCCGGAATCTACATCGAGCAGCAAGCCTATGAGCTGGCGCTGACCGATTTGACCGAGGCGCTGCGGTTGCGCCCGGACGCGGTGGGGTTGTATCTCCAGCGCGGCATGGTGCAATCGCTGCTGGGCAACACCGCGCTGGCAGCCGCCGATTACCTCGACTGGATACAGTCACAGCAAAAGAATACCGATGCCACCCACCTGCTGCGTTCCGGCGAATCGCAGGTGGTGGAACTCGATCAGGGCATGGTGTACGTGTTCAGCTTCGAGGGGCACGCCGGCCAAACGGTGACTCTGTCGGCCACCAGCCGCACAGCCGGCGTAACCGATCCGCTGCTCGTGCTGCTGAATCCGCAGGGCGACCCGATTGCCGCCGACGACGACAGCGGCGGCAACTACGATGCGGCGCTGACCGATCTTGTCCTGCCGACAGACGGGATTTACGGGCTAGTGGTCAGCCACGCAGGGGGCGGTTCGGACGGCGCGGTGCGCGTGCTGCTGACCGCCGCGCCCTAAAATAAATACGCGCAAAGCCCATCGCTCAAGCAGAAGAATGGAAAGCAAATATATGCTAAAATGTTTTTAACATCCGCTTCACGGCGCTCGTTCGTGGCCTGCACTTAAGGAATATAAACATGAAAAAACTCAGTCTTGTAGTCTTAATGGGTGTCTTGCTGGCTGTGCTGCTACCGATGGCGGCTTTCGCCAGCCCTGCCGCGCAGGTCGTCTGTGCCGGTGCGCCCGCTGTTCGCTTGTCGGTGGGCATGGTCGCCCGCCCGGCGCAGGCTTACAGCACACTCTGGGCTGCGCCGGAAAACGCGACGGCGCTGGCTGTGATGTACAAAGCGACGGGCGACACCTTCACTATCACCGCCGCCCCGCGCTGCTATATGGGCTTCAACTGGTATCAGGTGAACTTCAAAGGGCTGGTCGGCTACGTGACCGAAGGCAAAGACTCGACCTACTGGGTAGAACAGGTTTCGGGCATTGTACCGACGGCTGCGCCCACAGTTGCGCCCGCCATGCCCACCGCCACACCGGCCATCATGCCGACCGCTGCCGCGACAGCGATTCCGGCTGTGCCGACTGCCACCCCCACCCTCAGCCTGCCCCCTGTCGCCACCGCGACGGGCGCTTGCGTGGGTGCGCCCGCGCCGCGCCTGAGCGTCGGCTCGGTAGGCCGTCCGGCACAGGTGTACAGCAGCCTGCGCTCGGCGATTGACGGCGTTCATGTCACCGCCACACTGTACAGAGCGAAGGGCGACACCTTCACCGTTGTGGCAGGGCCGTTCTGCGGCAAAACCCCGCACAACTGGTACTATGTGAACTTCAACGGTCAGGCGGGCTATGTAACCGAAGGCATCGGCAGCACCTACTGGATCGAGAAGGCTTCGTAGAATCCCCTCTGCTTTGTAGGGATCGTTTCGGGTAACAAAAAAGGCGCAGGCCGTGTGGTCTGCGCCTTTTTATTGAGAACATTTACCCTCATCCCCCGCCCCGTTCTCCAACATAGCGAAGAAGTATAAAGCAAACGGACATAGCGCGAGTCGTGTTTCTCCCCTCGCCTAGCTGTACTCAGCGGTTGGGAGAGGGGTTGGGGGTGAGGGCAATCTGCAAACGGCTTACGAGCCGGACGCGGGCGGATTCACCTTGAAAATGCTCACCGCGTCCGCGTTGTACACTTCGGTCAGATAACTGGCCGCTGCCGGATTATAATCCCCTAACCGCTTCTCCTCCGGGCTGAACACCACATAGGTCACATGGTACTCGCTCAAAATGCGCTGGCGTTCGGCATCGTCCGTCGCGCTGTTAAAGAAGGCGCTCACCATGTCACGCTTGCCGTAGAAATCCAGCGTTTGCGCCCAGTGTGCGAGGAACGCCCGCGCCCCCGTCAGCGCCGGAACGAACTGCCCGATGTCCAGACTCGCCAGCACCACATCGTCGCCGGTGACGGTGGCGTTCAGGAATTGGAGCGCGTCATATTCGCCCGTCTGAATGAAGTAGCGGTTTTCCGCCGTCCGGCCTTCGTAGTTCTGCCACGCCTGTCGCATATCGAGGAAGCGCCACGCCAGTATGTACAGGTTAGTCGGAATCACGACCACGACCAGCGCCGCTGTTGCCAGTTGCGTCAGGCGGCGGGGTTGCATCTTCGGCAGGTACTTGCGCAGCAGCGGCAGCACCCGCGTATACAGGCCGATGGTCGCCAGCACGCCCGTGATGATTTGCCAGCCCGAAAGCAGGTGAATCTGGAAGTTCAGCGGGATGTAGACAAGGATGAAGTGTGACAGAAACCACGCCATGATGAACAGGTGCTTATCGTCGCGGTCTTTGAAGGGGGTGCGGATGTCCAGCGCCCAGATCGCCAGCAGCCACGACAGCCCCATCAGAATAGGCAGCAACCAAGGGGCGGGTGTCCACGCGCCGGCATTGTCGAACTGCGACAGCACGCCCTTCCAAACCGCGTCGGCCTGCGTGATGTAGAAGGCTTGCAGCGCCGGCCACATCGAAACCAATACCACGATCACGCCCAGATTGAACAGGTACATCGGGAATTTGCGGTCACGCAGCCACACGAACAGCGCGTACAGGCCGATGACCGGATAGATGATGAACATATCATACGAGTGCTGCACGCCCAGTAGCAGGCTGAGTCCCGCCGCCAGCCACGCCAACCGCATACTCTTACGCATCTGCCCTAGCAACACCACCGAGAAGATCAGCACGATCAAACCGGCAGCGATGGCGAAATGCGGGAAGGCCAGCACCGTGAAGAAGGTGTTCGGCTCGGCGGTGTAAATGGCAAACGGTGAGTTGACATCCGGCAGGTGGCGCAGCGTTTTTTCGACCACCAGCAGCCAGCCTAAGCCCGCGCCAAAGACCGCCACGAGGAAGGCCGTCATCCGTTTGGCGCGGCTGGTGAACACCACCCCGCAGAAAAAATAGATGGCGCTCATCACAAACGCGCCCGCCAGTAACCGCGTGATCTGGAACAGACCGTCGTAGGGGATGCCCGTCAAGACCTGAATGCGCCCCAACGTCCACCACAGGAAGTTGAACAGCAGCGCGGCGCTCGGCTCCGGCGTGAGTTTGTTGGCGACGAGGAATTGATCCTGCGATTCACGCAGCCACGAAAAATACTGGAAATGATCGGGAATATTGAAGGTGATGCCCATGAAGTGCATGGTATCCGGTGCGCCGCGATAGGCGTACAGATACGGAATAGCCGTAACCGCCAGCGTGGCGAGGATAATGATGCTGACGATCAACCATTCGCGGCGGTTGAACAAACTACGAATCGAGGGGGCGGGTTGCTGCATCGGGTTTCGTCCTGATTACCAAAGGGTTTCAATAGGCGACAGTTGAATTTTTCGGTCACGGCTGATGAGTGGCACTTGAAGATGCACGGCAGTGGCGGCAATGATACGATCAGGCATGTCTGGTATTTGAAACACATCAACACGAGTTAATGCACGGGCAACAGCTAAATCAATTGGAACTTCCACGAATAGACTGTTTGGGTGTTCAAGCTCACTTGCAATCTGACTGAATCGCTGTGATGGAATACGACCTTTTTCTAAAAGGTAAACCATTTCGATAAGCGAAATAGCAGAAATGGCAATTTGATCGCCACGCTTAGCTACATTCTCTATAAATTCCAAAGCAGCAACTGAGAGCCTTGTATCTGCTCCTAAATACCAAATGAGGGCGTGCGTATCCGCTACAGCGGCAATCATGACACATCCTCACGCGGGAAATTGTTCCAAACCGCTTGACGCATTTCGTTTATCTCGGCTTCCGAGATGCGCTCCGAATCCCATAAACCGTACAGCGAACGGCGCGGCGGGTTGGGACGTGCTGCTAAATCTTGTTCGAGCGTCGCCATGACCTGTTCGACCAAGCGCACTTTATCCAGTGCGGATAGATTTTTGACACGAGTGATGATCTGTTCCAGTTCAGATATTTCTACCGCCATCGGCACACCTCCCTTTGTACCATCTCATTTTACGAGATGTTTTGCGCCTGTGCGATTTATACACGCACAGTGTCCACAATCAGCGCCGAGAGTTGCGCGGCGATCTGCTGCCAATCATACTCGCGTTCCACACAGGCACGCCCCGCCGCCGCCAACCGCGCTCGCAGCACCGGATTGCGGAACACCCGCAGCGCCGCCGCCGCCAGTTCGTCCGGCGTATCCGCCAGCAGAATATCCTCACCATCGGTCACGTTCAGCCCTTCCGCGCCCTTGCGCGTGGAGATGACCGGCGTTCCCAGCGCCATTGCTTCCAGAATCTTCAGGCGCGTGCCACCGCCCACCCGCAGCGGGACGATGACCGCCTGTGCGCGGCGAATCGCATCCGCCACCGAGGGCAGGAAACCCGTGAACTCCACACCGGGCAGCGCCTTCAAGCGCGATACATCCACCTCGCCTGTGTCACCGGTAACGCGCAACCGCGCAGCAAGGGCGCTCTGTCGCAGGCGGGGCAGCACATCGTCAGCGCAGTACGTCACCGCGTCCAGATTGGCGAAATACGTCACCGCGCCGGGGTAGATCAGCGTATCGGGTTCGGGCGTAGCGGCGGGGTCGGGCTGGTTAGCACGGGTGTCCACGCCGTTCGGGATGACTTCAATCCGTGCGCCGGACGGGGCGAACTGGCGAATTTTCTCGCGCTCAGATTCGGAGACGACAGTGAAGGCAACCCCACGCTGAAGCAGGCCATACAGTGCTTGCTGAAGTTTGCTCAATGTCAATTGCGCCCGCATCCGTCCCCCGCGTGAAGTGGCCTCCGCCACCCGATCATGGAAAATGGTGACTTCGATTTCTTCCAGCACCCCCGGCACATCCGGCAGCACATCCAGATAGCGCAGGGTTTGCAGTTCGGAAGCGACCACCATATCCACCTTAGACTGCGCCGCCACCGTGCGGATGCGGTCAGCCATCAGCGGACTGTAGACATCCACCAGCGAACGCGGCCAGCGCGAGAAATAGCCTAGCGTGGCCTTCAGTGCGCCGGGGTGATAGGTGGGCTTGGGAATAGCTTCGACATGAACGCAAAACTCGCGCAGATGCGCGATTTGTTCCGGCGTGGCCTCGTCCGCTTCAGCGAACGACAGCAGCGTGACGCGATGCTGTGCCGCAAGGCCGCGCAGCAGGTTGTAGATGCGGATTTTCGAGCCGTTGCTGGCGGGATAAGGCCACCACCACGATAAGAAAACAATATGCACCCGATAGACTCCTTAAAGAGTCCCCTCCTCAACCCTTCCCCATACAGGGCTGAGGGGAAGAATGGGAGGGGATTTTGTTGTTCAGGCTGTGTGCGCCCCGAAATGCCCGCGTGTATAGTCCCACACAGCACGCAGCAGCGTGCGCCGCAGATCGGGAGTGTGCTGACGCCGCCACAGCGACCAGCTCAAAAATGTCCGCATATAGTCACCCCACGTCCGCAAGCGCCCGCTATAGCTTGCGTGCGTGCGCTGCAAGAACAGCAGCCGGTTGCGCGTCATATAGTAGAAGGTGCGCGGAGACGAAGCCCGTTCCTCGACCGAGATTTTGTGCCAGATCATCGCAGCCGGCACCATTTGGATGCTCCAACCTGCCCGCGCCGCCCGCACGCACCATTCGGTTTCTTCGTAGTACATGAAGAAACTTTCGTCCAGCAGGCCGATTTGTTCCCAAACCGCCCGCCGCGCCAGCAGCGCACAGCCCGTCACAAAGTCCACCGGACGGGGACGCAGACCGAACTGTGCCACATCGTCCTCATTCAAGCCGACCATGTGGGTGAGGCCGTGTTGCCAGTCAATCGCCCCACCCGCCGACCAGATTTTCTCCGGTTGGCTGTGATAGTAGATCATCGGGCCAGCCACGCCCACCTTCGGATTCTGTTCCATGACTTCGATCATCACATCCAGAAAATCCGGCGCGACGATGGTATCGTTGTTCAGCAGCAGGATGTAGTCCGCGCCCAGTTTCAGCGACAACTGAATCGCGGCATTGTTCCCACCCGCAAAGCCCAGATTGCGCCCGTTCTGGATCACGGTCACATCGGGATAGCGGGAACGCACCGCCTGTTCAGTTCCGTCGGACGACGCATTATCCACCAGCAGCACCCGATAATTGGGATAAGTGAGGTGTTCCAGCGAACGCAAGCAGGCCAGCGTATCTTCGCGGCTGTTGTAGTTCAGGACGATAATGTGAACGGAAGGGGCGGCTTGATACATGGTGTTCATCCCGATGATATGCCGCTGACAAAGCAGCATGAAGCACTATCCTGATGCTAGACGCGCCCACCTTACACGAGGCTAAAGCCATTCGTTAGGCCTATCCCCCGAATCTCCTGTACCGCGATTGGCTGCACCCGCATATAATACACACAACTCATTCTCGGATTCGGGAGAACACGCGATGAAGCGCACTCGCATCGCCCTGACATTGTTCATAGCCGCCCTGATCGCCACGTTGGGATTGTTGCCCACCCTCACGGTACAGGCGGATTTTGGTACGAACTGGACAGCGACCTTTTTTAACACCACCAACCTGACCGGCACCAGCCAGACCATCGGCGGAATCGCCGCCATCAACTTCAACTGGTTGGCAACTGCGCCAACTGGCCTGCCAGCCGCCTTCACGCTCACCAATTGTACGCCCACCAATCCGCCGATTGTGGACACCGGCACCTCTGCCGATTGCTCGAACTTCTTCTCGGTGCGATTCACGTCCACGCAGACCATCACCCCCGGCACGTATAACTTCGTCGTCACCTCGGACGATGGCATCCGCGTGTTCATCAATAACGTACCCGTGCTGGATAAGTACGTCGGGCGCGTTCTAACCACCGACACGTTCACACAGACCATCACCACCCCAACAGTGACGATCACCGTCGAATACTTTGAGGGGCTGGATAAATCTCAGGTGCAGTTCCAGTGGTTCCTTGTGGGGTCAACCACGCCGGTCGCAGGTACCACTGTCCCCGGCGTCACCCCCACTCCAATCGCCACCGCTATCCCACCGCTGACCGTCACCGTGAACGGCGCGAAGGGGCTGTCGCTGCGCAGCGGCCCGTATCTGGGCGCGTCGCTGGTTGGCGTGGTGCGCCCCGGCACGGCTTATTCGCCCACCGCCCGCAACCGCGACGAAGGCCAATACGACTGGTATCAGATCAATGTGGATGGCAAAGTGGGCTGGGCATCCGGGCGCTACCTGACGGGCGCGGGTGATGCGGCGCTCATCCCATCCCAGAACACGATTTTCGATCAGTTGGATGGCGCACCGGATACAGGTGTGATCGCCGTGCCGCGTTCGATCATGAACCTGCGCCGCCGCCCCAGCGACCGCACCGAACTGCTGGCGCAAATCCCTTGGGGCGCAGAACTGCCGTTGCTGAACCGTACCATCCAGTACGGCAAGGATTACTGGTATCAGGTGCGCTACGGCGACAAAGTGGGCTGGATTTACGCGCCGTTCGTGGGCGTGCGCGGCGACATCAACCTCGTACCGATCCGCTGAGGCTATCTGCGGCGCACCTTTGAATTGACCAGCGGGGCAACGCCTCATACGTTCCCCCGCTGCTATATTGTGCTAGAAGCCCTGCGCTTTGTAAGTGATACCGGTGAAACTGACGGCATCAGGTGCCAGCGCGGCGTGCGCGTCTGCATCGCCCTTCAGCACGTCCAGCAGGAACGCGGTGACGAAGTGATTGGTCAAATCGTTGGCACGATCCAAATCCCACACCGCATCCGAGCATGCCCAGAAGAAGCCGAATTCCGCTACATACGGGAACACATCGCACTGGGGATAGAAAATGCCATGTCCGGCATTTTCAAAAAGCACCTGTGACTTTTGGGGGCTTCCAACGTACTCGTAAGCCGGATACATGAAATCTGCCACTGGATCGGCGGAACCAAACAGCGCCATCATGGGAATGGTGATGGCGGCTAAGCCTGCCTGCCCATGCAGTTCCATCGTCCCGGCCATCGGGAAAATCGCATCCACCCGCGAATCCACGATCACCGGCAGCAGTTCATCAGCGGCGGCATTTGCGCCCAGTAGTTGGTTAATCTCCTGAAACTGACCTTCCAGATTCGTGCATTCCGCGTCGTCGGGAGCAGTTTGGCAATATTCCTGTACCCCTGTCCACAGCACAGGCGCACCCGCCGCACCATAGGCAGTCATACCGCCGCTCGAATGCCCGCCCACCGCGATCTTGTCCATATTAATCATGCCGGGGAGCAGGCCATCCGGTGCGGTCATGGTGGCGGCATCGTCAATGACGCGATTCACTTCCAGCATCCGAATGATGGTACTTGTCGCCACATTGTCCCATGAGTCGTGAATATGTTCGGGTGCGATCACCACGAACCCGTAAGAGGCGAGATGTTCCCCCAGAAACATCTGCCACATCTGAGCCGTAAAGCCGTGTGAATTAATCACCAGCGGGTACGGCCCACCGGTGAGCCGTAAAGCCGTGTGAATTAATCACCAGCGGGTACGGCCCACCGGACAAATCCGGCGCAGCGCCTTCCAGCGCGTGACCGAATACCGTGAACGGAGCATCCGCCGGGAAACCGTATATGCTCACCAGTACATGATTCGGCCCCATCTGGTAAGTGACCGATTCCTCAAGCCCGTCCGGGTTCAGCGCCGGGTACCAGATGGTGAAGCGTATTGCTTTATCCGTACCGGCATCCATTTCAAGGGTTTGCGTCCCTACCCAGTACGGCCCGTGCAGCGCATAGGTGGGCGAATCCGGACGCAACCCTGCTGCTGCGGGGATGCTCCCGTCCTGTGCATCCAGTACGATTGGAAATGATAGAACGAAAAGTAACGCGAGAACTGTCCACAGAGCAAAACGATGTTTCATGTGTACACTCTCCCTAAAAAACAAACAGGCGTTCCCGGCTATTGTGTGGAAACGCCTGTGACCTGCTTTGCGTTGAGGATCGTGCAGGTGACACAATAGGTGAACACCTGCAAAAATCCCATAAGCGAATTTTATTTGTAATAAAACAGTAGCCGATAAACCAAGAGTTGTGTAGTGACATATATGACCGCCTAAAAACTTATTAATTTTAATTACAAAGTTGACCTCACCTGTCGCCGCCGTTGCCCGCCCGCGCTACACTCATGCTCATAAGAAAACATTCCGGTGAGGTGGGTATGCAATCGTGGATTACGCGCTCCCGTGAAACCGTCTACGATGGCGGGCGCTGGCTGACGCTGGAACGCCGTGAACTGGAACTCCCGAACGGACAGGTCATCCCCGATTGGCTGTGGCTGGAGATGCCCTCGTATGCCATCGTGATCGCCGTCACCGAAAGCGGCGCGTTCCTGCTGTTCCGCCAGACCAAGTACGCCATCGAAGGCGTGGCCTTAGCGCCGGTGGGCGGTTATCTGGAACGCGCCGAAGACCCGCTGCTGGCGGCACAGCGCGAACTGCACGAAGAAACCGGCTACGAAGCGCCGGATTGGGTGACACTGGGGCAATTCGCGGTGGATGGCAACCGGGGCGCAGGGGTGGCGCATCTGTTTCTGGCAACCAACGCCCGCAAAGTGGCCGCCATCCATGCCGACGATCTGGAAGAACAGGAACTGCTGTACCTCAGCCGCGCCGAAGTCGAAGCTGCGCTGGCGGCGGGAACGTTCAAAGTGCTGCCGTGGGCGACGGCGGTGGCGCTGGCGCTGCTGCGGCTGCCGCGCTGACATCATCGACCATCTCAACTATCTTGAAAAGGGGTTCACCATGTCCGTTCAACACACCCTCTCTGCCGAACGCCGGACGCTGCACGGGCACTTCTCGGCGGATTTGCCGCCCGTGCTGACGATTGACTCCGGCGATTCGGTGCGTTTTCAATGCTTGGATGCCTACTGGAGTCTGGAGCCGTACACCGAGCTGCACAAGCCGTACCGCCAGATCGAACCCCGCGATCCGGTGCTGGACGACGGTCACTGTCTGACCGGGCCGGTGGCGCTGCGCGGCGCAAAACCGGGGATGACGCTGGCGGTGCAGATCAACGCGCTGGAACTGGGCGGGTGGGGTTGGTCACTAGCCGGCGGATTCCACAGCGATTGGAACGATCAACTCGGCATCGGCAAAGGCACACCGGGAATCATGCAAACATGGACATTCGACTACGCCGCAGGGACGGCGCGCAACCAGCACGGGCATACCGTCAAAACGCGCCCGTTCATGGGCGTGATGGGAATGCCACCCGCCGAACGCGGAGTCCATCCCACCGCGCCGCCGCGCCGCACTGGCGGCAACATGGACTGCAAAGAACTGGTAGTCGGCAGCACCGTCTACCTGCCGATTGAGGTGGAGGGCGGCCTGTTCAGCGTGGGCGACGGTCACGCGGTACAGGGTGACGGCGAAATCTCGGTGACGGCGATTGAAGCGCCGATGGATCGCGTAGACCTGACTTTCACGCTGCTGGACGACATGCCGTTGACCACGCCTATCGCCCGCACGCCTGCCGGATGGATTACACTGGGATTCCACCCCAATCTGAATGAGGCGGCGGCGCAGGCGGTGGACTCGATGCTGACGCTGATGAAGCGGTTGCACGGCCTCGAACGCTTGGAGGCGCTATCGCTCGCCAGCCTGACGGTGGATTTGCGCGTGACGCAGGTGGTGAACGGCGTGCGCGGCGTGCATGCTCTGCTGCCGGATGGCGCGTTCCAGTTGTAGAGATACAGCACAAGGTTACAGGCCGGATAGAAACTGCACCAGCCGCGCCGGATCGCCGTTGAAGATCAGCGAACCGGGGACGATCCAATCGGCTCCGGCCTGATGAATCAGCGGCACGCTCTCGTAGCGAATCCCGCCGTCGGCTTCGATTTCGGTGGGCAGGCCGCGCTGCGTGATCGTCTGACGGAGATGGCGAATCTTGCCGGGGACGGAAGCATCCATCGAAACGCCCTTCACCCCCATATACGTCCCCATGATCGTCACCATATCCAGTTGATCGAGGTAGGGGTCGAGCAGCGTGAGCGAATCTTCAACGCGCAACGACACGCCGACCTGCTTGCCTGCCGCCTTCACCGCCCGGATGAAAGCCAGCGGGTGGGGCGTGGTGTCCGGGTAGAACAGGATGCTATCCGCGCCTGCTTCTAAAAACGGGTCAAGCCACTGGAACGGGTTGACAGTGATGAGATGCACCTCGAAGGGGAGCGCGGTGTGCGGACGCATGGCTTTCACCAGATCAGGGAAGAACAGCAGCAGGTTCACATACTGCCCATCGGCGGCATCAATATGAAACCGCTGCACAAATGGCTCAATCCGCTTGATCTCGGCAGCCAGATTCGCCAGATCAGCCGACCATAGGGAAGCAGAGCATTTGAGCATGATGTTACCTTTGGGGAATGGTTGTTTTCACTTCACCAGCGGCAAGCGCGGGTCAAGCGCACCCCACGTCGCCTTCACCGCCACATGCGCCGGGTCTTCGCTGTTCGCCAGCGATTGCGCCGACCCCGCGAGGAAGTTCAACAGGTAGGTGGTATAGCCGGGGGCGCTGGTGGTCGGATGGTAGCCTTCGTGGATCAATACCGTGTCGTTGTGTTGCGCGAGGTAGGTACGGTCTGCGCCGACAAAATTCAATTTGTAATACATGTGTCCCCAACAATCTCGTCGCCATAATTTTTGTTACTGTATTTTGGTGATAAACGTTAACACTTGAGACGAGCTAATTATAGTACGATCAATACGTTAATAAAACTTTGATTGAGTATGCTGATGAATGATTCCAATTTATCACCATCAACACTTCAAGATGGTTTGACACATCTTACATTCAGTGCATCCACAGAACACGGTATGTGTCAAGGGTTTGAAACAACTCCGAGAAAAACATTAGGGAAGATTTGAGATGGGTGGAGGGTTAATCCAGACCTCCTTTGGAGGGGCGGCGACGATGGGCAAGCCCTTGCTGAA
>Ga0172373_10006035_pt1 | contig 16268 bp, 10 predicted proteins | sample Lak10m_2_FD_114546 | JGI IMG/M metagenome (GOLD analysis project Ga0172373, IMG submission 114546) | Freshwater microbial communities from Kabuno Bay, South-Kivu, Congo - kab_092012_10m | ecosystem: Environmental > Aquatic > Freshwater > Lake | place: Democratic Republic of the Congo...
CCCCCATGTCGCACAACACCTCTCGTCACCTGCTCGTCGCCGCCTCGCTGCTCGCCGCCCCGCTGGGCGCGCAGGCGGTGGATCTCTCCTCACGGATCTTCGGTCTGGGCGCGATGGCCCCCATCACCGACCGCGCACTCCAGCCGCCGGCGCTCTCGATCCGTTTCGCCCCCTCGGCCCGGTTCGTGACGGCGCTGCAGCTGGGCGTCGGCGTCGCCCCGGTCTTCGACACGGCCAACAACAACGCCCTGAGCGGCGTCGAGGCGATCTTCACGCCCGGCCTGCAGCTGGACTGGGTGCTCATCCCCGAAGAGCACATGAACCTCCAGCTGGGGCTGGGCGTCACGATGGACCTGCGCTCCTCCAGCGGCGTCAAGGCGGTCGACTACCGACTCGGCCCCGGCGTCGAGCTGTTCTTCAGCGACTTCCCGCACCTGGGCGTGACGGCGCAGTTCGGCCTCGCCGGGAGCGTCGGCAGCAACGACGCCAGCGAGTCGCTGCTGCGCACGGGCTTCTCGCCGTTTGGCGCCACGGGCATCCACTACTACTTCTGATCGCGCGACCCGGTCGGCCGCCGGCGATGCTCAGCCCTCGGGCGAGAGCGTCACCAGCGGCGCCAGCGGCGCGTTGCGGAGCTGGTCGTCCGCGGCGGCGTCCGCCTGCGACCAGAGCCGTTGCAGCGCGGCGAGATCGGGCGGCAGCGGCGCTGTGGTCGACGCCGCCATCGCGGCTTCGCCACGGGCCGCCCGTCGCAGCTCGTCAACGGTGATCGTCGCCGGATCGCGCCCCGGCACCCAGCCGCCCCCCGCCAGCTCGCGCACCAGCCCCGCCTCGGCCAGCGGGGCCAGCAGCTCGCGCACCCGCGCCTCCTCCAGCTGCAGCCGTGTGGCCAGCGCCACCGTGTCGACAGCGCCGCCCTCCGTGCGAAACGCCCGCGCCACCGCGAGAAAGAGCCGCGCCACCTGCAGCTCGTGCGGCAGCGGATCGCGTGGCCGTGCGGGCGCGTAGCCGCCGTGACTCCACTGCGCCGCGTAGGCCACCCGCGCCCCGAACAGCACCAGCACCCACGACACGTAAGTCCACAGCAGAAACGTCGGCACCGCCGAGAGCGAGCCGTAGAGCGCGCTGGCCCGCACCGAGCGCGCCGACCACGCGGCGTAGAGCAGCTTGGCCGCCTCCCACGCCGTGCCCGCCACCAGCGCCCCCACCAGCGCCGCCCGCCGCCGCACCCGGACCGCCGGGACGACCTGGTAGAGCAGGAAGAACGCTCCGTAGGTGACCAGCAGCGGGAGCAGCAGCCCCGCCAGCGGCCGCAACGCCCCCAGGTGGCGCTGACTGCCCAGCAGCGCCGTCCCGGCCACCGACAGCGCCAGAAAGACCGGCCCCAGCGTCAGCAGCGACCAGTAGAGCCCCAGCCGCGCCAGCAGCGGCCGCGGTCGCGGCGCGTGGAAGATGTGGTTGAACGCCGACTCGATGTCGCCCAGCAGGCTGACGGCGCTCACCAGCAGGAAGGCGAAACCGACGCCGCCCACTGCGGCCCCCGTGGAGCGCCGCAGATGCTGCTCCACCGCCCGCTGCGTGCTGTCGCGCAGCCCGACCGCGAGGTTGTCGATCAGAAAGTCCGTCAGCTGCAGGCGCAGCGCCTCGGTGCCGACGACCGCCTGAAAGAGGACGAAGACCACCGCCAGCAGCGGCACCAGCGACAGCACCGTCAAGTAGGTGAGCGCCGCCGCCCGCAACGTGATCGGGTCCTGACGCAGGCCGCTCGCCACCACGACCAGCGTGCGTACGCCGCGCGCCACCGCCGGCAGCTCCACCAGCCGCGCCCACGCAGACCAAAACGCCGCCTTGATCCGTCCCTCGCCCGCTTGTTCCATGATGGCGGGACGATACTCCGCGACGCGCGGTTCTGCCGACCTCTTCCGCCCTGCGCGAACAAGCGGCTTGCTGACGAGCGGGCCGGACGTGCTGCGCGACCTGGTTCGCCTCGTTCTTCTCTGTCCGTAAAGACGCTCCTTGGAGCGTCTCTGGCTCGGAGCCTTGGCACCGATCGGCGTCGGGAGGGGTACGCGCTCCGCGGTGCGTCGCGGCTTTTCTACTTCTGTCGTAGAGACGCTCCTTGGAGCGTCTCTTGCTCGGAGTCTTGGCACCGATCGGCGTCGGTAGGTTCGCGTCTCCCTTCTTCAGTCCCGAGGCCCTGCCAAGCCTCAACCGATCGGCGGCCTTCCGGCCGCCGCGACAGGGCCAGAGAAGAGCCGGCGTGAAGCCCCGCGCGGAGCGCGTTCCCTCGCGATCGAAGGCCCTGCCAAGCCTCAACCGATCGGCGGCCTTCCGGCCGCCGCGACAGGGGACCGAAAGACCGATACACGAGATGGCACGGGGGAATCACCGCCGGCGACGCCGCCGCAGCGCGATCAACAGCAGCGCAGCCGCCGTCACACCGCCTCCTGTCACGCACCCGCTCGCGCGCCCCCCCTCCGCATCCGTCGCCTCGGTGACCGCTGTCTCCGTCACCGTCTCCTGCGCTGTCTCCTCCGCTGTCTCCTCCGAACTCGCCGACGCGGTGGCCGCGTCATCCCCCGCGGGATCCTCGACGAGATCGTCCGGCGTCGTCAGCGGCGCGGTCGCGGTATCGATCGCGGTGGCGGTATCGACGATCGGCACCACCGGTGGAGGCGCATCGGGACGCTCCGGCCATACATCGGCCAGCGTCCGACCGATCGTCATGCCGCGCTGGTAGACGCTCTGCTCCGGCCGGATCGCCGCCGCGCGGTACAGCCCCTGCTTCAGATAGACACCCTGCCCCGGAAACAGCGTCTGCGCGGCAGCGTCCGCCAGCACCCGCACGCCGTCGTACCAGAGCGTCAGCCGTCCCTGCGACGGGTCGCTGCTCCACACCACCTCCAGCACCACGTCGTGCCAGCGGATGCGCTCCAGCGGCCCGCTCCACAGCACCTGCGCGCCCGCCAGCACCAGCCGCACCTCCTCGCCGCGCACCAGCAACGCCACCGGCGGCGAGCCGTTCGGGCCGGAGTGGTGCCACTGCGTGAATATCTGCCACCGCTCCACCGAGGCGTAGTCCTCCGGCCAGCGCACCTGCCACCGATAGACGCGCGTGTCGCCTTCGCCCACGTCGTCCCCGAGATAAACCAGCTCGCTGCGGTGGCCACTGGCGCCGATCGGATCGTCCCCGTGACGCACCGTCGCCTGCAGCGCCCACGCAGCGCCGATCTCGCCGCCTCGCACCACCCGCAGCCGCGTCGCCGCGTCGACCGTCTGCCGCTTCGTCCATTGCGACAGGTCACCCGTCGCAAAGTCGCCCCGCCACAGCACCTGGGCCCGTGCCGACGAGGTGGCGACCATGACGGCGCAAAAGAGAGAAAGCACGGCCATCACGCCGCGCGGCGCGCTTCGACTGCGTTGATCCATCGCCGAGAAACCGCAGCGCACACGGGCGCCATTCCTCGCGCGCCCACCGGACGATCGTCAGCGCTCGGCTGCACGCCCCCCCGTGGCATCGACGCGTGACGTGACCAACCTCCCGTCGGGACCACGTCCGTCCGGGAGCCACCGATGAAAGCCGCCCGCCTGCACGCCTTTCGCACGCCGCTGCGCCTCGACGATGTCCCTCGACCCGACCCCGCCGCGGGCGAGGTGGTGGTGCGCGTGGCGGGCGCCGGGCTCTGCCACAGCGACCTGCACATCTGCGACGGCGAGCTGCCGCTGCGGCTCCCGCTGCCGCTGACCCTGGGCCACGAAAACGCCGGATACGTTGCGGCCGTCGGCGCCGGCGTCACCGCGGTGCGCGAGGGCGACGCCGTGCTCGTCTACGGCGGGTGGGGCTGCGGCCGCTGCGATGGCTGCGTGGGCGGCACCGAGCAGCTGTGCGTCGATGCGCACTGGGGCGGCGCCTCCGAGCACGCGGGCGGCTATGCCGAATATCTGCGGGTGCCGGCGGAGAGACACCTCGTGCCGCTGCGACGGCTCTCACCGCGCGACGCCGCACCGCTCGCCGACGCGGCGCTCACCTCCTACCGCGCCGTCGTCCGCGCCCGGCCTTGGCTGCTGCCGGACTATCCCGCGCTGCTGGTGGGGCTGGGGGGCCTGGGCGAAAACGGTCTGCAGCTGCTGCGTCTGCTCTCCGGCTGCCCCGTGGTCGTTGTCGATTCGAGCGCCTCCAAACGTCAACGCGCGCAGCAGCTGGGTGCCGCGCACGCTGTCGACGGCCACGCGCCGGATCTGGTCGATCAACTCCGCGCGTTCGCCCCACAGGGCTATGGCGCGGCGTTCGACTTCGTCGGGAGCGATGCCACGCTGGCCGCCTGCATCGGCACCACCCGGGCCGGCGGCAAGGTGACGCAGCTGGGGCTCGCCGGCGGCAGCGCGGCGCTCAAGGTGCTGTTCAACAGCCGTTTCGAGGTGTCGTTCGAGGCGACGCTGTGGGGCAGCATCCGCGAGCTGCGCGAGGTGACGGCGCTGGCCGAGAGCGGCCGGCTCCCGCTGCTGCCGGTGGAGCACGTGCCGCTGGAGCGGATCAACGAGGCGATGCAGCGACTGCGCAGCGGCGCGGTGGAGGGCCGTCTCGTCATCACACCGTAGATGGCGCCCGGACCGATGCCGCCCGGACGGCACCGGCACACGCGCCGATGGACGACCCGGCCGCGCGATCATCCACGCACGTCGTCCCCGGGGAGGGTGTCGATGTCGGAGCTCATCCTGTCGCTGGAGCACGTGGCCCCGGCCGATGCGCCGCGCGTCGGCGGCAAGGGCGCCGGGCTGGCCATGCTGCAGTCGCTGTCATCGCAGACCGGCGTCGACGTCGCGCCCGGGTTTGTCGTCACGGCCGACGCGTTCCGCCTGTACCTCTCGGCCACCGGCCTCGCAGCACGCCTGGAGGCGCTGCTGGCGACGCGTCGGCAGGGCGATGATCGGCAGCTCCCGGAGCTGTGTCGGCAGCTGCAGGCGCTGTTCGATGCGCCGCTGCCGCTGCCGCTCTACAGCGCGCTGGAGGAGGCGCTGGCGGCGCTGTCACGACGCTGCGGCGTGAGCGACCCGCCGGTGGCCGTCCGCTCGTCGGCCACCGCGGAGGACCTGCCGGGCGCCAGCTTTGCCGGCCAGCAGGAGAGCTTTCTCAACGTGCGCGGCCCGACGCAGGTGGCCCGGGCCGTCCGCGGGGCCTACGCCAGCCTCTACAGCGCCCGCGCGATGCATTACCGCGAGGACATGGGGTTTGACCATCGAGGCGTGGCGCTGGCGGCGGTGGTGCAGCAGCTGGTGCGGGCCGACACCGGCGCCGCGGGCGTGGTCTTCACCGTCGAGCCGGAGAGCGGCCACGACGGCGTGGTGCTGGTGACGGGCAGCGTGGGGCTGGGCGAGAGCGTGGTGCAGGGGCGCGTCGAGCCGGATCAGTTCCTGGTGCACAAGGCGGCGCTGCGCGCAGGACGCGAGGCGGTGTTTGCGCGGCGCATCGGACGCAAAGAGCAGCGGGTCGTCGTCGACGCGCAGGCGGGCGCGGGGGTGCGCACCGAGCCGGTGCCGGAGCCGCTGCGGCACCAGCCGTGTCTGACGGATGCGCAGGTGCGGCGGCTGGCGAGCGCCGCGCTGGTGGTCGAGGAGGAGGCCTCGCGGCGCGCGGGGCGGCACGAGCCGATGGATCTGGAGTGGGCGCTCGACGGGCGCGACCAGCGGCTCTACCTGCTGCAGGCGCGCCCCGAGACAGGCCACCGCTCCCGCACCGCGGCCGGGCGCCGCTGGACGCTGGAGACGGACGCCACGCCGATCGTCACCGGCCTCGCCATCGGGTCGTCGGTGGCCACGGGTCGCGTCCGCCGGCTGGGGAGCGCCGCCGAGACGGCGCTGTTCCGGCAGGGAGAAGTGCTGGTCGCGGAGACGACCGACCCCGACTGGGAGCCGGTGATGAAGCACGCCGCGGCGATCGTCACCGAGCGGGGCGGTCGCACCTCGCATGCGGCGATCGTGGCGCGCGAGCTGGGCGTGCCGGCGGTGGTGGGCGCCGCGGACGCCTGCACACGGCTGCCGGCCGGTCAGCCGGTGACGGTGTCGTGTGCCGGCGGCGCCACCGGGCGGGTGTACGCGGGCGCGCTGCCGTTTCGGGTCGAGACGCTGGAGACGCAAGCGAGGCCGACGCGCACGAAAGTCCTGCTGAACCTGGCCGATCCGGACCAGGCGTTCGCGATGGCGCAGCAGCCGGCCGACGGCGTGGGGCTGCTGCGGCTGGAGTTCCTCATGGCGGGAGCGCTGGGCGTCCACCCCATGGCGCTCGCCCATCCGGAGCGGCTGGACGAGATGCAGCGCGCCGCTGTCCATGCGGCGATCAGCGCGCGCCACGGCGACCCGGCCGACGGCGTGGAGTGGTTCGTCGACCGGCTGGCCCAGGGCGTCGGCACCATCGCGGCGGCGTTTCATCCGCGGCCGGTGGTAGTGCGGCTGAGCGACTTCAAGACGAACGAATACGCGCGCCTCGCCGGCGGCACGCCGTTCGAGCCGCATGAGGAGAACCCGATGCTGGGCTGGCGCGGTGCGAGCCGCTACCACCACCCGGGCTATCGCGATGGCTTCCGGCTGGAGCTGACGGCGCTGCGGCGCGTGCGCGAACGGTACGGGCTGGAGAATGTGGAGCTGATGGTGCCGTTCTGTCGCACGCCCGACGAGGGGCGCCGCGTGCTGGAGCTGCTGGCCGAGGAGGGGCTGGCGGGGCGTCCCGGGGCGCCGCTGGTGCGTGTCATGGCGGAGCTGCCGTCCAACATTCTCGAGGCGGACGCCTTCGCGCAGCTGTTCGACGGCTTCTCGATCGGCTCCAACGACCTGACGCAGCTGGTGCTGGGGGTCGACCGCGACTCCGCGACGGTGGCGCCGCTGTTCGATGAGCGCAGCCCCTCCGTCCGCTGGTGCCTGCAACGGCTGATCGAGCGGGCCCACGCCGCTGGGCGCGAGGTGTCGATCTGCGGGCAGGCGCCGTCCGATCATCCCGAACTGGTCGCCTGGCTGGTGTCGTGCGGCATTGACGCGTTGAGCGTGACGCCGGACGCGCTGTGGCGCACGCGCGAGGTGGTGGCGGAGGCGGAGGCGCAACGGTCGCCGTGATCTCGTCCGACGACCGTGTTCCCTCGCCCCGTGGAAACGCTCCTTGGAGCGCCTCTGGCTCGGAGTCTTGGCGTCGATCGGTGAATCGAGGGCTGGCTCTTGGGGCCGTCGTGTGGGCCTCAACATATGCAGCAGAGGATTCAAGCGATAGGCGCGCTGAAGCGCGCCTCCACGGTAGAGGTGCAAGGCAGGCGCGCCACGGCCGCGGAGTCTTGGCATCGATCGTCATGACGGGGGTATCGGCTCGCCAACGGGCCGTGGTCGCGCGAGGAGCGCGAGCGCCCACCTCCTGCGCGGCACCCACCCCCTGAGCTGATTCATGGGCGGCAAGCCCATGAATCAGGGGTCACAGCTCGGGAGCGGCGTCAGCCGCGACCGAGGCGCTATCATCAACGACAAAAATTGAGCCCCCGCCCGCCCTGCGTTCTTCATCGTGACGAGCACTGCGCGACCGATCGAGACAACGGTCCGCATTTCATCGGAGGCAGCCCCGCAGGCCGTACGGCCGAGCAGGGCCTGCGGATCGCCCACCGCTCCGAGCGGCGCGGCACGGTCGACCGGCTGCCACGGGCCGCCAGCGCCGCCGCACGAACGACCAGCGCCGAGAAAGAACGCGCTCTCTGCCCGCTACCGCACCACGATCGTCCCCGACGCCCCGCGCGCCTCGTTGCCCATGGTGTCGACGCCGCAGACGCGGACGCCGTACGTCACCCCGACAGCGAGCCCCGGGATGGTGGCGCTGCTGGTCGAGGTGGCGGTGAGCGCGGCCGGGTTGCAGCTGCACTTCTTGGGCGGCTTCTTGAAACCGTAGGCGAGACACGTCCCGGCGACGCCGCTGAGCCTGTCGGAGATGCCGCTCCAGCTGGCGGTGATCCCGCCGCCGGAGGTGGCCAGCGACAGGGCGCCGTCGGACGGCTTCTCGTTGTCGAGCACGATGGTGTCTGTCGCCGTCGCGGTGGTGGCGTTGTTCCACGGGTCACGGAATTGGACCTGTACGGTATGACTCCCGGCCGCCTTGCTCAGTTTGAAGCCCGTCGTGGCCGCATAGGCCTGCCATCGCTTGCAGGCGCCCTCGGCGATGCAGACGGCGGCGATGGAGGTCGCGTCGGTGGCCGAGAGGGTGAGCGTCACCGACTGGCTGCCGGTGATCGCCGCGCCGCCGTTGATCACCACGGCGCCGTTGGTGGGCGCATCGGACTCCGGACGCGGCTGCGCGACGCCGCCGACGCCCTTGGAGAGGTTGCCGACGTTGTCCTTGGCGCAGACGATGTAGGCGTAGCTGACGCCGTTGGTCAGCCCCGTGTGGGTGTAGGCGGTGGCGCTGGCCGAGACGTCTGCCACCAGCGCCGCCGCAGCGCACGACTTGGGCACCTTGGTGCCGCCGGCCACGACAGCCACCCGGTGGGCAGCGAGTCCGCTGAGCCCGTCGCCGAAGCCGGCGAAGGAGAGGACGTTCTGCGCGTCGCCGTACACGACGCTCATCGATCCATTCCACGGCTTGCCGGTATCGATGACGATGGAGTCGCTGGGGGCGGAGGCGAGCGTGCTGGTGTTGCCGCGGGTGTCGCGCAGAAAGGCCCGCAGGGTGCGGACGCCGTTGCCTTTCTTGAACCGGAAGCCGGCGGTGGTGTTGCCGGACCAGCTGGTCCAGCCGGGGCAGACGGTCTTGTCGGTGAGGCAATATGCGGCGACGCCGCTGAGGTCGCCCGCCTGGATGGTGACGGAGACATCGAGTGCGCCGGTGTACGTCGCGCCGCTGTTGATGCTGACCGATCCGGTGGGCGCGGTGTTGTCGTTGGTCTGGACGACGGAGACGTTGACGGTCTGGGCGCCCGCGCCGGCGAGAGCGACAGTGGCGGTGCGGCTGCCCTCGGCGGTGTTGGCGGTGAAGCCGATGCCGATGGAGCCGCTGCCGGTACCGGAGGCGTTGGTGATGTTGAGCCAGCCGCTGCTGGTGGTGGCGGTCCAGCCGCAGGTGCTGCCGGTCGTGAGGCTCAGCGTGTCGCTGCCGGCGTCGGAGGCGACCGACTTGCTGCTGGCGACGTTGAGCACGCAGGCGCCGGCGGAGGCGTTGAGGTTGAGCAGCGGCGTCACGCGCCCCTGCCGCGCGTCGGTCACCGGCGTCCCCTGCGAGGTGAGCTCGGTGACCAGCTCGGTGGGGGTCTTGCTCGGATAGACCTGCTTGAGCACGGCGATGGCGCCGGCCACATGCGGGCAGGCCTGCGAGGTGCCGCCCTGCTCGAGACCGGCCGCGGTGATGAGCGCGCCGGGCGCCAGCAGGTCGATGTACGGATACGAGTTGGAGAAGCAGGTCACCTTGCCCGCTGCGGGACTCGCATCGACACAGGCGCCCCAGTTGAGCGTGCCGGCGTAGGCCTGCTTGTAGACGGCGCCGACGGCCACCGCCGCCGTGGCGCAGGAGGGGTAGCCCACGGCGTTGGCGTAGGCGTTGTTACCGGTGGCGACGGCCGCCAGAATGCCCTGCGCGCGCGCCGAGGCGAGCGCCACCGACTGTCCGTAGGCATCGCAGCGACCGGCGAAGGCGCCGCCGCCGAGGCTCAGGTTGAGCGCCGCGATGTTGTAGGTGGCACGGTTGTTGATCGCCCAGTCGACAGCCGCCAATACCCATGCGTCGGTGCTGCTGCCCCCCTGAAAGACATCGAGCGCCAGCACCTTGGCCTGCGGCGCCACCCCGAGCACGATGCCCGACACGTTGGTGCCGTGCATGATGGCCGGGTCATCGTGCTGGCCGTCGGCCGGCGCAAAGTCGGCGGCGTAGGCCACCTTGCAGCCCGCCGCACCGGCCGCGCTGCACGGCCCGAACGCCGCCCGGGTGATATCGGCGCCCGTATCCAGCACCGCCACCGAGTAGCCGCTGCCGGTCTTGCCGGCCGCCGCCGCCTCCGGCTGGTCGATCATGTCGAAGCTCTCGGTATCGCTCAGCGTCAGCTCGCGGTTCTCGTGAACGAACCGCACCCCCGGCTGCGCGGCCAGCTGCTCGAGCTGGGCCCGCGTCGCGACCGTTGCCACCACCACCGGAAAGTTCTGGAAGAGGGTGTCGATGGAGACGCCCGACGATGCCACCCGCGCCCGCAGCCCCGCCCCGGCCGCCTGGTAACGGGCCACCCGCGCGGCATCACGCGCCGCCACGTCGAGCAGCGTGTCGAGCTCATCGCCGCCCGCCGCCGGCTCGTCCATCACCACGATCGCCACCTGCGGCTGGCCGCTCTCGACGGCACGCAGGAGCTCCGGCGTCACCTTGTGGAGCGCCGCCGACGCGGTCTCGACAGCCGGCGCCGAGGCTGGGAGGTCGACCTCCAGCGGCAGCTCGCGCAGCGGCAGATCGGCGCCGACCACGCCGTCGCATCCCACCGCGGCCAGCACCAGCCACAGCCCTGCGAGAAAAAGGGGGAGGCGGCCGTACCGCCGCGTCACGCTCGACACCATCTGCTACCTCCGCCCCGTTGGGTGAGGAGAGCAGACGTATCCCGCGCCATCAATCCAAATACGATTGTCGGCGATTCCCGCAGACGCAGCGAGTCACGCCGCGAGGTCGATCACCGCTGCTCGCCGCGCACCAGGTCGCTCAGCAGCTCCCGCTCCCGCACCACCCGGAACCGGTCGCCGTCCACCAGCACCTCGCAGGGGCGCGGACGGCTGTTGTAGGTGGAGGCCATCGAGAAGCCGTACGCGCCGGCTGTCATCACCGCCAGCAGATCGCCGCCCCGCAGCGGCGGCAGGCTGCGACCACGCGCCAGAAAGTCCCCGCTCTCACAGACGGGTCCCACCACGTCCACCACCTCGCGCCCCCGCCGCGGCCGCCCCACCGGCTGCAGCGCATGATACGCGTCGTACAGCGACGGCCGCACCAGGTCGTTCATCGCCGCGTCCGTCACCACGAACCGCTTGCTGTCGCCCTCCTTGGCCAGCAGCACGCGCGTCAGCAGCACGCCCGCCTCCGCCACCAGCCAGCGGCCCGGCTCCACCAGCAGCGTCAGGCCCAGCCCCGCCACCGCCCGCCGCAGCACCCGCGCCCACGCCTCCACCGTCGGCGTCCGCTCCCCGTCGTACGGCACCCCCAGCCCGCCGCCCAGGTCCACGTACCGCAGCGACAGGCTGTCCTGCGCCAGCGCCTGCACCAGCTCCCGCACGCGCCCCGCCGCCTCCGCCAGCGGCGCCAGGTCTGTCAGCTGCGAGCCGATGTGGCAGTCGACCCCCAGCACCCGCAGGTGCGGCAGCCGCGACGCCAGCGCGAACGCCTCCCGCGCCCGCTCCCACGGGATCCCGAACTTGGCGTCGCGCAATCCGGTGGCGACGTACGGGTGGGTCTTCGGATCGACATGCGGGTTGACCCGCAACGCCACCGGCGCCGGCCGCCCCACCGCCTCGGCCACCGCGTCCAGCAGCAGCAGCTCCTGCTCGCTCTCGACGTTGAACAGCAGCACCCCGGCCCGCAGCGCCTGCGCCATCTCCTCCGGCGTCTTGCCCACCCCGCTGAAGACCACCCGCGACGCCCGGCCCCCCGCCCGCCGCACCCGGTACAGCTCGCCCCCCGAGACGATGTCGAACCCCAGCCCCTCCTCCCGCAGCAGCGACAGCACCGCCAGGTTGGAGCACGCCTTGACCGAGTAGCACGACAGGTGCGCCGCCCCCTCCAGCGCCGACTCCAGCCGCCGCGCACGCTCACGCAGCTGCTGCGCCGAGTAGACATAGGCCGGCGTGCCGACATGATCCGCCAGCGCCGACAGCGGCACCGACTCGCACCACAGCTGGCCGTCGACTCGCCGAAACGCGTTCACCCAGCCCTCCGATGGCGCGCCTCAGCCGGCGACCGGATCGCCCAGCACGCCGTTGTCGATCAGCCGCGTGCTGCCCACCACCGCCGCCAGCAGCAGCACCGCCGCCCCCGGCTCCACCCGCTCCAGCGGCGCCAGCGTCACCGCGTCGCGCACCGCCGCGTAGTCGACCCGGTCGGCCACCCGCTCCAGCTCCGCCCGCGCCACCGACGCCAGCACCGCCGGGTCGCGCTGCCCCGCCGCCAGCGCCGCCTGCGCCGCCTGCTGCGCCCGCCACAGCCCCAGCGCCCGCTCCCGCTGCGGCGCCGTCAGGTAGACATTGCGCGAGCTGCGCGCCAGGCCGTCCGGCTCACGCACCGTCGGCGCCCCCACCACCTCCACCGGGAGGTCCAGGTCGCGCACCAGCTGCCGCACCACCGCCAGCTGCTGGTAATCCTTGCGGCCAAAGTAGGCGTGGCTCGGCTGCGCCAGCTGCAGCAGCTTGAGCACCACCGTCGCCACCCCGCGAAAATGGCCCGGCCGGTGCTCGCCCTCCAGCGTCGCCGCCAGCGGCCCCGGCTCCACCCACGTGCCAAACCCCGGCGGGTAGAGCCGCGCCGGGTCGTCCGGCGCCAGCACCAGGTCCACCCCGCAGCGCCGCGCCAGAGCCAGGTCTCGCTCCAGGTCCCGCGGGTAACGGGAGAGATCCTCCGACGGCCCGAACTGCGTCGGGTTGACGAAGATCGACAGCGCACACGTCCGGTGGCGACGCGCCTGACGCAGCAGGCTCTCGTGCCCCTCGTGCAGGAACCCCATGGTCGGCACGAACCCCAGGTCGCCCTGCGCCCGCGCCGCCAGACAGGCCCGCTGGAACGCCTTCGGATCGGTCAGCAGCTCCATGACCTAGACCGGCGTCCCGTACAGGCGGGAGGGAGCGTCGTCGTCCTCGTCGTCGACGACAGCCTCGCCCGGCGTGCTCACCGGCGCCGGAAACAGCCGCAGCCCCGGCGCGTGAAAGCCATGCTCCTCGGCAGGGAACGCCCCGCTGGAGAGCTCCTCCACGTAGGCCCGCGCCGCCGACATCACCAGCCCGGCGCCGTCCAGGTACCGCTTGACGAACCGCGGCGAGAAGTCGGGGTTGAGCCCCAGCAGGTCGTAGCAGACCAGCACCTGCCCGTCGCAGGCCGGCCCGGCGCCGATGCCGATCGTCGGGATGCTCAGCCGGCGCGTCACCTCCGCCGCCAGCTCCACCGGCATCCCCTCCAGCACCAGCGCGTAGCAGCCGGCCTGCTCCAGTGCCCGGGCGTCGGCGAGGATCTGCCGCGCCTTCTGGTCGTCGCGCCCCTGCACCACGTAGCCGCCCATGCGGTGGACACTCTGCGGCGTCAGCCCCAGGTGGCCCATCACCGGTATGCCGGCCCGGACGATGCGCGACACCACCTCGGCGAAGTCGGCGCCGCCCTCCAGTTTCACCCCGTGCGCGCCGCCCTCCGCCACCAGCCGGCCGGCGTTCTTGACCGCCTCGTCGGCCGAGGCCTGGTAGCTCATGAACGGCATGTCGGCGACCACGTGGGCCCGGCGCACCCCGCGCTGCACCGCGCGGCAGTGGTAGACCACCTCGTTCATCGTCACCGGCAGGGTCGAGTCGTGGCCCTGCACCACCATGCCCAGCGAGTCGCCTACGAGCAGGGCGTCGACCCCGGCCTCGTCAAAAAGACGGGCGAACGTGGCGTCGTAGGCCGTCAGCATGCTGATGCGCTCGCCCTGCTGCTTCTTGCGGGCCAGCGCGTGGATGGTCACCTTCTTCACGTTGACCTCCGCGTCGCGCGGGTATGTGTCTCTCCGGGCGTGGACACTCCCCGCTCCGCACCGTGACGCTGCCGGGTCCCGCGCGAGGTCTCCCCCGCTGCGCGCCCACGTCCGGCCGGATCGGGAGAGGCCGCGGGCCCCGGAGCCGATCGAGCAAGGTCGGGAGGGTAACAAACGAAGCCCCCGCTGGCGACCGGGACCGACGGCGCGGGCTCACGACAGAGGCGGAGCGACCGGCTCTGGCCGGGGCCCGAACAGCCTCCGGAGGCCCAAAGTCGCGAATTTCTGAGAGAAACCTCGCAATTTTTGGGAATTTCGACGTCGAAAATACCAAATTTTTGATGGGCACGCGATTTGCTCTCGTCAGGAGCTACCCGCCCCTCGCCGCCTCCAACACCTCAACGCGTGGGACAAGCTCAGTCCCATTTTGGGACTGCTCGCAAATCGCGTTTTCGAATCGCCTTGAAAACAAGCACCTGTCGTTGGGCACGGCACATGCTCAAGGGCGGCTCGCTCTCCGACGCGACGGAGAGGCCCGGCGCATGGCGCGCCGGAAGAGAGGAGCCCCATGGCGTTGACCACGAACCCGACGATGCCGACCTCCGAAGAGGCGGCCCCCGCGCAGGAGGCCTTGTCCCCCTCGCAGCTGCGCGGACTGGAGAGCCTCCGCGACGACCTCAACCGCCTCTACGGCAGCGCCACGCAGCGGCTCAACGAGATCGCCGACAAGGTGTTCGACGAGATCTTCGACGGCGATGTCGCCGAGGGACTTTCGCCGAACAAGAGCAGCTCCGCCCGATACCGCGTTCTGATGACGATGTGCGGCACGTCGCTGCTCGTCGACCGCGTGCAGCTCTCGCGCGCCAGCCGCATCGGCGCCCTCAACCACCACTTCGCCGGACGGCCGTGGACCCGGCTGCCGTGGTCGATCAAGGTCGAGCTCCTGCCGCTGCTGGGCAACGACGGCGACGTAAAGCGGCTGTCCGGGGCGATCGCCGCTGCAGGCAAGGCCTCGGCCACTGTCACCTCGATCCGCCAGTGGGTGGCGGAGCACCTGCCGGATGACGAGAAGTCCTCCCGCGGCAAGCCCAAGGCGCTGAGCATGACCGCCGCCAGCAAGATCCTCTCCGGCGGCAGGCAGCTCAAGCTCGTCACAGCACGCCGGCTGGTGGCGCTGCGGCTGCGGCGCATGGGCAACTCGGCCGTCAACACCGCGGTGGCCGACATCGACCTGACGATCAAGAGCCTCACCCAGCTGCGCGAGGAGCTCACGGAGACGTAGCCGCCTCGTACCGACAACGTGTCGCGACCCACCGAGGGTCCGGAGCCAGCCTCCGGGCCCTCGCGTCGTCTCGGGCCTCAGACCGGGCCGGGGCAGGTCACGCCGGTGCCGGCGAGCCCGCAGTAGCCGTCGGGCTTCTTGGAGAGGTACTGCTGGTGGTACGCCTCCGCGAAGTAGAACGGCGGCGCGGGACGGAGTTCGGTGGTGATCTCCCCGCGACCGGCAGCCCTCAGCGCCTGTTCGTACGCCGCGCGCGACGCCTCCGCCGCCCGCAGCTGCGCCGCATCGTGCGTATAGATCGCCGATCGGTACTGCGTCCCGACATCGTTGCCCTGACGCATCCCCTGGGTCGGATCATGCGCCTCCCAGAACAGCCGCAGCAGGGCGTCGTAGGAGACGACGGCCGGGTCGAACACCACCCGCACCACCTCCGTGTGGCCTGTCAGTCCTGAGCAGACCTCCTCGTAGGTGGGGTGCGGCGTGTGGCCGCCGGCGTAACCGACCGCAGTGACCAGGACGCCGCGCTGCCGCCAGAAGAGCCGCTCCGCACCCCAGAAGCACCCCAGCCCGAAGTCGGCCACCTGCGCCCCCGGCGGCACGCGATCGAGCGACACGCCCAGGTGGTGATGCCGCTCCGGCAGTGGCATCGGCGTCGCGCGCCCCGGCAGCGCCTCCTCCGCGGAGGGGATGGCCAGCGGCTTGCGTGACGAGAAGGGGTTCCACATGGGTCGCTCCGTTCAAGCAGAGGGAGTGAGGACCTTAACGAGCCCCTCGCTCCGGCGCTCTCGTCCCGGCTCGATCCTGCTCCTTCTGTGCTCACTTCTGCTCTGCCTGTGGGGACGCTCGACAGGGCGTCCGGGCCGCGAGTCATCTCCGTGATCGGCGTCCGGCTCTTCCCTCGTCGTGACTCCGGAAACCTCTGATCGACGGCCGTGCTGGCATGCGGCGGTCGGCGGCCTCCCGGCCTCCGCTGTTTCTGCCCTGTCGCGGCGGCCGGAAGGCCGCCGTTCGCTGGTGTCATATCCAGTCGCACGAGTACGCCCGAGGAAACGGCTGGGCGCCAGCGACCCCCTGTGCCGGATCGGCCCCGCTGCCCGCGCGGAGCGACGCGACGCGCGTACCCCCAATCAGCGGCGGCCCTGCCAAGCCTCAACCGGTCGGCGGCCTCCCGGCCGCCGCTGTTTCTGCCCTGTCGCGGCGGCCGGAAGGCCGCCGTTCGCTGGTGTCATCTCCAGTCGCACGAGTCGGCCCGAGGAAGAGTCCGGGCGCCAGCGATCCTCCCCTGCCGGATCTCCCGG
>Ga0172373_10006039_pt1 | contig 16262 bp, 14 predicted proteins | sample Lak10m_2_FD_114546 | JGI IMG/M metagenome (GOLD analysis project Ga0172373, IMG submission 114546) | Freshwater microbial communities from Kabuno Bay, South-Kivu, Congo - kab_092012_10m | ecosystem: Environmental > Aquatic > Freshwater > Lake | place: Democratic Republic of the Congo...
TCGCATAAGCCACGACTGAAAAATTTTTTAGAGATTTTTAGCCAAAAATATGAAGTTAGAATTTTAATTTTTTTTAAAACTTTTAAAGATGGGATTTGGTATTAGATGCAATTTCTCTAAAGCTCTGAAGTGCTGATTCTAAATTTTCAGTGATTTCTTGCGCCAACAATTCCGGCTCCGGCAAATCATCAAAATCAGTCAGCGATTTATCTTTGATCCAAGAAATATCTAAACTGGTTTTGTCACGAGCAATTATCTCTTCGTAAGTAAATTTTCTAAAACGTCCTTCAGGGTTGGTTTCTTGGTTAAAAGTTTCTTTGCGTCTACTTCTGTTTTCTGGATTATAGCAAGTAATAAAATCTTTTAGGTCGTCAAGTTTTAGAGGATTTTTTTTGAGCGTATGGTGGATGTTTGTTCTGTAGTCGTAAACCCAAACTTCTTTAGTCCAAGCGTTTTTATCAGCGGGTTTGTTGTCGAAAAAAATCACATTAGCTTTTACCCCTTGAGCATAAAATATTCCAGTCGGTAAACGCAAAATTGTGTGTAGATCAGTAGTTTCTAAAAGTTTTTTACGAACAGTTTCGCCAGCTCCACCTTCAAACAAAACATTATCAGGAACAATAACTGCAGCCATTCCTGTTGTTTTTAGCATCGTTCTGATATGCTGAACAAAGTTTAACTGTTTATTGCTGGTAGTTGCGAAGAAATCTTGACGATTGTAAGTTAAATCATCTTTTTCTTGCTCACCTTCTTCATTAGTAAATGTCTGGCTACTTTTTTTACCAAAAGGAGGATTTGCTAAAACATAATCGTAAGTTGTAGGAGAGGTAGCAATTAAAGCATCTGCCGGAGAAATAAAGTTAACACTATCAATATCGCCAATGTTATGCAAAAACAAATTCATTAAAGCTAAACGCCTTGTTGACGCAACAATCTCATTTCCATAAAAAGTTTGAAGTTTCAGAAATTTATTTTGCTCTTTGTCCAATTTATTGTTGGCAACTAGGTAATCATAGACGGCCAAAAAAAATCCTCCCGTGCCGCAGGCTGGATCAGCAATTGTTTTGCCAAGCTTAGGTCGAACACATTCAACCATTGCTTTAATTAGTGCTCTAGGAGTGAAATATTGTCCAGCGCCGCTTTTAACGTCTTTGGCATTTTGTTCTAAAAGACTTTCATAAATATCACCCTTAACATCAGCACCAAGCACTAGCCATTGTTCGCTATCGATCATATCGATAATTTTGGCAAGCATCGCAGGGTCTTGGATTTTGTTTTGACTCTTGGTGAAAATTTGCCCCAAAATTCCTTTGGCATTACTCAATTCACGAAGCAGATGGCTGTAATGCAATTCAAGTTCCGCACCTTTTTTTGCAGTCAAACTTTCCCAGCTAAAATCTTTTGGAATATCAAGCTCTCGATTGTGTGGTGGTTTTTCATATTCATTAGCCATTTTTAAAAACAGCAAATAAGTAAGCTGCTCTAAATAGTCGCCATAACCCACACCAACATCGCGAAGCGGATTACAGAATGACCAAACTTTTGAAACTATTGATGCGGTATTTTTGTTCATTTTATTGTTCGTTAATTAAGTTTATGATTAGTTTTATCATTAATGCTTTTTCTTTGGGGTTGCTCGATGCAACCAACAATGCCAAGGCTACCAGCCCGTTATCATTAATTTTTAATTCACCAGATTTTTTTAAAGAATGTTTATTTTTATTCAAAAACCAAATAAATAAAAATGCTCCGATGCGTTTATTGCCATCTGAAAATGGATGATTTTTTATAACAAAATAAAGCAGGTGCGAAGCCTGTTCTTCAATGGTTTTGTAAAGATAATTTCCACCAAAACTTTGCGTAATATTACCCAAAATTCCTGCAAAACTTTGATCTTTTTGATTGCCAAAAAGTGTGGTAGCTTCTTTCTTTTTTATTAATTGTTTTTTGAGTTCTGTAATTGCTTTGCAAGCCTCATCGTAAGAAATTTCATAGGTGATATTTTTATCTAATTTTGAAAGATGAAGATTATCAGAATCGAATTGGTTGAGTAAAACAAAGCTATTAGCATAATTAGTGATAATATCTAAAAAGCCTTTACTCTCTTGATTCGAAAGTTGTTTGGAATCGACAGAATCTTGAATCAGCTTGATGGTTTTTTGTAGTTCGGTTAGGTTTTTTTGGTATTCTTTAACCCTCTTTTCATTGACCGTAAAACCTTTTACTAGGTAATCTTTGAGCCTTTCAGTTGCCCATTTACGAAACTCAATTGCAGTCTTTGAATTAGTGCGATAACCAACCGCTAAAATTACATCTAAAGAATAAAAAGTTACAGGCTTGTCTGAATTTGCAATATGCATTTTTTGCATATTGCTTTCATCAACTTCACCATCTTTAAAAATATTTTTAATATGCCTCGAAGCAACGGATTGATCAATTTTGAAAAGATTAACAATTTGCCCCTGACTTGCCCAAATATTATGATTTTTAATATCGGCATTAAACTCAATTGCTCCATCTTTGGATTGATAAATTTCGATTTTGTTTTCTAGGTTTGGAAGGTTGGTTTTTTTGGTATTTTTATTGGTCATAAATTTTTGGTTTGTGGTTGGTTGATAAATTTATTTTTGAGTTTTCTTGATCAATTCGCCTCTAAAAGCTTTTTGTAAAATGCTCTGGCGCAGAGTTTCAGCTTGTTTGAGGTTGGCCGTAATTGTTTCTTCAATTTTATCGCAGATCGTTAGTTTGGATTCTAGGATGGCAACGATGGATTGTTGTTCGGTAAGTGGGGGAGCAGGGATTTCATAATCAGTAAAATTACCCATTCGTATGTAGTTTGTAGCGGATCCGAATTGCTTACCTTGATTTCTTTTTTTCCAATATCTGAGCAAATGATGATACAAGAACTTCGGTGAAACTCTAATAAAATCATTTAAAACATAGGTTCTTTGATAAGCATCAAACTCTCCATTATAATAAAAAACCTCTCCGACATTAGCACCATTTCCGGGTAAAATTATACTTTCACCGCTGAATCTATTTGTATTGCAAAGCATCCATTCAAAAGCACAGGTATAGAATCGATACTTTCCATTAGGTTTTGCGTGATTTGCATCATATTTTCCGGTTTGAATTTTACAAACTTCTCCTAACTTCCTTACTTCCCAACCATTCGGCAATTCGCCGTCTTTTAAGTTTTTGTTAGTGAGGCGGCCTTCAAATGCTGATTTTAATAGGCTTTGGCGATAGGTTTTTAGTTTATCTTGAGCAGTTAAAAGCTCTTGTTTGCCATTTTCTAACTCAACAAAAAGCTCTTCAATTTTAGCGACGATTGCTTGTTGTTCGGCGAGGGGTGGAACAAGGATTTCAATTGATCTCAAAACTTCACCAGATATCGCCCTAAAAGTTGTTCCAGTTCCTTTTTTATCGAGTTGCCTTTCAATCAGTCTTAAAAAATAAAAAACATATTTGTAATTTTTGTAACGAATAGCTGCTAATCCTCTTCCAATACAACATTTTTGGTCTGCTATATTTGTTGAACCAACAGGAGCCCTTACAGAAAGTAAAATATCGTCAGGTAGAGCTATTTTGCTTGGAGAGTTGCACCATTTTTTTACTAACGGATGAATCTCAGTAAACTCAGCCTTTCCTTGAAAGAAAGGTAGTCCAATTCCTTTTGAATTGTATGTCGAAGATGGAGGAGATTGCCCCATTATTACTTCACACATTTCGCCTAACTTCCTCACTTCCCAACCCTTTGGCAATTGCTTTTCCTCAATTTTCATACACTCAAAGCCTCGTTTAGTTCATCAATGATCGCCTCAGTTTGATCACCAAATAATTGCCACATTTTACCAAGTCCGCCCCTCGCATTAAATGGGTTTAAATCAAAATCATCTTTCTCGATGTGAAAGCTGGAAGCATTATGCTCTTTTATTAAGCGCAACCACTGCATTTGTTCTTCGTTGTATTTCAGACTTCCAGCCTGCTTTTTAAAAGCCCAATTCTGGAAATTTTTATCGACAGTTTTGTTGTAAGTGGTGAGTGTTTTATCAATTCCACTGTTTTTACGAATCAGTGAAATTAAAGCGGTGAACTCATTTTCAGCTTGTCCATTAACTTCGCCATTTTTTTCTTGTGTCGCTTCAAAAGCCTTCCAAACATTAAGTGGGTTTAGAAGCGGTTTTTCGGTTTTTAATTTTTTTAAAACTTGCTTGATGTCAGTGAAAGTAAGCTCTCTACGACGAAAAGGCTGATTATAAAAAATCTGCAAAGCGTTAAGTTCATCTTTGTTGGCTTGAATCCAATTTTCAAAATTTTTGATTAACTCAAAAGCCTTGTCTTTATTATCCTGATGCCATCCCGCAAATATCACCTCGTCTGGGTTGCAAAGATCAATTTTTTGCTCAAGAGTTTTGCGAGCATTTTCAATAAATTCATTAAGCTCACCCGTAAAAACTTTAGCAGCTTCATTTTGAAATTTTTCGATTTTTTCTTGATCGGCAATTTCTTCTAAAATATCTGGATCAAAGGCTTCTAGTAGGTCTTTGGCTACTTGTAAAATTGTTTTTCCACCAGCTTTTTTTTGAAATTCTTGTTTTTGTTTTTCGTCTAAGCGTTTATCTAGGCTTGCTAAACGGCTGGCAATTCTAGTGAATAATTCTTCATTTCTCACTCCAACTGCAACGTCTCTAAGCAAGTCTTTTAAAGGTGTCGATGGTTTTTTATCTAAAGGTTGAATGTCAGTTTTTAAACTTTTTACAACACCGATTGCATCAAAAATTACAAAATGATCTTTGGTGAATTTGGCTGTTGGCGTCACTTTTTGCAAAGTATCAAGATCGATGGTTCTAGTGCCTCGACCTTTCATTTGCTCAAAATAATTGCGACTTTTTACATCGCGCATGAAGAGCAAGCATTCCAAAGGTTTAACATCAGTGCCAGTTGCAATCATATCGACAGTGACGGCGATTCTTGGGTAATAACCGCCACGAAATTCTGATAAAGTGCTTTTTGGATCTTCGCTGTTGTAGGTGATTTTTCTGCAAAACTTATTTTCCTCGCCAAACTCTTCGCGAACAATATTGATTATGTCATCAGCGTGGCTATCGGTTTTGGCAAAAATTAAGGTTTTTGGAACTTCAAAATTGCCATCTTTATCAAAACGATCAGGAAAGGCAGTTTTAACATTTTCTTTAAAACTTTTGATAATAGTGCGGATTTGATTGAAACTAACCACATTATGATCAAGTTGTTTTTTTGAATATTCTTCATCTTCATCTTGCAACTCTAAACGCTTTTTACGGCTTAGTTTTTCTCTGATGGAGATATATTCTTGAGCAGGAAGTGTTGCACCATTATTAGTGATTTTTGTGTCGATGATAAAAACTTTGCTTGGCACATTTACGCCATCAACTACTGCCATTTCGTGTGAATATTCACTAACAATATTTTGATCAAAATAGCCGATGGTGCGTTTGTCAGGTGTTGCTGTTAAGCCAATTTGAAAGGCATCGTAATAATCTAAAACTTGCTTCCAGAGATTATAAATTGAGCGATGGCACTCATCAATTACGATAAAATCAAAAAACTCGATTGGCATCTTTGAATCATATTCAAGAGGTGGAATTTTTTTGGGTTGCCAGCTATTTTCCCAAGAACTTTCATTTGGGTTTTGTTCTTCTAGTTTTTCATCCAATTCTTTTCCTTTTAAAACGCAGTAAAGACGCTGAATGGTGCTGATTACAACTTGGCTATCCTTTGGAATGTAACTCGATTTTAACCTAGAAACATTGTAAAGCTCAGTAAATTTGCGATTGTCATCATTTGGAATGAATGACATAAACTCTGTTTCAGATTGTTCACCAAGGTTTTTAGTATCGACCAAAAATAAAATACGTTTTGCTTCGGCAAATTTTAGCAAACGATAAATAAAAGTGATGGCAGTAAAGGTTTTTCCAGATCCTGTTGCCATTTGTATCAAGGCTTTGGGGCGATTTTCTTTAAAGGAAACTTCTAGTTTGTTTATAGCTTTGATTTGACAATCTCTAAGATTATCGGTTGGTAAGAGTGGCAAATCTAACAGTCTAGCACGCAATGATTTACCAGTTTTAAGCCATTTTTGCAAAGTTTCGGGACGATGAAAATTAAAAACTTCTCTGGCTCTAGGCTTTGGATCATTGAAATTGGTGAATCGGTTTATTTTGCCAGTACTGATGTAGACAAAAGGTAGTGGTTGGTTTTTTAAATATTTCAGCTGTGCTTTGGCATAATTTTCACCTTGCTCTTCGTGGATATTGATTCGATGACCTTCTTCTTCGCGCTTGGCTTCAATTACTCCGCAAGCTTTCCTATCAATAAATAAAATATAATCTGCAGGACCAACATCAGTTGAACATTCCCTAACTGCAACACCTAGGCAAGATGATAAATTGATCTTCGCCATACTTTGTACTTGCCAGCCTGCATCAACAAGATTTTTATCAATTTTATCTCTGGCAATTTGTTCGGGATTTTGATTTGTCATTTTTATGCTTTCTTTTTTATTTACTCATATTTTGATCGAAACTTGGTATTATGTCATTTCTAAATTAAATGCGTCATCTAATTTAGAAAATTAGTATTATTTTTTCCAAATTGTTTTTTGACCAGAAATATCTTCAAGTATTATGCCTTTTTGTAGTAGGTCATTTCTGATTTCATCGGCTTTTTGAAAATTTTTTTCTTTTTTGTATTTTAAGCGAAGTTCAATTTGTGAGTTAATGTAGTTTTGATCTATTTCGATATTGTTTTTATCTTTTACTTCTTGCGAATATGAAAATGCTGTATAGTTTTCGTTTTGTTTTGTAGAGGTTTCAGTTTTGTATGTTGAGACATGTGGGTTATTTTTTTGTTTTTCTTTTATTAATTTTTCGTCAATTAAGCCAATAAAATCAAGTGTATTTAGAAAATCTTTTTTTAAATTTAAATCATTAGAATTTTTGATTTTCTTTACTAATTCATGCAAGTAGGCATTAACTTTTGAAATATTTAAATCATCGGCTAAATATGAAATAACTATCTCTGGTATTGATTGATCGATTAGTTCTAAATCTTTTTTGTCAATAATTTCATAAAATTTTTCAATAGTTTTTTTAGAGTCATCAAGAATTTTATTATTAAAATCAAGTGGTTTGCGATAATGGCTTGAAAGCAGTAAAAAGCGAATCACTACGCCTTCTATATTTTTTTCTAAAAGATCTTTAACTGTTATAAAATTTTTTAGTGATTTGCTCATTTTTTCTTTATCAACAGTTAAAAAACCATTATGAATCCAATATTTTGCATAGTAAGAATTTTCATGAGCGCATTTGCTTTGGGCAATTTCATTTTCATGATGAGGAAATTGTAAATCAGAGCCACCGCCATGAATATCAAAATTATTGCCTAAATATTTGCTACTCATTGCAGAGCATTCAATATGCCAACCCGGCCTACCAACTCCCCACGGACTATCAAACATGCTTGAAGGATCATCTTCTTGATCGGCTGGTTTCCAAAGAACAAAATCAAGTGGATTTTTTTTGTATTTTGCAATTTCAACTCTTGCGCCGGCGATCATTTCATCGAGAGTTCGATTTGATAATTTTCCATATTCTTTAAAAGAATTAACATCAAATAAAACATGATTTTCACTAACATAAGCATGATTTTTTTTGATTAATTTTTCAATTATTACAATCATATCATTAATATGCTCAGTTGCTTTTGGTTGATGAGTGGGATCAAGAACATTAAGGGCTTTCATGTCATCGTGAAAAAATTCAGTATATTTTTTTGTTAATTGCTGAATTGATATTTTTTGTTCTTTAGCGGAGTTATTGATTTTATCGTCAACATCGGTGATATTTCTAACATAAGTTACTTTTTTAAAAATCTTACTAAATAGGCGATAAAATAAATCATAAACTACAACTGACCTAGCATTACCAAGGTGAGCTCTGTCATAAACCGTTGGTCCACAGACATAAATTTTAAGATGATCATTTTCTGCGGTTTTGACTTCTTCTATTTTTTTAGTAAAAGTATTATATAGTTTTACTTTTATGTACGGGTACATCATATTTATTCAGAAAATAACTCTTTAATAATTTTATTTCTAAGGTGATTTTTATTTTTTGTGCCGGAATATTTAGTGATGATGTTATTATTTTTTGAAAATAATATTGTGAAAGGAATGCGATGATTATATTTAACATTTTGTTTTTTTAAGAAGTCAATAAATCCTTCTTTGTGAATTAAAAATTTTGGCTCAAAATATAAATTTCCAAAATTGTTTAGATAGTTTTTTAGCTTGTCGGCATTGAGCTCTTTATCTATTGCGATAGCAATAATCTTTAAATTGGTATTTTGAAATTCTCTTGATAATTCATTAATTATTGTAAAATTTTCATGACAAACTTTGCACCAAGTGGTGTAGATATATAGTAAAATTGGTTTATTTTCATTAATTTCAAAATAATTTGCTAATTGAGCAGTGGTAAAGGCTTCTGGCGTTTTATCATTAAAAATTATATTATTTGATGGCGGAATTTTAATGTCTAAATCGGCAATATCTTGAATAAAATATTTCCAAATTAAATTTCCTAATATGATTCCTGATATTATAGTAATTAAAAGCATTTTCTTTTTTTTAAAAGAGTTTTTATATTTGTTAATATGAATAATATTATTCATTTTAATTATTAGTTTTTAAATTAAGAGACGATTAATAACATCTTAATATTTTTTCAAAACTTTAAAGATGGTATTATACCATTTCCACTTAATAAATGATAAATTAAGCAAGATATTTTTGCCAGTCGCGCTAAAGCGACGACACGATTTTTGAGATAAAAATCTTTAAAAAATGAAGCTGTATACCCATACAGCTGAGGCTTTTTGAAGATTTTTAACCAAAAAGATGAAGCTTAATTTATAAATACTCAATTGTATCATTTATTAGTGGAAATGGTATTAGTATAGTACGACAAATGAAATATATAATATAATTATGATAATTGAAATTAAAAACCTCAAGACTAAAACTTTTTTAGGTATTCATGATTGGGAAAAAAGTTTTTTGCGTGAGATTATAATTAACGCCGAGATAGAAACCAACCATATTCAAAGCTTATTTTCTGATGAAATAAATGACACTATTGATTATGATAGTTTAACTAAATCAATCAAAGAGTTTATTGAAAAAAATCATTTTAACTTAATTGAAAAACTTACTCATCAAATAATACAATTAATTATGAAAGATCAAAGAATAACCAGATGCAAGGTTAGAATTGATAAGATGAATGTTATTGAAAATGTTGAATCCTTTGCAATAACATTAGAAGAAAAAAGAGTTTTATAGTATAAAATTATGAATGATAAAGAGATAAAAAAAATTTTATATAAAATAGAATTTTATAATAAAGTTAAATCGATACTTACCATATTTTGTTACTTTCTAATAGCCGTAGGATTGATGGTATATGTTTTTTATATATTTCAAAAAAGTTCCGCTTTAAAAATCGTCTATAATAAAAATATAGATAAAATGGAATCAAAAAAAGTTATGATTAATCCAAATATTAAATTTGAATATAAGGAAAATGAAATATATTCAATTCAAGCAAAAAAAGCCTTTCAAAAAGATGAAAAAGAGATTATACTAACAGATATAATCGCTGAAAATAATGTTGGAAAAATATCAGCTGGAGAATTAAAAATTATCGATAATGAGCGTATGATTTTTTCTAAAAATCCAGTTTTAACCTTTAAAATTGAAGAAAAATAAATTATGAATAGATTTGGCAATATATTTTCTTTTACAAGCTGGGGAGAAAGTCATGGCAAGGCAATAGGTGTAGTTATTGATGGCTGTCCTTCAAAAATAAATTTAAATGAAAATGATATTCAAAAATATCTTAATAAAAGAAGGCCGGGTCAATCAAAATTTACTACGCAAAGACAAGAAAAAGACGAAATAGAAATTCTCTCTGGTGTTTTTGAGGGCAAAACCACTGGAACGCCAATTAGTTTAATAATTAAAAATCAAGATCAAAAATCTGATGATTATGGTGAGATAAAAAATAAATTTCGTCCTTCGCACGCTGATTACACTTATTTTGAAAAATATGGCATCAGAGATTATCGAGGCGGAGGAAGATCTTCCGCTCGTGAAACAGCAATGAGAGTTTCAGCTGGCGCCGTAGCAAGAAAAATACTTGATCAACACCATATTAAAATTATTGGCTATCTTACCCAAATTGGTAATCAAAAAATTAATTACGATAATTTTGATGAACAAGAAATTGAAAAAAATGATTTTTTTTGTCCCGATTTTAAAGCTGTAGAAAATTTTACAAATCATATTTTAGATATTAGAAAATCTGGCGATTCAGTGGGGGCAATAATTGAAGTTGTAGCAAAAAATGTTCCAGTTGGTTTAGGTGAACCAATATATGATAAACTAGACGCTCGATTGGCTAGCGCTATGATGTCAATTAATGCTGTTAAAGCTGTTGAAATAGGAATTGGCATTGATTGTGCTAATAAAAAAGGCTCTGAATTATCAGATGAAATGTGGTATGAAAATAACGCAGTTAAATTTTCTTCTAATCATTCTGGAGGAGTTTTGGGTGGTATTTCTTCTGGCCAAGATATTGTGGTAAGATTTGCAGTAAAGCCAACTAGCTCTATTTTAATTCCACGTCGAACAATTGACATTAATCATAATAATTGTGAAATAATTACTAAAGGTAGACATGATCCTTGTGTTGGAATAAGAGCAGTTCCAGTGGGAGAAGCAATGATGGCTTGTGTTATCGCTGATTTTTTATTAATTAATAAAGCAAGAATTTAATATGTCAGAAAAAATTGTTGATTTTAATGAACCATTTAAAAAATTTCATGAATGGTTTGAAATTGCTAAAAAAAATAAAGATATAATTGAACCAACCGCTATGAGTATTGCAACGGTTGGCAAAGATTTAAAACCATCTTTAAGAATGGTTTTATTAAAAAGTTTTAATGAAAATGGTTTTTGTTTTTACACCAATTTAACTAGTCGAAAAAGTAGAGAAATTATTGAAAATTCTCACGTTGCTTTATGTTTTTATTGGGCAATATTGGGTAGACAAGTTCGCATTGAAGGAAAAGTTATTGTTGTAGATCAAAAAGAAGCCGATAATTATTTTCATTCTCGACCAAGAGATAGCCAAATTGGGGCTTGGGCTTCAAAACAATCACAAATTATGGATAATTGGCAAGATCTTGAAGATAGAATTTTAGACATTAATAAGCAGTTTGAAAATCAAGAAATTCCTAGACCACCTTTTTGGTCGGGATATAGAGTTGTTGCTGATAATATTGAATTTTGGGAAGAGGGTAAATATAGGATTCATAATCGTTTATTATATAAAAAACAAAACAATAAATGGCTTTTAAATAAATTATATCCTTAGAAAAATGAATTTTTATCTTGAATGCGAAAATTATCTATCAAATTTAGCTTCTAAAATTGAAGCCTTTGACAAAAATAGTCAGATGGATATTGATTATTCCGAAGGAATTTTAAAAATTGTTATTATAGAAAATAAAAAAACTTACGTTATTAATCGTAATTCTGGCAATCAAAAAATTTGGTATTCTTCACCTTTTAGCGGTGCTGATTATTTTTCATTTGATGAGCAAACAAATCAATGGATTAACAATAAGAAAGAAGAACTAACCAATAAACTTTTTAATGAATTATACCATTTCCATTAATAAATGATAAATTAAGCAAGATATTTTTATCTTAAAAATCGTGTCGAAAGCTTTAGCACGACTGGCAAAAATATTTTGTTATAATTTTATTTAAAGATGGGATTTGGCATTATTAAAATTAAATTTTAATTTATAAAACTATGAAAAAAATTTTATTAATAGAGGGAGATGGAATTGGTCCTGAGGTTGTAGCGCAAGCAAAAAAAATAATTGATTTTTTTTCTAAAAATACTGATAAAAAATTTGAAACAGAAAATGCGCTACTTGGTGGCATAGCTTATGATCAAACTGGAACGCCATTTCCATTAGAAACGCTTAATTTAGCTAAAAAAGCTGATGCAATATTATTGGGAGCGGTTGGTGGCTTAAAATGGGAATCCTTAGATTACAAACATCGTCCCGAAAGAGGTTTACTTGGCATTAGAAAAGAGCTTGAATTATTTGCAAATTTAAGACCAGCAAAAGTTTTTAATGCTCTTGTTAATAGCTCAACTCTTAAAAGTGAAATAGTTAAAGGCTTAGATATTATGATTGTTCGTGAATTAACTGGTGATTTATATTTTGGCGAACCTAGGGGAGTAAAAATATTATCTGATGGAACCAAGCAAGGTGTCAATACCATGACTTACAATTCTAAAGAAGTGGAAAGAATAGCTCGAGTATCTTTTGAATTAGCTAGAATTAGAAATAAAAGTTTATGTTCAGTTGATAAAGCTAATGTTTTGGAAGTAACGGAAATGTGGCGTGAAGTTGTTTCTGAAGTTGGTGCCAATCAATATCAAGATATTAAATTATCACACATGTATGTTGATAATGCTTCAATGCAATTAGTTAGAAATCCTAAACAATTTGATGTTATTGTTACTGGTAATATGTTTGGAGATATTCTTTCTGATACTGCTTCAATGCTTACTGGATCTTTGGGAATGTTGCCATCGGCTTCACTTGGTGAAAAAAAATCAGATGGAAAGCAATATGCTCTTTATGAGCCAGTGCACGGTTCTGCTCCCGATATAGCTGGAAAAAACATTGCCAATCCTTTGGCAACAATTTCAAGTTTATCAATGATGTTTAGATATTCTTTCGAATATAAAAAAGAATCTGATTTAATTGATAAAGCTATTGAAAATGTTCTTAATAATGGTGTTAGAACAGCTGATATTGCTAGTGTTAATGAAAAAGCTGTTTCATGTTCTCAAATGGGTGATAAAGTTGTTGAAGAGATAACAAAACTATTATCTCTTTAAAAATCTAATTAAATTTATTTAAATATATTAAATTCTCTTTTGTGAAAAAATTTTTTTTTATAAAACTTATTCTTATATCTTTATTTATAAACACTAAACACTCTTTTGGTGATTTTGTAAGATCAACAACTTTTAATGATCGACCATTATGTGATTTAAACAAGGGAGTGTGGAGAGAGTTTGGTAACGGTTGCGTTGATAATTGTAATGCAAAGTTTGATAATTACATGATATGCACTACCGCTATTACATATGGTTGTGATTGTGGTAAGGGTAAATGTTGGCATGAAAATAAATGTATTAAATTATCAGAATATGAAAAAATATATTCAATCAAGAAAGAACAAGATGATCAAAATCTTCAAAAACAAAAAAAAGCTAGGCAAGAAGAATTAAAAGCTTTTCAACAAGAAAGATTGGGTAAATTAATAGCTGATAAATATTCGGTTCAATCTAATAATAACAATAATCAAGAAAATCAAAATTCTGATCAAAATAAGCAACAAAAACTTTCAAATACAAATAATTATGGTCAGTTTTATGGCCAAGAATATGCGGATCATGAAATTTTTAATAATCAGAATCAAAATAATGATTTATCTTCAAATGGTCAACAAAACAACAATCAAAATAATCAACAAGATTCATTTTTGGGATCAGTACTTAAAGATCAGCCATCCGAAAATAAAAATCAAGAATTTGAAATTCCCCCAGTATTTCTTCTAAAAGAAAAAATTAAAGAAGAAAATCTAAATAAAAATGGCCAAGAAGTTCAGACTTTACCTGAAGTCTCAATTGATGAATTTTCTAGCAAAAAATAATTCTTAATATGATTACTGAAAAATTTATATATTTGGCTTTGAATCTACTTTCAAAATTATTTGGTATTTTATTAATTATTTTTTCAATAATTTATTTACTGGCACTATTAAGTTTTAATTCTGATGACTCATCTTTTAATAGCGCTTCTTCTGAATTTCAAATCAATAATTTAATTGGATCAGTCGGCTCTCATATTGCTGATTTATCTTTTCAATTAATTGGTTTATCATCTCTTGTATTATGTTTAATAATTTTTAGTTTGGGAACTAAATTTTTAGCAAAAGAAGGTATAAAAAATTTGTTGCTTAAACTATTTTTTATTCCTTTTTGTATTTTATCATTTTCAGTATTTTTTGCATCATTACCACAACCAGAGTGGTGGGAGTTCACTTCTCTAGGAGGATTTAATGGTTATTTTGTATTATCAAAAACTATAAATTATCCAAAATATTTTATTGCCACTGTAGCTTTTTTTTCTTCGCTTGTTTTAATATCTTTAATCAATGAAGTTTCTTTAAATGATTGGATATATTCCTTTAGATATTCATTAATTTATGTTAAAAATTTAATTGAAAGGCTTTTAAAACCAAAAGAAGAAAGACAAAAGATTGAAAAAAATTTCATTGAAGAAAAAATTGAATTAGAAGCTAATTTGTTCAAAGATCAGATTAATGAAGATGATGATTATGAAGAATTAGATGAAGAAGAAATTGAAGAAGAAGAAACAAGAGAAACTCTAAAGAAAAATCTTAAAGCTATCAAAAACAAAAAACCTACTAAGAAAAAAACTTCATACAAATTGCCTCATAGTGAATTATTGATAGATCGCTCTAATGAAAATAAAGATAAAAAAATTAGCAAAGATTACATAGAAAATCAGTCAAAAATGCTTTTAAAAGTTTTAGAAGATTTTGGTGTTTTTGGAACTGCGGTTGGAGCAAAGGTTGGTCCGGTTGTAACCTTGCATGAATTTGAACCAGCCGCAGGAACTAAAGCTTCAAGAGTAATTGGTTTATCTGATGATATTGCTAGATCAATGAGCGCTGTATCAACAAGAATAGCGGTTGTTACTGGCAAGACTTCTATTGGTATTGAGCTTCCTAATTCAAAAAGGGAAATGATTTTTTTAAGAGAAATGCTAGAGTCAAAAGATTATAAATTTTCTCAAAATTACTTACCAATAATACTTGGTAAAGATATTGGTGGAGAAATGATCATTGCTGATTTAGCAAAAATGCCACATTTACTTATCGCAGGAACAACTGGTTCTGGTAAATCGGTTGGTCTTAACGTTATGATTCTTTCGATGCTTTATAAACTTCGTCCCGATGAGTGTAAATTTATTATGATTGATCCTAAAATGTTAGAATTATCAATTTATGATGGAATCCCACATTTATTGTCTCCGGTTGTAACTGAGCCGGGTAAAGCTGTAATTGCTTTAAAATGGGTTGTTGCTGAAATGGAAGAAAGATATCGTTTAATGTCAAGTTTTGCAGTTAGAAATATTGCTGGATATAATGAAAAGGTTGAAAAAGCAATTTTAAACAATGAAAAATTAACTAGAAAAGTTCAAACAGGCTATGATCCAACTAACGGAAAGCCAATAATAGAAGAAATTGAATTTGAACCAAAAAAATTACCATTTATTGTTGTAATTGTTGATGAGATGGCAGATTTAATGCTAGTTGCTGGAAAAGAAATAGAAAATTCAATTCAGAGATTAGCTCAAATGGCTAGAGCCGCCGGAATTCATATTATTATGGCAACTCAACGCCCTTCAGTAGATGTAATAACTGGGGTTATTAAAGCTAATTTTCCAACTAGAATTTCGTTTCAAGTAACCTCTAGAATTGATAGCAGAACTATTCTTGGTGTTCAAGGAGCAGAACAATTACTTGGTCAAGGAGACATGATTTACATGTCTGGTGGCAGTAAAATGATCCGTGTTCATGGACCTTTTTGTTCTGATCAAGAAATTGAAACCGTAGTTAATTACATAAAAAATCAAGATCTAGAAGAATTTTCAGATAGTGAGAAAATTTCTTTTGAGAATATTGAAAAATCAATTTCATTAAATAGTGGCGAAGATTTAGGCGAGAGCTCTGGCAATAGTGATGAAGATTTATATAATAAAGCAGTAATGATTGTTAGAAGAGATAAAAAAGCTTCAATAAGTTATGTTCAAAGACAACTCAGAATTGGTTATAACCGAGCAGCAACATTGATTGAAAAAATGGAAGAGCAGGGAGTAGTAACCGCACCTAATATTTCTGGAAAAAGAGAAATAATTGAAGAGTGATATTGTGCCATTTTCAATATTAAATTAGTATTATACCAAATCCCATCTTTAAAAGTTTTAAAAAAAATTAAAATTCTAACTTCATATTTTTGGCTAAAAATCTCTAA
>Ga0172373_10006040_pt1 | contig 16256 bp, 13 predicted proteins | sample Lak10m_2_FD_114546 | JGI IMG/M metagenome (GOLD analysis project Ga0172373, IMG submission 114546) | Freshwater microbial communities from Kabuno Bay, South-Kivu, Congo - kab_092012_10m | ecosystem: Environmental > Aquatic > Freshwater > Lake | place: Democratic Republic of the Congo...
CGACCTCGCCGCACGGCTGGCGATCGAGACGCCGGGAGAGGCTCACGTCAAGGCGCTCTGGCAGCGGTCGCAGGCGCTCCGCGACGATCCGGAGCGTCTGGCCTTGCTGGTCGTACAGACCGACGTCGGGGAACGCCACACCGCCCAGCGCGACGAGCTGCGTCGGCAACACGAGGCCCGCCGTGAGGAGCGACGCCGGTTGCGATCGGAGACGCAGCTTGACGCAGCGGCCCTGCACGCTCTCGACCAGCAGAGCCGCGCCGACAAGGCGGAGCGTCTGCGGCTGATCGAGGTGCAGGAGGCGGAGGTACTGCGGATCGCGGGGCCGCTGCGCCAGATCGAACGACGGATCCAGGCCGTCGACCTGCTGCGACAACGCGCCTGTCGGCGGCTGATGCGCGCGCTGCACGATCTCTCGATCGTCCCCGACGCGACCGGTTGCACCGCGCCGATCCGGACGCTGTTCGCGAAGGGTGAGCCGCCTTCGGGCGCCGGCGAATGCGCTGCGCCGCGGTTGCTCGCATATGCCCACCGCCGCGGCTACCGGCCGATCGCGCTGGCTGAGTTCTGGTGGGGCGCGCCACCGGCCGGCGGCGGGCGGCGCGCCGGGAGCTTCTACCCGCCGTGTCAGGACAAGTGCGGACCGCTCCTGCCGTGGCTGCTCCGCGGGATGGCTGTCGACGCGCCAACGCGGTTTCGACCGACGACGTCCGGCGCGGAGGCGATGCGCGTCGTCTACGAAGACGCGTCGCTCGTCATCGTCGACAAGGCGTCGGGGCTGCTCTCCGTGCCGGGTCGCGACGAGCCCGAGGGCGACTCGGTGCTGGCACGGTTGCGGCGGCGATATCCCGCTGCGGACGGTCCTCTGCTGGTCCACAGGCTCGATATGGACACCTCCGGCCTGCTCGTCGCCGCCCTCACCTCCGACGCCCACGCCGCCGTGCAGCGGCAATTCGAGGCGCGCACGCTGCGCAAGCGGTACATCGCCTGGGTGGAGGGCGCCGTCGACGGAGAGCGCGGCACCATCACGCTGCCGATGCGGCTCGATCCGCACGATCGGCCGCGCCAGGTCGTCGATCACGAGCAGGGCCTGATGGCTGTGACCGAGTGGGAGGTCGCAGCGCGCGAGGCCCATCGCACGCGGCTGATCCTCCGGCCGCACACCGGACGGACGCATCAGCTGCGTGTCCACGCCTCGCATCCGGGTGGACTGAATGCGCCGATCGTCGGCGACCGGCTGTACGGCACCGCGGGCGATCGGCTGATGCTGCATGCGGAGTGGATCGAGCTCGAGCATCCGGGAACAGGGGAGCGGGTCGCGTTCGAGGTGAAGGCGCCGTTTTAGCCATCGACCGTATTCTCAGCCGTCCGTATCGACCGCCACCGTCTCGAACCACGGGCGGCACGTGTCGAAATGATCCGCGTGGCACGTCAAATGGCTGTCCGCGGGCAGCGCAGTGAAGGTGCAAGCACGAGCGGGATCGGCATCGACGCGGCTGCAGAGCGACGCGATCGGCGCCGCCGGGATGATATCCCCGGTGCAGGCACGCAGGTCGCTCCCGCACTCGAACAGGCGCAGATCGGAGATCGCCAGCGTGGCCGGATCCGCCGCGACGATGGTGTCGTCGCGCACCTTGTCCTGTGCGGACAGATCGCAGCTCTCGGGTGTGGCCCCGGCGCCGCAATACCGCTCCAGCCAACGCCGATATGGCACGGGCCACACGCACTCACCGCCGCCGACGCCGCCGGTCTTGAGCAGCTCGGCCGTCGCCACCTGGTCGTAGGAGCCGTCGAAGAAGCAGCCGGCCGTCCGCCGGCGCCCGTGCCAATGGGGCTGGTCGTCGAGCGTCGTGCGCATCATCAGGATCAGCGGCGCTGTCGCCCCATGGCTGATCCCCTCCAGGAGCAGCTCCTCGCCCGACCAGTAGGTGCGCGCCCAGTCGCCCGTCGTCGCCGCCCGCACGGCGTGGTCGATCCGCTCCGCCTCATCGACGAACGGCGCCGCACCGGCCCCCGTGGAGGTCTCGAAGTAGTTGATGCAGACGGCGGCATATCCGTTGGCGGCATATGTTTCGAGCACCTTGCGATATCCGGCACCATCGACACATCCCATATCGCCGCCGGAAAAGACGACCACCAGCCGCGCACAGGGCGCCATCGCACAGGCCGATCCGTCGACCACCAGCAGGCAGCGCTCGTCGACCCCCGTGAGCCCACGACAGCGCTCGACCTCGATCACCCCGACAGCGTCCGGCCGGGTGTCGGCCTCCGTCGACGTGGCGGCGTTCGAGACGTTGCCCGCGCAGCCCGAGATCACACCGAGCCACACCAAGCCGCACGTGACCCGACGTGAAACGCGGCTCACGGGTCCAGCGATATGGCGAAGGATTTCCATCCGACGGATCTACTGAGCGGGCACCGTCCGGACAAGCGTCACCGGTCGGCGGCCGAGGCCTCTTCACGCCTCGCCCCACCTGCGTCATCGCGCCGTCACACAGCGCCGCTGCCCGAGCAGTCTCCCGCGATGATTCAAGTTGACGCGACGCGGCTAACACTGCATGGGGGCGTCGGAGTCGTCAGGGTCATGTCGGCCCGATCCCACAGGAGTTGTCTCCCATGCGTTCGATCCTTGCCAAGCTCGCGCTCGCCCTCCCGTTGCTCACCGCCTGCTCGCTGCCGCCGGTCGAGCTCTCCCTCAACGCCCCGCCGATCGACGTGGTCCTCACCGCCACCGAGAACACCGTTGACAAGATCGTCGAGATCGACCTGACCACCAACGAGCAGGTCAAGCAGTACGAGGCATTCCTCAAGGAGATCGACGTCAGCAACCTGAAGATCTCGATCTCCGAGGTGGGCGCGGACAACACGGCCGTTGCCGCTGTCGGCACCTTCTCCATCCAGGAGAACGCCGAGGCGACGCCGGTCTACACGTCTCCCGAGGGCAAGATCAACGTCGTGGTCGGCGAGACGGCCGAGATCTCCCTGACGGAGGAGCAGCAGGCGGCCGTCGGCGCGATGGTCAAGTCCAAGAAGAAGTTCTCGATCCGCTTCGCGGGAACGATCGAGTACAAGGACAACACGCCGGGTCCGGTCTCCTTCAAGGTGGCGATCAACTCGAAGGTGCTCGTGACGCCGGGTCTCTAAGCCCGTCGATATGAAGAGCCCCCGGTGCCGCGCTGGCGCCGGGGGCTTTTTCGTGGGCGCGGTCCTATGGCAAGGCACTGTCGAGCAACGTCAGCCACGAGAAGCGCTTGGGCCTGCGGCACGTCGCGGGCGGTGGTCGGCATGTCCCCCTTCTGCGTGTCGAGGGTTCCCCCACGGCATCGCGAGAGATACGGTCCGTTCCCATGCGCAACCTCTGGGCTCTTGATCCGGCCATCACCTACCTGAACCATGGCTCCTACGGCGCCTGTCCGCGCGTCGTCCTCGCACATCAGTCCGAGCTGCGTGCACAGATGGAGCGACGGCCGATGCGGTTTGTCGACGACGAACTGCCGGTGCTTCTGGATGAATCGCGTCGTCGCCTCGGGGAGCTGCTGGGCGCGCGGACCGCGAACCTCGCGTTCGTCCGCAACGCCACCAGCGGTGTCAATGCGGCGCTCGGCTCGTTCCCTTTGTTGCCCGGCGATGAGATTCTGGTCGTTGACCACGTTTACAACGCCACCCGGAATGCCGTCGTGCGACGCGCGGAAGAACGGGGCGCGGTCGTACGCGTGGCCATGCTGCCCCTGCCGGTCAGCGGCCTTGACGAGGTGGAACGCCTCATACTCGACGCCGTCGGACCTCGTACCCGGCTCGCCGTCCTGGACCACGTCACGAGCCCGACGGCGCTCATACTGCCGATCGAACGGCTCGTGCCGCAGCTCAAGGCGCGCGGCGTGGAATCTCTTATCGACGGGGCGCATGCCCCGGGCATGGTGCCGCTCGCCCTGGACGCGCTGGGGGCAGCCTTCTACGCGGGCAATTGTCACAAATGGCTCTGCGCGCCCAAAGGCACGGCGTTCCTCCACGTGCGCGACGATTGGCGCGACCGCATGCGGCCCAGCATCACGAGCCATGGGTTCAACCAGCCGCTCGAGCGGTGGAATCGCTACCAGCGAGAGTTCGACTGGACGGGCACCGACGACTACACGGGATGGGCCAGCCTCCCGTTCGTGCTCGACTTCCTGGCGACGCTGCTGCCGGGCGGCCTGCCGGCGTTGATGTCGGACAACCGGAACAAGGTGCTCGCAGGCCGCGCGACACTTCTCGAGGCGCTCGGAGGCACGCCGCTGGCTCCCGCGGAGATGATCGGCAGCATCGCCGCCATACGGCTGCCAGACGTCACACCGGCGACGGCCGACCTCGCTCGCTGGCTGAGAGAGTGTCACGCGATCGAGGTGATGTTCTCTTCGTTTCCCGCGGCACCACATCGGCTGATGCGGATCAGCGCGCAGGCCTACAACGATGCGGACGAATACGTTCGGCTGGCTGCGATCCTCGGGGCGTTGGACTGGTCGCAGACGCTGCCCTGGTGAGGATGGGCCATCGCCGCTTGGCCGCCGGCAGCACGGAGCCTCGACCGCAAGACGACGCTGGAGAGGGCGGCACGCCACCGCATGCCCGCGTCTTCCTTGATCCTGACGGCAGAGTCGTCGCCGGATCTGCTGGCGTGGATGGCAGCGGCCCCTTGAGAGCGCAGGCCATCGACACCGTCCGCCCTTCGACGGAAGACGCATCGCTGGCCATTGAGGTGATGGGTGCCCCGGACGCTGCCGCCTGCCCACGCCGGCGAGAAATGGAGCCGAGGCAATCCGTCTGTGATTGCGCCCTCGAGTGATTCAATGCGCCGTCAATTGACCGGCCCGCGCGGGTGGAGTAGCGGCACGGGCTCATCGACTCGATGCACGCCCGCCTTCGCCGAACGGATCACGCCGCGATGGACACACCCCTGACGTCGGTTCGCCTTGCGCCCTCGCTCTCACCGACTGGGCGGCTGAGCGCCGTGGTCGATGCAGAGGCGCCGGAGCTGGACGCCGCGGTGGCGCGCCGCCTATCCGAGGCGTTCGCACGGGGCTCCGGCGAGGGGCTGCTGCAGCTGGGCGCCTGCGAGGTCGGCACGCCGCTGCCGGCCGCGTGGAGCTACTGGCGCGAGCTGGGCGGCCGGCTGGTGACGGCGTGGCGTACGCAAGGCGACGAGGCGGGCGACTTTCGCCCTGCCCTGCCAGCGGATCTCGACGCCCTCGCGGCCGCGGCCCCGCCCATGCCGGGTGGGGAATATCTCGGCGCGGCGTCACTCGCGCCGCTCTGGAGCAGCCTCGCCGACGCCTTCGACGCGGCCCGCGTCGCGTCGGGCGACTCGCTGGCGGTGTTTCTTCAGCAGCTGAACCCTGCGTGGAACGTGGTCGGACGGGTGCATTTCAACCTGGCGGAGAACCGCAAGGACGCGTCGGCGCCGTTCGCCTTCATGGCGACCTACACCCACCGTCTGGGTGCGCAGGGCAAGGCGCAGCATCTGCCGCTGGGGCAGGCGCTGCGCGAATACGCGGGGGCGGGCCGCAAGCAGGAGCTTCTCTCGCTGCTGATGCCGGTGCAGCGGGCGGCGGAGCAGGCGCCGTGGCTCAAGGCGCTGGTCGACGACGGGGCGATCTTTCACCCGCTGCGCTGGACGCCCGCGGAGGCGCTCCGATTTCTGGGCGATACGGCGCGGCTCGAGCAGGCCGGCATCATCGTGCGGATGCCGGCGGTGTGGCGATCGGGGCGGCCGGCGCGTCCGCGGGTGACAGCGACCGTCGGTGTCGACCCGCCGGCCGGGCTGGGCACGGAGGGGCTGCTGGATTTTCACGCGGCGTTGAGCCTCGACGGCGAGCCGCTCACGGCCGACGAGGAGGCGGCGCTGCTGGCGGCGAGCTCCGGGCTGGTGCTGCTGCGCGGCCAGTGGGTGGAGGTGGACCGCGACCGTCTGAGCCACTCCCTGCAGCGGTTTCGGGAGGCGGAGGCGCTCGCCGCGCGGGAGGGCCTGGCGTTCGCGGAGGCGATGCGGCTGCTGGCCGGCACCCGCCTCGCGCGCGATGACGCCGACGAACCGGACAGTGACTGGTCGCAGGTGGTGGCCGGGCCGTGGCTGGCGCAGACGCTGCGGGGGCTGCGATCGCCGGAGGCGCTGGCGCAGGTCGACCCGGGCGACGCGCTCAAGGCGACGCTGCGGCCGTACCAGCAGGTGGGCGTGCGCTGGCTGCATCTGCTGGCGTCGATGGGGCTGGGGGCGTGTCTGGCGGACGACATGGGGCTGGGCAAGACGATCCAGCTGCTGTCGCTGCTGCTGGTCCGCCAGCGCACCGGACCGCGCCCGCGGCGGCCCAGCCTCCTTGTCGCGCCGGCGTCGCTGCTCGCCAACTGGGCGGCGGAGCAGGAGCGGTTTGCGCCGTCGCTGCGGGTGATGGTGGCGCATCCGTCCGTGACGCCGGCTGCGTCGCTGCGTGCGGTGGAGCCGGACCGGCTTGCGGCGCTCGATCTGGTCATCACCAGCTACGGCAGCGTGGTGCGGCTGCCCTGGCTGTCGGAGACGGACTGGGACCTGGTGGTGCTGGACGAGGCGCAGGGGATCAAGAACCCCGCAGCCCGGCAGACGCGCGCCGTCAAGAAGCTCAAGTCGCGGGCCCGCGTGGCGCTCACCGGGACGCCGGTGGAGAACAAGCTGGGCGATCTGTGGTCGATCTTCGACTTCGTCAACCCAGGGCTGCTGGGGAGTGGAAAGGCGTTCACCGCCTACACGCGCGCGCTGGCAGGCCGGAGCGCCCACCCCTACGGACCGCTGCGGGAGCTGGTGCGGCCGTACATCCTGCGACGGCTCAAGACGGACAAGAGCGTCATTGCCGACCTGCCCGACAAGACGGAGATCAAGGCGTGGTGCCAGCTCTCGCCCAAGCAGGCGGCGCTGTATCAACAGGCGGTGACGGAGCTGAAGAAGCAGCTGGAGACCAGCACCGGCATCGCGCGGCGCGGCCTCGTGCTGGGGACGCTGATGCGGCTCAAGCAGCTGTGCAACCACCCCTCGCAGTGGCTGGGCGACGGCGCATGGGAGCCGTCCGACAGCGGCAAGTGGGCGCGGCTGCGGGAGCTGTGCGAGGAGATGGCGGCGCGCCAGGAGCGGCTGCTGGTCTTCACGCAGTTTCGCGAGATCACGGGCGCGCTGGAGCGGTTCCTGTCGGAGGTGTTCGGCCGGCCGGGGCTGGTGCTGCACGGCGATACCGCGGTGAAGCAGCGTCAGCTCCTGGTGAAGCGATTCCAGGAGGACGAGTCGGTGCCGTACTTCATCCTGTCGCTCAAGGCGGGCGGCAGCGGGCTCAACCTCACGGCGGCCTCGCAGGTGATCCACTTCGACCGCTGGTGGAACCCGTCGGTGGAGAACCAGGCGACGGACCGGGCCTTTCGCATCGGCCAGAAGCGCCACGTGGTGGTGCACAAGTTCATCTGCCGCGGCACGGTCGAGGAGCGGATCGACGCGCTGATCGAGTCCAAGCGCGCGCTCTCGAACGACCTGCTGGAGGGCGGATCGGAGCTGGACCTCACCGCGCTGTCGGATGCGGAGCTGCTCAAGCTCGTCTCGCTCGACCTGAACAGCGCCACCCAGGAGTGACCGATGGCTCGATATGATCGATATGATCGTGGCTTTCGACCCTATGTTCCGGTCGCGGAGCGGCGTCGACAGGCCGAGAAGGAGTTGAAGGCCCGGGCCAAGGACGGCCATGTCGCGTCGCCCGTCGTCACCAAGGGTCGGGCGATCGCAGCGACCTTCTGGGGCAAGGCGTGGTGCGACAACCTGGAGAGCTACTCCGACTACGCCAACCGGCTGCCGCGGGGGCGCACCTATGTCCGCAACGGGTCGGTGGTCGATCTGCAGATCACGCCGGGCCGGATCACCGCGCTGGTGAGCGGCTCAGAGCTGTACGAGATCGGCATCGAGATCAAGCCGGTGCCGACGCCCCACTGGGAGGCCGTCCGTCGCGACTGCGCCGGCGCCATCGACTCGCTGGTGGAGCTGCTGCAGGGGCGGCTCTCCAAGGGGGTGATGGAGCGGGTCTGCCAGCGGGGTGCGGGGCTGTTTCCGGCGCCGAAGGAGATCACGCTCGCTTGCAGCTGCCCCGACGCGGCCCGCATGTGCAAGCACGTGGCGGCCGTGCTGTACGGCGTCGGGACGCGGCTGGACGAGCGACCGGAGCTGCTGTTCGTGCTGAGAGAGGTCGATGCCGCGGAGCTGGTGTCGCAGGCGGCGGCCGGGCTGCCGTTGACACAGCGCGGGACGGACGCCGATCGGATCCTGACCACGTCGGCCGATGACGACCTCGCGGCGCTGTTCGGACTCGACCTGGGTGGTGACGCGGCCCAGCCTGTCGCCTCCCCGCCCTCCAAGTCGACGACAGCCAAGCGACGCCGTTCTGCCAGCCCGGCCGCTGTGAAGCCGGCGTCACGCACCAAGAAGTCAGCAACGCCATCTGCGAAGGCTTCTTCGAAATCGACCGCGAAGGCACCGTCGAAAGCCTCCGCGAAGTCGTCCACGACGGCATCATCGAAGGCTTCCGCGAAGTCGTCCACGACGGCACCGTCAAAGGCCTCCGCGAAGTCGTCCCCGAAGACCGCTGGCAAGAAGCCGGTCGCCACGCAGCGCCGCAAACGTCCCTGAGTCAGCCCGCCGGCATCGACATCGCGAACCGATGTTCGATCGGGCTGGCTCTCAGTCCGCGGGGTGGCGATCATCGCCCTCCACACGCTCACCGGCCCTGACGACGGACCCCCTCCAAGGATCAACATCATGTGCCGTCAAGTGACCTGTCCTCAGTGCAACAAGCCCACCTGGGCCGGCTGCGGCGCCCACGTCGAGCAGGTGCTGGGCCACATTCCGCCGGCGCAGCGCTGTCAGTGCAACGCGACGAGCGGCAACGGCGGGCGGTAGCGACAAAGGCCGCCGGCTACCGTGCGGCGTCCGGCGGCAGCACGTCACGACGCACCAGCACCTGGGTCGCCCGTTTCTGGATGACGACGTACTGGTCGACGAAGAGCTGGATCACCGGCCCCGGCAGGAAGGTGAGATCGTTGGTGAGGATCACCGCGGCGCGCGGAGGCCGGCTGCGAAAGCGGGCGATCACCTCCGCCGCCCGTGGCTTGGCCGGGTCGCCGTACGACTCCCACCAGAGCGGCAACCCCGCCGGCGGCCGCAGCCCGAGCGAGGCATAGGCCCAGTCGATCCGCGGGCCCACGAACAGCTCGCCGCTGCGAACGCTCCACTGCCCCAGCAGGTCCGGCAGCTCCGCCAGGTCCTGCTCCACGGCTGTCAGCTGGGGCCCGCCCAGAACCCCGGCCATGACGCCCTTCGAGGCGACCGACGCGGGCGTCACGCTCTCGTGAAACGGCTGGCCGGCGGTGCGCGCGCGGGAGAGGCTCAGCTCCGCGCCATGCACGACCATCGCACCCAGCAGCAGCATGGCCACCACCGAGCGCGGGCCGGTGCGCATCAGCAGCACGGCGCCGACCCCGGCGGCCAGGATCGCCGTCGCGACCGACTTGTGATCGTTGTCGACCCACAGCGCGACCAGCGTCACACCGAGCGCGCTCAGCAGCAGCCACCGCCGTGACCACGGCGACGCCGCCCACAGCGACGCCGGACCGGACGCGCGCCGCTGGGGGAACAACGCCGTGACCAGCAGCAGCCCCGCCAGCAGCAGCGAGCGGCGCCCCTCGGGCCGCGCCAGGCCGGCCCAGCGGTCGGCGTCAAACCGCCTGTCACCCAGCCGCCCCGCCGCGTCGCGGTAGCAGTCGAGCAGGCCGATCGGCGAAATGCCGCTCACGAGCAACACTAGCAACGCCAGCGCCGCACCGGCCAGCAGCAGCCCGAACGCGCGACGTCGCGCCGGCCCCGTCGCGACGATGACCGCGGAGGCGACCAAGGCGAACGGAGCGAGGCTCACCTTGGCGAGACAGGTGCCGGCGGTCAGAACAACGAACGCGGCCCGCGGCCAGCGCAGCTGGGGCTGCTCGGAGAGCACCAGCGCAGCGGTGAGCAACAACAGGACGATGGAAGCGGTGAACTGATTGTACCACCACCATCCGATCGGCAGCCAGACGAGCGCGATGCAGGTCGTCGCCAGCAGCAGCGCTCGTGCGCGTCCCATCCCGAGGGCGCGAAGCAGGGCCCATTGCAGCAGGAGCGCGCCGGCGGCCCACAGGCCGGTCAGCTGGACAAGTGACCGCCACGAGGGCCCCAGCAGCCGGAATGCCAGCTCTCCGCCCAGCACGAACGCCGGCGGGACGGCCGTGAGGAAGTCGCGGTAGGGCACCATGCCCTGGCTGGCCATCCACGACGCGTTGACCAGCACGCCGGCATCCATGCCGGGGATCTGGATCATCCCCACATGGCCGACGAAGAAACACGCGAGCACCGCGACCGCCAGCGGCAGTCCCCACGACCCGGGTCCAGAGCTCGGCGGATCAACCGGCGCCGCGTCGACAGCAGGGGTCGCCTCGCCGCGCACCGGGCGCCCCGGCCGACGCTCGCGACGGCTCACGGCAGCTTCCGCAGCTCGGTCAGCTCACGCCGCAGCGCCAGCAGCCCCTTGAGGTGGCTCCAGGCGATGCCCGGCACCTTGGTGGGGCGATAGACCTGCGTGACCCCGGCGGCGCGGACGCGGTGCTGGACTGCCACCTGGCGGATGCGCGCGCCATGTGCGACGGCCCGCGCGAGGAACTCCCACCAGAACCCCTGCGCGAGGACGGGAAGGCGTCCGGCGAGAATCTTCTCCAGCAGGGGTCGCCGGATGAGGAGGTACGGACAGGACGGGTCCTTGACGCGCACCGGAAAGACCCGCTCGTAGACGAGTCGAAAGGCACCCGACATCAGCAAGCGACTCCAATGGTCGGCGCGCGGGCTGCGGTAGCCCAGCACCATGTCGCAGTCGTCCGTCAACTCCGCCGCCAGCCGGGCGAAGTCCTCCGGCGCGCACTGGCCGTCAGAGTCGATGAAGCCGACGACCTCGGCGTCGGTGGCCCGGAAACCGTCGACGACCGCCTTGGAGTAGCCCTTGCGCTCCGGCCCGGTGATCAGCAGCAGCGGCATCTCCTGCTGAAGCCCCTGCAGCACGGCCACCGAGTCGTCCTTGGAGCCGTCCTCGCAGATGACGAACCGCAGGTCGAAACCGTCGCGGTCGGCGACGCGCGCACGGAACTCCCGCAACGTCGCGCCGATCGATGCGCCCTCGTTGTGGACGGGTGAGACGACGTCGTATCGCAGCGCCATGGCTACTTCCGCTCCATCAAGGTGTGCTGCAGCGCCGCCAGCCGCTCCGGCGTGACCTGCGACAGATACCAGCGCACCGTCCGCTCGACGCCGTCCGCCAGCGACACGCGGGGCTCCCAGTCGAGCAGCGCGCGGCACTTGGCGTTGTCGGCGGCGCGGCTGAGCACGCCCACCGGCTTGTCCAGCTGACGATCGATGGTGCCGGGCCGCCACGACAGCACGCGGAAGATCTCCTCCATCAGCGCGTTGATCGTGTGGTGGTGCGAGCTGCCGACATTGATGGCGTCAAAGCCGGTGAGCCGGGCACCGGCCAGGGCCAGCCCCGTCGCGGTGTCCTCGACGTGGGTGAAGTTGCGGGTCTGCTCCCCGGAGCCCCAAACGGGGTACGGGTCGAGCTTGGCGACCGCCTTCGCGATGAGCGCCACGACCGCGTGCGTCTCGTTCTCACGCTCGCCGTACGCCGTGAAGATCCGGCACGCGATGGCATCCACACCATACTGCTTGTGAAACGCCCGCAGCTGCAGCTCCCCCATCAGCTTGGCCCAGCCGTACTCGCCGTCGGCGAAGGCTCGCCCCGGCTCGTCGAACCCGGCCTCTGATTCCTTGAGCAGCGCCCGGCTCGACTCGCTCGCCTGCAGCTGGGTCGGGTAGGTGCAGGCGGAGCTGGCAAAGACGATCTTGCGGGCGCCGGCCCGACACGCCGCCGCGAAGACGGCGTGGTCCAGCACCATGTTGTTGACGCACTCGACAGGGTGCGACTCGATGTACCCGCGCCCACCATGCGAGGCGGCCAGATGGAACACCACCTCACGCCCGGCGCAGGCCGCGTCGGCGACGCCGGGATCGCGCAGGTCGGCCTTGATGAAGGAGATCCGGGACGCGACGCCGTCCAGATGGGCGAGCTCGCCGCTGGAGAGGTCGTCGCAGACCGCCACCCGGGCGCCGGCATCGATGAGCAGCTCCACCAGATGGCTGCCGATGAACGACGCCCCGCCCGTCACCAGCACCGATCGACCGTCGTAGTACCGGAGCGACTCGCGCACCGTCTCCGCAACATTCACAGCCATGCCAAGCTCCCTCATACCGTCGCGCCCAGAGCCCGTCCCTCATGACGGCCCTGCGCAAGGTCAATGCGACAATCAACCGCGGTGAACCTCGAATGGGGCGCACCGTTCCATTCCCGGCCCCAGATTGTCAAGTCACGGCGAGTGAAGTTTCAGCGCCGTCGCGATGAGCCCGCCCCGTCAGCGGACGGCGGAGACGGAGCCACGCCGCGCGATCGCGGCATCGACGACGGCCTCGGCCTCGGCAGCCGAGCGACATCGAATCGGCGCATTCTGGCCGGGTCTCTCCGTGACCAACGCAACAACGCCATGGGGGACGCGTCGTTGCGTCACAAGACCAGTCACGCCCATGCCCCCGTGAACAAACGGCGACCGCTGAACACGCGGCAGAGGTACTCAAACTCAATCAGGCCGACCTACGCGCGCGGCAGCCGCTCGTTGACCCCCCGCCCGGCGAGGATCTCCGGCACACACTTCTCGACCCGGCGCGCCCGCGTCTCCGTCTGCTTGGCGCCCGAGACATGCAGGATATGGCTGCGCCGACGGCCCGGCGTCAGCGCCTCGAACGCCGCGCTCAATTCGGCATCCGCCGCGAGACGCGACGACAGCTCGGCCGGCACCGGCTCCGAGGCCGGCGGCGCCTCGACACGGATGCCGGCGCGCTCCAGCTCGATGGCCTGTACCAGCAGCGCATCGATCGCCGCCGCATGGCGCTGGAGCTCCTCGACGCTGCGGAGCTTGAGGTAGCGGGCGAAGCGGGAGTTGGGGCCGGGGCTCACGAGGAGCGCCTCCGGATCGGCCAGCGCCGCCCCCTTGAAGAACGAGAGCGCGCAGCTGTCCATCAACGACGCGAGCATCACGACATTGGCGCCATCGAGCGTGTAGCAGGGCTGCCCCCACTTCATCGTCTCCGCGAGGCCGCTGGAGAGCAGCCGGGCCCGCAGCGACCGCAGCACCGGCGTCCAGAGGTGCACCTTGCATTGCGGCGTCTGATGCTTCTCGCAGCGGCCACAGCCGTCCTGCAGGTAGGCGTCGACGCTGCTGTTGTTCATCGCCATCTCGGATGCCCTCGCGAGTGATGGACCGCGATCAGTCCTCCGTGACGGGCTGCCCCAGCTCGCGCTCGAGCGCGCGGATCTCGTCCTTGAGCACAGCGAGGCGACGACAGCCCTTCTTGACGTCGTCCCGCCCGAAGAACGCCTTCGCCTTGTCGCTCAGGAGCACCACCTCCTGGCCGCGACCCAGCTTGAGGCAGTCCTCCTTGACGGAGACCTCGTCGACCGCGCGGGCGAACTGTCCCATCGCCTGCAGCAGGCCTCCGCGATCGGCGTGACCCTCGCGGGCCGCCCCCGCACCGGCCTTGTCGAGCTCGCCGGCCACCGGGCCGTCCCCGAACTGCCGGTAGATCGACTCCCCCAGCGCCTTGGCGGCATCGCGCTTCTGGTACAGCTGCTCCGACTTGCTGGCGCAGGCGGCCAGCGCCAGCGCAGTGGTGATGATCATTCCGACTCGCATCGACTCTCCCGGGGATGGGTGCTTGGACGCACACACGACGGACCGCGGACCGCACGACCGCGCGGTCGCCCCTCAACGTTCGCTGGGAGCGGACTGTCCGGCCTCGTGCGCAACAGCTACAGGTTTGACACAGGCAGCGTACCTGCCGCGAGGGCTGTAGCGACGCCGCTCTTGAGCGACGCCGGTACGGGAATCTTGATCGTGACGTCCCACGTGCCAGCCATCATGTCGTTCTTGAGCGGGATGACGACCTCGAGCTGGTCGACCGTCCCACCCGTGATGGCGAAGCGCTCCGAGCCGACGTCGGAAAAGTCCTGAGAGGCCCCGTCCGAGGAGGAGAACGCCCGCAGCGCCTCGATCGTCTGCGGCGGCCGCCCCTCCCAGGTCAACGCGAGATCCGGCACCGCGACCACAGCCGCGACCAGAAGCTCCGGCTCGACCAGCGCATCGAGCCGCAAGGGAGATCCGCCCTGGTCAAAGTCGCGCGTCAACGCCTCGGTATCTGCGCCGTCGGTCGCCACACCACACCTCGAGTTGTCGGCGACGAGGGTGGAGACCCGGCTGCCCACGACGGCGATGCGCCCGCTGAAGTCCACGACGCAGCCGCGCTTCTTCGCGGGCGCCTTGAAAAGGGAGAGCGGCTTGCCGCCCGGACGCGCCGCACTTGCCGCGGTCTTGCTCGCCGTGATGGTCCAGGCGCCGGCCTTGATGGGCGTAGCCGACGGCTTGGCCAGGGCGATCACAGGCAGGCCGGCGATGACGACCGTCAGAAGGCGGCGTGACGAGCGTTCCATGCGTGGCTCTCCGGTTTGCTGAGGGACGCGCAACTTCCCACCGCAGCTCGAAGAGGGTCAAGGGCGATATCGATGGGTTCGCAGGCAGCGGCCGTGACCGTCGAGGACGGATCCGGATGCGAGGACCGACCACGGCGCCGCGGAAGGGTCGACGACACGCGCACCCAGCGCCGTCTTCGCTGCGCGCGGGACTTCCGCAACGTGGCACCAGCCGTTCCTGACTCACACGGTCGACACGCATGAACCGGCTCGCGCGCCGGCAGACGGCTCTTTTCGCACCTGTCGCGGTGGCCGGAAAGCCGCCGATCCTTTGAATCTTGGCGTTGCCTCCATGATGTCGGCCGCAGCGGAGGAGCAGAGCGCAGCACATGTCCGCACCTCGCCGACTTTGCGGGCGCTTTGGCTGCGCGGCCTCCACATTGACCCTTGCGACGGGATGCTCTACGGGGCGCGCATGACGCCGATCACCGAATGCGAAATCGCCACCGCCCGCGGAGACGCGCTGTTCCGGGTCGTCGCCGGCGCGATCGAGGCCAGCGACGCCGCCGTGCTGGTCGTCTCCGCCAATGCGCACGCCGACTGGCCCTACGGCGCGGCGATCGAGGCGATCGAGGAGCGGTTCGGCGAGGAGACGATCGGCGGCCTGCGACGGTACGCATCGTTCGAGCCGCAGGGGCCGTTCGCGATCAACGCCGCCGCGGACAGTCGCCTCGAGCCCCAGGCGGGGGTGTGGGCAGGGCCGCTGCCTGCCAGCGCCGGCGCAGGCCGTTATCTGGTGGTGGCGCGGCTCTCGGGGGCGCACCGGACGGATGATCCGGCGCGGTCGATCACGGCGGCGTTCGATGCGGTCTTCGCGACGCTGGCGATGCTCTCCCTCGAGGCGGGGCGCCGGTTCGATCGGATCGCGCTGTCGGACCTGGGCGGCACGCGCGGCTACCCGGTCGACCAGCGGCTGGCGTCGCTGACGTCGCGGCTGGCGCGTTGGTTCCAAGGCCCGTGCGGCGGCGAGTCGGCCGACCTCGTGCTGTTTGATGACGGCAGCAGCGCCTTCGAGCAGCAGCGCGAGCAGTGGCGCGAGGCGATGCGGTCGCAGCAGGGGTGGCTGATGCCGACCCTGAGCGGCAGTACGGCGCAGCTGATGCAGGAGGTGCGGACGCTGGTGCAGGCCCGCGCGGAGGAGGAGACGGCCGGCTCCGACATGTACCGGGTGCTGGTCGAGCTGGCCCGTAGGCTCGACCCGGCACACCGCCACTCGGTGCAGGAGATCGCCCAGGTGGGCCGGCAGCTGGCAGAGGTGGTCAGCAGCGAGCTCTGCGTGGACCACGGGCTTCGGCCGTCGCTCAACACGTTCGACAACCTCACGCGGCTCGAGAGTGCGTCGCACCGGGTGGCGCGGTGGATCCTCAGCCACCTCCACACGCTGCGGACGCTGGGCAACGAGGCCTCGCACGCCGTCACCCGCGGACAGGAGCACTTTCCGCGCAGCATCGTCGACGACGACCTGGTCGTGCTCTCCGCCCACGTGCGGCGCGTGCTCGACTTTCGCGGGCAGTGGCGACGGCGGGCGTCGACGCGATAGGCGCCCAACCGAAAGTCGCCGGTCGATGTCAGGGC
>Ga0172373_10006041_pt1 | contig 16253 bp, 14 predicted proteins | sample Lak10m_2_FD_114546 | JGI IMG/M metagenome (GOLD analysis project Ga0172373, IMG submission 114546) | Freshwater microbial communities from Kabuno Bay, South-Kivu, Congo - kab_092012_10m | ecosystem: Environmental > Aquatic > Freshwater > Lake | place: Democratic Republic of the Congo...
AGTACCAGGGCGAGCAGGGCGGTGAATAGGAGGTAGATCCATCGCCTGGGTGGTTTGGATTCGTCTATATCCAGAGGTGGTTTGAGTGGATTTGGCCTGGGTTCGGTTGGGGGTTCGTTGGATGATAGCCTCAGGTGGTGGGCATAATCGGGGAAGATGCGGCGAAATTTCTCCTGTTCCTCTGCGCTGTGGGCGAGCAGGGGGCAGAGGAAATCACAGGCGACTTCTGTAGGGATGGGCTGGGGCAGTTTTTCCCAGACGGTGGCTACGCGCAGGTAGGTACCTACCCCGAATCGGAAGCCCTCCCGCTCGAGGGCTCTCAGAAAAGCTACTATGGAATCGTAGGTTTGGATACGCGTAGGGTTAAAATTTTGCCAAAACCAATTTCAAATCTTCGCGGTCTTTGACCAGCAGGCTATAGGAGCTATGCCATTCCTCTTTTTCAGACGGGGAGGGACTCTCTATATTGGCTATATCCAGGCGTTTTTCGTCGTTGAGTTTTTCCAAGGCGGTGGCCCACTGGAGCAGCTCGGCGGTGGATGGTTTTTTGCGTTGGCAGGTATTGCGGATACCGTGAAAGCGCTTTAGGATGGCATCGAATTCCTCCTTGTTGAGCATGCCCACTTTTAGTTTGAGGATCTCGCACAAGGTATCATCATCCGGAAAATCGATATGGAAGAAAACACAGCGGCGCAGGAAGGCATCCGGCAGGTTTTTTTCGGAGTTGGAGGTGAGTATCACGATGGGGCGGCATTTTTTGGAGGTGCGTACCCGTTTATCGCCTACGTGACCCAGTTCGGGCACTTCGAAGGAGAGGTCGTCCATTACGTCGAGGAGGTCATTGGGGAAGTCGCGGGGTGCTTTATCGATTTCGTCGATCAGCACGACGCAGCGTTCCCCCGATTTAATCGCCTGTCCCAGTGCCTGGTAGCGGATGAAGCGTTTTTCTATGTCCGCTGTGCTTAGGGGATCTTTATTCGTTTGCACATAGTGAAAATGGCGTAGGGAATCGTATTGGTAGCATAGATCCTGAGCGGTGGACGTCGTTTTGGTATTGAATACAAAGAATCGGTCGCCCTGGAGTGTTTCGTTTGGTATGAAGTGGCGGATTAGGTGGTGTGCCAGTTCCGTTTTACCTGTACCCGGCTCGCCGGTAAGCAAGAGGGGCTGACCGAGGAACAGCGCCAGATTCACTGCGCGTTGCAAGGCTTCCGAGGGCAGGTAGTACTCTCCCCCTTTGAGCTTTGGAAGATGGGTATAATCAGGGATGCCCTTGGATTCTGAGTCGGCGTAGTAATTCATGCGCGTGGGTTTATTACCGGTGAAGAAAACATGGAAAGTGGTTTATAGTGGGTTATATTTTTCTGCGTGTATTCTGATATTCTTCCACAATGGCTTCGAGTTGAACTTCGACGACCGACATGCCCCAGGGTTCTTTTTTTCTGAGCGCGGATATTAGCTGGTTTACTTTTTCGTCCCGTTGTTGTTCGTTTTTTTCATATCTGTCATACCAATCATGGAGGTCTTCGGTTGTTACTTTTTCCGGTGGCGGCAGCACGGTGATAGGGATGGGATAGGGGGTGTTATGAAAAGCGCCTTTCATTTGTTCGTAGAGGCGGGTGTAGGGGTCTGTTTTTTGGAACTCGTGTGACAGCCATTGTCGGAGGCGTGCATACCAGGATGGTTGTTTTTCGTCGCGGAGTTTTAGGAAAAAAAAGAAAAGGAGTTTCCGTTGGGAGAAACCGGAAGTATTTTCCGATAAAAAGTCCTGGAATACCCAATGGAGAAAGGGCTGTACGACACTTGCCCAGGCCGATACGGGGAAGTGAATCCGGAAGGGCAGCGGGATACAGTGGTCGTGATGAAAGGAAGGTGGTTTACGGTAGGTCGCAAATTCGCGGAGGTGTTGGTAATTGTCTGTTTCGGCATACCTGTTCAACGCTATGCGAAAAAGCGTTTTGCAGCGTTCCAGGGAAGATGCATCGCGAAAGTCGATATCGATAAATTCAATTTTTCCTTCTCCCGGAAAATGGGAATACAAATCATAGTCGATTACCAGTCGGATGAGCAGGCTCCACATCTGGCTTTCCGGCTGATCCAGTAAGAGGTAGGACGATACGAGGTCGCCGGTATTTTTCAGGTTAAACCACTTTTCAGCAAACTCGCCCACGATAGGTTGGCGGTCGCAGCGTTTGGAAGCCAGCCCGGCGAGGATTTGCTTCTCATTACCCGGGTTTCCACCGGGTAATTGGAAGTAGTCGTTCCCTGTATTTCGGGTAAATAGCCCCCAAATCGGGGTGTCCGAATTACCCTTGTGCAACATAATATCCCGAAAAACAGGGATACTCTCCTTCATCTTAAGGAGGGGAAGTGCCATATTAAAGGCCGCTTCCAGGTTTTGGCCACCGACCAGGTTTCTATGTAGGGCAATGGAAAAGTCTTTTGCCAAGGTATCCTGTACGGGGCTACTAGACGCTACGACGAAGGGGACATGGGTTAGCAGTGCCTGGGCTTGTGCTTTGGTGGCGCATCCATTTAATATTACCACCTTCAGGTTGGGGCATTGTTGCAGTAGGTGGGCCACCCCTTCCGCCCGCGCTATCTCATCGTCGAGAAGTAGCGCGTCCGGACCGGCATGTCCGCTGTAATGAAACAAGAGCAGGTCGTCCTTGTAACTGGAAACATCCTCAACTAATTTGGTTCTAGAGGAAAAAGGAATCCAATGCGCATGGTAATCGCCTTTCTTTTGGCCAGGAATATACAAACTATTCAGCTGGTCGAATTCCTGTCTTAACGCAGGCAGCGGCTGCGAATCACTCTGTGCGAATGCAAAAAGCAGGGTTTTGGCCATAGGTGACGTTAGTTTTCACGGACTGGTATAGTTATGGGTTTTCTGCTGCGGACCGGCTACCGATTGTAGCTACTATCAATCCTTTAGCTAAAATAAACTTTTTCTTCGGTAGCCCTTATTTTTCTCGCCCCAAAAAATAAATCCTACCTTTCTGACAAACACCGGAACCATGTCGAATCTAAGCATTCAGGAGCTACGCCACCGCGCGGATTTGAAAGAATTTATTGCGTTGCCTGCTCGGGTTCACGCCGGGCATTCCAACTGGCTGCCGCCGTTGTATATGGATGAGTGGGTTTTTTTTGACCCGAAAAAAAATAAGGCCTTTGCGCAATGTGATACCCTGTTGTTGCTGGCACGCCGCGAGGGGACGGTCGTAGGCCGGATTATGGGCATCATCCACCACCCCTACAACGAGCGGGTGGGGGAGCGCACGGTGCGGTTTAGCCACTTAGAAGCATTTGAAGACGAAGAGGCCGTGCATGCCCTGATACAGGCGGTAGAGGGGTGGGGCCAAGAAAAGGGGATGAACCGCAGTGTAGGCCCTTTCGGGTTTTCCGACAAAGACCCCGAAGGGCTTATGGTGGAAGGATTTGAGCAAGCGCCTATCCTCGTCACTACCTGCAACCTGCCTTATCTGCCTGAGATGGTAGAACGCGCCGGCTACAGCAAAAAGCTGGATTGCCTCGATTTTCTCATCGATATCGAACGGGGGATACCCGCCTCTTTTCCCCGTATTTTTGAGCGCGTGCACGCCAATCCGGCTTTCCGGCTAGTGGAGTTTAACCAAACCAAGGATATTAAACCCTATATCGAAGCGGTTTTTCAGCTTATCAACATTGCGTATATCGACCTCTACGGTTTTCAGCCGATGGATGCGCAGGAAATACAGGAATTGGCGTCCCGTTATTTGCCGTTGCTGAACCCTCGTTTTGTAAAAGTGGTGTTGGATGCCGAGGAGCAGCTGATTGCCTTTGTCATCGGGATGCCCAACCTCGCGCCGGGCATTCAGCGCGCGAAGGGCAAGCTGCTTCCCGTTGGATGGTGGCATATTTTGAAAGCGATGCGGCAAGCTACCCGGCTCGACCTGATGCTCGGCGCGGTGCACCCGGATTATCGCGGGCGCGGTCTCGACGTACTCATGGGCTGGCCGCTCATACAGAGCGCCCGCCAAAAAGGTATCCGCACGTTTGAGACCCACCTGGTGCTCGAGACGAATGCGCGCATGCTGGCCGAATACGCGCGGCTGGGCGCCACCCTGCACAAGCGGTTTCGGGTATTTCAACGCGACCTGTAAGCTACCAGCTCACGCCGGAACCACCCCCACCGGAGCTACCTCCGCCCCAACTTCCACCGCCACCTCCGCCGGAAGAACTGCTGTCGGAACTGGTTATCATCGGCAGGACGACCTCTTTTTCGCGGGTGAAATGGCAGTTTTTGCAGGCATACGATTCGCGCCGCAAGCCCGTGCTCGAGCGGGTAGCCGAGCGGAGCGTCGTGGAGCTTACCAGCGAATAGGTCGTAAACTTGCATTGTGGGCACTTGGAAAATTTGTGCCCGTTTTTTGAATAGCGCAAGATAAGGAGGTCATCGCCTGCTTCGGTGGTCCACACATCATAGTCCGCCGAGCCAATTTCCTCCTCCGTAATCTGGCCTTTTTGCAGATAGGCGTCCTCCTCCTGTTCGGAAACGAGGTGCATCAATGCGCCGGTTTTGCGGCTATAGCGCGGCATGCGGCGCAATACCTGCAATTTGCGGCGAATCCAGATATATAGAAAACTATAGGATAGCGGAAAAATAACGATTAAGAAAATCAAGCCGGCTTTTGCAATCCGTTGGTACTTGTCATACACATCTTCCTTGGAACGCAATACCCCGATGATATAGGCCAGTAAAAACCCGACGAGCAGGATGTTCAGCAGGCCATATACTCCTATGCCAATCCAGGCGCCGATACCTTTTTTGCGATCAGTGGATTGCGAAGATCGGATTTCTTCGGCGGCATCGGGATTTTCCAGGATGGCTTTAAAGCGGGTTACGGCTGCAATCAACCCTTGGCCATAGTTGGCTTGCTGGAAGAAAGGAACCAGCTCTTCCATCCCTACGCGGTAGCAGGTAATATCCGGGAGCACCCCTTCCAGGCCATAGCCCGTTTCAAATTCAGTGCGCCGTTGGTCCATGACGGTGAGGATGAGCAACCCGTTGTCCACGTCTGCTTGCCCAATACCCCATGCTTCGAACAGGGCGGTGGCAAATTCCTTTGGGCTATCCTCTCCGATGGATGGGAGCACGACAACGGCCATCTGCGCGGTGGTAGCGGATTCCATCGAGGCAATCAACTGGTTGAGCGAATCTACGGCTCCGGCAGAAAGGATACGGCCGGGGTCACTCACATAGCCGCTACCCTGTTTTTTGGGGTCTGGCACCGTTTGTACGGTAAAAACAGTCCCTTCCTGGGCCCGACAAACAGCGGGCAACACAAGACCTATACCCAGTAGGAAGGCCCAATGAACAATTTGACGAATTTGCATACCTTAGCGATCACAAAAGTTAAAAGAATGGCTATGCATCCTGACCCAACGCGTATCAGCCGACCCGCGCTGTTTTTGGTTCTTTTTTACTTGCTTGCCACCTCCGCCCAGGCGCAGGAGCAAGCTTATTTTCCAGACCCCAACCCGGCGATCCAACAGCGCATCGCGGAGTGGCAGGATCTGAAGTTTGGGGTATTGTTTCACTGGGGGCCGTATAGCCAATGGGGTATCGTAGAGAGCTGGAGCCTGTGTCCGGAAGACTTGTCCTGGGCGACAGGTGCCCGCAAAGCTCCGTTCGCCGGAGATTACAACGAATATCGCAAAACTTATGAAGCGCTGCAATATTCTTTTAATCCGCGTCAATTCAATCCCACCCATTGGGCAGAAGCGGCGCGCAAAGCAGGTATGCGCTACGTGGTCATTACGACCAAACACCACGATGGCTTTTGTATGTGGGATACCAAATTTACAGACTATCGCATCACCGATCCCAAAACACCTTTTTCCACTGACCCGCGCAGCAATGTCATCCGTGAGGTATTTGATGCCTTCCGAAAAGAAGGACTCTGGACGGGCGCTTATTTTTCGAAGCCCGACTGGCACAGCGATTACTATTGGTGGAAAAAATTTCCGCCGGCCGACCGCAATGCCAATTATTCCATTGCCAAATACCCGGAGCAGTGGGCGAAGTTTGTGGAATATACCCACAACCAAATCGACGAGTTGATGAGCGATTATGGCAAGGTGGATATTCTATGGCTCGACGGCGGATGGGTGCGCAAAAAAACCTCGGAAGAGGTACAGCAGGAGCTGTCCGAATGGTATGAAGGTAGCCGCTGGGCGAGAAACGCACAGAGCCAGGATATCGATATGGAAGGATTGGTGCGCAAAGCGCGGGCCAAACAGCCGCAACTGATTGTAGTGGATCGCGCGGTGCCCGGCCCACATCAAAATTACCTCACTCCCGAACAGCATATTCCCGAAAATGGGCTTCCCTATCCCTGGGAGACCTGTATGACGATGGCTACCAGCTGGAGCCATGTGCCCAATGACGTGTATAAATCAAAAGCAGAAATCCTGCGAAAATTAGTGGACATCGTATCCAAAGGGGGCAATTACCTCCTGAATATCGGCCCGCGTCCGGACGGGGAGCTGGATTCCACTGCGTACCAACGGCTGGAAGAAATCGGTGCCTGGATGGATGTTCACGGAAAGTCAATTTATAACACCCGCCCATACCAGGTATGGCATGAGGGCGAACATATCCGATTTACGCAGAGCAAGGATGGAAAGCGCGTTTATGTATTCTTTCTGGAAACGCCACCGGCGGCGGATGTGGTGATTGAGTCGCTCTCCCTACGGCCAGGCGATACCCTTTCCATGCTGGAAAACGGGCAGGCCATTAAGTGGAAAACGGGAGAGAAAGGAGTGTCACTTCGACTGCCCGCTGCCTTTATGCAGTCGGCACATCCGGTGCGGGTGCTGGAGCTGAAACGCGCAGGATAACCCGAAAGAGAAATCAAAAAACGGGATTTATATAAAAGGCCCGATTCGTTCGTTTGACGGAGTCAAACGAACGAATCGGGCCTTTTTACGTTTAGGACAGCCTCTTTTTTGATGTGCTTTAGCGATTACAGCTGTTTAAACCACTGCTGAAAATACTCGCCTACTACGGGTACCGGCTTTTGTTCGCCCTGGAGAGATCCGATGAACGCAATCACCCAGAGTACCAGGGTGCCCAGCATCAGGCCTCTCGACAGCATACCGCCCATCGGCACGGCTTTTACAAAATTGGTGGCAGCCATCATCAGCATGAGCCCCAGCGCCTGGCGTACGTGAAAGGAGGCTTGCTCGGATTTCGGATTGTTCCATATCAGCGCGACAATCCAGCCTATCAGCGTGATATACGCTACGATACCTATCGTTTTTGGATCCCGCTTCGGTTCGTTGGCGCCCCAGTCTTCCATTGGATTTTCCATAGTCTCTTTCGTTTTAGTTGTTACCAAAATTACGACGCTTTGCCGGCAGATGCGCGAAAAGACGATAAAATTACCGGAATATTAGCCCAAGCACGCTACTTTTTGCTTTTTCTCAAAATTCAAGTAATTTTAGAGCAGGTAAAACTCACCGAAAAAGAAAGCTATCCATGAAACGGGTAGCGGACGTATCGGGGATGCTCGTTGCCAAAAAAAAATTGCGAATGCCCTTTTACCAATATCTGACCAATGCCCTGCCCGATGGCGAGCGCATCATAGAGCGGCTGCTGGCACTCCGTGCGCAGCTCCGCGCAGAAATTCCGGTGCGTACCCAGAATGCAACCCTACTCCTGGCTACCTGGAATATCCGCGAGTTTGAAAGTCCTAAGTACGGCGAACGGGTGCCGGAGTCGTATTACTACATCGCAGAGATTATTTCCCATTTCGACCTGGTGGCAGTACAGGAAGTATATCGGGATTTGGAAGGCTTGTACCAGGTTCAGCGTATCCTCGGCAACGACTGGAAGTTTCTGTTTACCGACGAAACGATGGGCAGCGCGGGCAATAAGGAACGGCTCGCTTTTCTCTACGACAGCCGGAAGGTCACGTTTGCCGGACTGGCTAGTGAAATTGTCCTCCCTCCTTCCGCGTCGAAAACAGGGGATGGGGAAAAGGAGCCATCGCCGGCCCGGCAATTGGCTCGTACCCCGTTTTCGGTGGGCTTTAAGAGCGGGTGGACGAATTTTGTACTGACTACCGTACATATCTACTACGGCGATGACCGCGCAGACGACCCCACGCGGGTACAGGAAATCCAGTCCATCGCGGCATTTCTCGCCAAACAAAGCGAAGACAGCAGCGCCTGGTCGCACAATAGTATCCTCCTCGGTGACTTCAATATTTACACCCCCAACGACCCTACTATGGCGGCGTTGCTAAAAAATGGCTTTTCCATCCCGGCTGAGCTGCAGAATTTGCCCAGCAACGCAAGCCAGGATAAAACCTACGACCAGATTGCGTTCCGCATCCGCAAAGACCGATTTGAAACAACCGGTAAAGCTGGTGTATTCAATTTCTATAAAACCGTATTCCGGGAGGAAGACGAGCAGATCTTTGCTCCCTATATGGGCGAGGCCTATACCTCAAAAAAAACCGACGTGCCGCGTACGGAAAAAGAAAAAACAGCTTATTACCGGCAATGGCGCACCTTTCAAATGAGCGACCATTTTCCTATGTGGGTAGAACTGCGCATCGACTTCTCCGATGCCTATCTCCAGCGCAAACTCGATGAAAAGACAACCCAAACCAGGGGCTTAGGGGCAGGGAAACCACCTCGTCACCCCCTGCTTCCCTGAATAACCCAACGCGTTTATTACTATGCTATCCGCCAAAACCCAATATGCCATTCACGCCCTTACCTACCTGGGGGAACACTATAATCAGGGACCTATCCCCATTTCCCAAATTGCGGAAAACCGAAAAATTCCCTACAAATTCCTCGAAGCTATCCTCCTCGAAATGCGCAAATCGGGTATTTTAGGTAGCAAAGCAGGTAAGAATGGAGGGTATTACCTCCTCCGCCACCCCGATTCGGTGCCTATGGTCGATGTAATCCGACAAATGGAAGGCCCGATTGCCCTACTCCCCTGTGTGAGCAAACGGTTTTATGAAAACTGCCGCCTCTGCCCCCACCCAGAGCCGGGTTGCCATGTACGGCATTTTTTTCTGGAGGTACGCGACGCCACGCTGAAAGCCATCGAAGATAAATACCTCGTCGAGCTGCTTCCCTCCCCTCCCGGCGCGTCACAACCCGAGTAGTTCGGCGCCCTGCTCGCCTGGATGGCGCAACGGTCCATCCGGCCAACGATAGCTCTTCCGTTGGGGTATATGTCCCGTATGTTCTCTAATCGGCTATGTGGTCAACAACCATCCGGTTGAAAATGTCCTGTGGAGCGGTATCAGCCCCCCACTTTCTGCGTATTTAATTCCTATAATTTTAGTAGGAAATAAAAATGAATTTGCTACCTTTGTCGCCAGCGTTATAACATGCGTCAAAAAGCGGCATCTAGATCGGAATGGGGCACGGCCGTTTTTAGAAAACGGGAGAAATACGCAGGTAATAGGAGCGAATATGCATTAGTGGACAGTAGATACTATTATGGATATGGAAAACAAAGAAATACTCCTGGAAAATCCGGTATTGGAAAGTGAAAGCAACGAAGATAGGGTGGAGCCTACGCCCACCGAGAAGCATTCGCCGCGTTTTCAGCGGGACATTCGTTGGAAGCGCATCGCGACCCGTTTGGTGTGGGCGCTGGCGTTGATGGTAGTCGGTCACGTTATTTTTTCTTTGCTCCCCTTGCCTGATTCTATGAGGGTGGGCACCTTGCTTAAGCCAATATTGGTAAGGGACACCCTGTTTTTTATTCTGGCCGGTTTTTTGGCACAGATGGTGGACGGTGCCTTGGGTATGGGGTATGGTATGATTTCTTCGGTGACGCTGGTAGGTATGGGGGTTAGTCCGGTAGTAGCCAGTGCTGCCATCCACACCTCAGAGGTGTTTACGTCCGGCATATCGGGGTACAGCCATTATAAGTTTGGCAACGTCAATAAAAAGATGTTTCGGCACCTGGTAATTCCGGGGGTGTTGGGTGCTATTTCCGGTGCGCTGCTGTTGGTATTTTTGGGCGAAAAGGCGGGCAATTGGCTTCGCCCGCTCATTGCCGCTTATGCCACCTTCCTAGGTGTGCGGATACTGATGCGTGTATTGTACCAGCCCAGGCAAACTTCCCGAAAAATCACCCGGCTGGGCTGGCTGGCTGGGGCCGGAGGTTTCCTGGATTCTTTCGGCGGGGGTGGCTGGGGCCCTATTGTGACCTCCACCTTAATGTTCAAGGGGCGTACTCCGCGCTATATTATTGGGTCGGTCAGTCTGACCGAGTTCTTTATTACGCTGGCGAGCGCCGTAACTTTTACACTGACGATCGGGAGCACTCATTTTCAGGTATTGATTGGTCTGCTGATGGGTGGGGTAGTAGCTGCTCCCCTGGCGGCTCGATTGGCCGGGCGGCTTCCAGTCAAGACTATGCTCAGCGCCATTGGGGTATTGGTTATTATTTGGGGACTGCGGATTCTATGGTCGGTATGTGCGCCGTATTTGCCATTTTAGCAGGCGAAAGGCCTCGGTCGTCAATAGCCCGCTGCGCGGAAGAAGGCTTCCAGTTTTGCCGGATCCAGTAATCCGTGGCTGCGTACCCCGCTACAGAGGTCTAAGCCGTATGGATTGACCTGGTCGAGGGCATCCTGGACATTTCCGGCGTGGAGGCCACCCGCGAGGAAAACGGGAACGGTTGCCTGTTCGGCAATTTTTCGGCTGAGTTGCCAGTTGTGCGTTTTGCCCGTTCCGCCCAACACCTTCACGTCCAGGTTTGGGTTGCCGCTGTCGAGCAACAGGGCATCGGCGTAATAAGCAGCCTGGAGCGCCTCCTCCACGGATTCTTCCCCGATTACATGGATGACCTGTACCAGCTTCACGCCTGGCAGTGCTTCGCGTAGCTGTAGGTATTCCCGTTGGGTCACTGCATCTACCAGTTGAAGCGTACTGCTATATACTTCCCGGTAATGCGCAATAATCTCGGGAGCTGTGGTCTCACTACTCAGCAAAAAAGTGGCGATGGGGGGTGGTATATCCCGTACGATTTCGCGAATCAGGCTATTGCTGATCACGCCGGGGCCACTGGGCATTGGCCCTACCAGTCCCAGGGCGGCGGCACCCATTTCCATAGCTTCCCGTGCTTCCAATAAGCTACTGATACAACAAATTTTGATTTTTGGTAGGGCCATGATCCTGTCCTTTCGAAGTATGTAATTGATTAGAGTAGGCTAAGGTGAAGGCAGCAGTCGGAACGACTGGCTATCGATGGCGCGCATCGTAGCCAGGATTCCGTCGAGGTGGTCGATTTCATGCTGCATGAGTTCCGATAAATCTTCGGGTAGCTCCCATACCTGCTCTTTCCAGTTGAGGTCGCGGTATCGCAACGTACAAAACCGATGGCGGCGTAGGCGCACGTGGAGATTGGGGAAACTCATGCAATCATCCCACATTTCAATCATTTCTTCGCTACAATGGAATAGTTCGGGATTGAAGAAGGGAATGGTGCGGTCGATATGCATGACTACCAGGCGTTTCATCACGCCTACCTGAGGGGCAGCAATCGCTCTGCCGGCGTGGTAGGTTGCCCGGAATTCCTGTACTATATTGGCCATACCGGCGATAATGGGCTGTAGCTCCTCTACCTCATGGGGTTCCACGGGAGTACAGGGCACATAGAGGCGCGGATCGCCGAGTAACAGCACATCGGAAAGGTGCAGCATATCAGACTAATTTTTTCAAGGCTTTACCGAATCGTTCCATATCTTCCATTTTACCCATACTGACCCTGCACCAGTTCGCATAGGGAGGGAAGGCACGGCCTACCTGTACCTGTTCGTTGAGCATAGCCGCATTGAATGCGTTGATTTCTTTACCGGACTCAAAAAACACGAAATTGGTATGGGAGCGCACATAGGGCAAACCGAGGTCATCGAGCAGCTCATAGGTAAAAGCTTTGGCTTCGGCGTTGCGTTGCAAGCTAAAACGGTAAAAATCCACGTCTTCCAGTGCGGCTTTTGCGGCGCTTACGGCCAGTACACTGAATCCTGCCATGCTATTAGCGTTGAGCCTTCGCGCGATATCTTCCCTGGCGATGAGGTATCCCACCCGTACGCCTGCCAGTCCGTATATTTTGGATAAAGTTCTGGATACGATTACATTATATCCTTGTTTGACCAGCTCGACCATACTTGGGTACCCAGGTTCGGTCACATAGTCGAAGTAAGCTTCATCGGCAAACACGACGGCTCTGCCGGCCATTGCTTTACAGAAATCGCGCATTTGGTTGGCGGGAATGAGGGTGCCGGTAGGGTTGTTGGGGTTACAAACAAAAATGAGGCGGGTATTTCCCGTGACTCGTTTTTCCATTGCTTCCAGGTCATGCCCGAGTTCTTTATTGAGCGGCACATGGTGTATATGGGCGCCAAATTGTTCGGCGTAGGCCATAAGGGAGTGGAAGGTGGGGTCGGGGGAGACGATTTCGCCTCCGTATAGGCCGAAGGTGAGTCCTGCTATTTTTAGTCCTTCGAGGGAGCCTGCGGTGAGGACTACCTGCTCCGGGCTGACACCTTCTTTTTTGGCTATGATGGTCTGGATAGACCGGGTGAATTGCGAGGGGTATCTGCATGCATCGTCGAAGGCCTGTATGAGTGCTTCTCGTACCTTTGTGGAAGGTCCGTAAGGGTTTTCATTGAGACTAAGCCGCGCGGGGCCATCGGTGGGAGGCACCGGAGGCTGGCTCCATTCAGGTACTGCCCGTGCTATTCCGGGAAGGGTTTGAGCAGCGGTCGCTGCACCGGCCAGCCCCATGATACGGAGCCAGTTTCTACGATTTACAGTATGCATGGCATCAGGTTTTAGATGCCTAAAATACAGTTTAATACAGATAAAACAAGTTGGAGGAGATGGAAACGCAGGAATGTCGGAGAACGTGGGGCACTGTGGTGGGATACATACAGGGTATCGGACGTGAAAAAAGGCTGAATACCCTTGCATTTATTGGGGTAGGGTATCGGACAGGTGGTGTTTAGGTGGTTAGTCCCTTCCAGTAACGGGCGAGATAACTAGGTGAGTAGCCCACCTGCTCGCCGAGTGCTTCATACGTAATCGATGGATTTTCCTGGATGATTTCCTGGATGCGCTTGAGCTTAATATTTCGAATCAAATCCCCTGGGTTCATGGCGTATTTATTTTCAAAAATGTCGTAGAGCCTACGGCGGGACAGCCCGGTAAAGGCGACCAGACTATCTACCGTCACGTGTTGGATGTTTGTTTGGATGAACGTTTCCAACTCTTGGAGAAACGGATCCTGGATTAGTGGCTGTTCGTTAATTTTTAAAGTCAATAGGCGAGTTACCCTGCGGTATTTCGCATAAATGAAAATAATTAAACCAGCTGAAACCAAAAGAATTCCGAGTAAGAGCCCTACCAGCCAATACGGTAAATGCAGGAATACAGTTTCTGCAGGTGGCTCTTTAAATTGGGAGGGATGAAAGCTAAACAAACCATTCATGGAACCAAAATATATGGAATCCCCGTGCTGAGCTACGGCGCGCTTATTGAATTCTATTTGCGTAAGGAAGCGTTCGTAGCGTTTACTGTGGGGCTTGAAGCGAATAATTCCGGATATACTGGAGACCCAGATATATCCGGAATTGTCCTGAACGAGATCGTAAGTGACTAAATGAGCTATTTCTTGATTTTCAAATAGTTGAACGGCTTTTGCCTGGCCTTCCTGCCATGTCCAGATGCCGCGTTGGGAAGTAGCCCACCAGGTATTTCCTATGCGCTGAATAGAGTTGAAAGGGATAGAGGGGAAAACCCTGAAAGGGGAAAAATTTGCCCCTGTTCCCGAAAAGATACCTGCTGGGGTTGCCAGAAAAATCTGCTTCTGATATAAGTAAATGTCTTCTATGGGCAAACGGAAACGAGTCTCGGTTAGCTTTTCTCCCTTCAACTGGAATAACCCTGAAGTAGTAGCGGCATATAGCGTTTCTCGGAAAAGAGCCAGCTCCACAATATTAGGCTGGTCGTTTTTATATTTTTCAAATGGAATAGAATTATACGTACTGTCTGAGAGCCTATAAGCGATTAATTGGTTGTTAGGAATCAGGATTTCCTGCTTGTTCCAGCGAAAAAAATGGCCATTAGAAACTATGCTATCCGGTAAAACCTGTTGGTCGCCCCAAAAAATACCCGCATAACTTCCTACCAATAGTTTATCGCCTAAAGGCAATATACCTCGGATGGATTTTTCCCTGTAAGTAAGCTTAAATCGCTGGTTGATTTCAAAGCAAAATAAATGTTGACCCTTGGCTATCCAGATTCGCCCTTGTTTATCGTGCGCAGTGGAGATACGTTGGGCGGATCCAATTGGAAGAAATTTTTCCCATTTTTTGGCAACTTCTTTTTCGCGCGGAAATAGATTCAGATTTACTAAATCCTGGATTGCATATGATTTCAATGACCCATCCCGGAAAATATATAAGCGCTGGCTTTCATTGTTTTTTAACCACTTAATTTTATCCCCGTCAAAACGGTAAATTCCTATTCCCGAACTCAAATACATATTCCCCTTCCCATCGTCCGAAATTTTATCAATACTTCCAGAGAAAAATCGAAAATCTACCAATAGTGTATCCTGGCCACTTAAAGGCAGTGATAACAGGATGTACACTACAAGCAGGAAGGAGATATAGAACTGATGTACCATAAAAGGGATTTGAACAGGCTGTCAACGCTGATAACCCGTTGGGCTTTCCTATTTTCAAAGGTATTTAGAAAACATTAATACACGATTCCCCTTTTGAATAGATTTTTTGTCCCCCCAGGGTTAGTTGCTTAATGATTTTATAACCAAATTTTTAAATAGATTTTAAATATTAATGTGATGCGTTCGATATAGAATGTCCTATCTGAAATGGATTGTCTATTGCGGACTGCACATCTTAGCATGGGTCCGATATGTAAAACAAGTATCATATCAATACAGCTGCATACCTACCTGGATACATTTGATGCCAAGATTATTTTTTTCCATAACAAATGTATCTCTATGAAAAAAAATCGACTACACTGGTTTGTGCTGCTGCTAGCGCTGATTGTAGCGAGTCAGGCTAAAGCACAGTATGCAGGGGGAACCGGCACGCTTGCCGACCCTTACCTCATTTCTACGCCCACGCACCTTGACAATGTGCGCAACAACCTGTCGGCACATTTTAAGCTAACCCAAAACATCGATTTGAATGTGAGCCCATTCAATTCCGGTACAGGATGGGTTCCAATTGGCGACATCTCTACCCCGTTCACCGGCTCATTTGATGGTGCGAATTACTCCGTTCAGAATCTTTTTATTGATGATTTCGGTGCAGATGGAATTGGGTTGTTCGGCGCCGCAGAAGGGGCTGCATTTAAAAATCTCCGGATGAATAGCCCCAGGATTAACCACTACGTTTATGCTCCTCCTGGTGATAGTGATGGAGTTGGGGCATTGTTAGGATATGATAATTACAATACTACAGCAACCGGCTCCACTTTCGAAAACATTCATATCATTCTTCCTGCTATATTCTCTTCTTCAGAAGCAGGAGGGATGGTCGGATATACCTACAGTAGCGGCAAAGAAGGACATATCCTTAATTGCAGAACGGATGGTGGTTTCATAAAAACACTAGGGGCTTCATCTGAAAGTATTGGGGGCTTAGTTGGCAAAAATCGAAATAGTGATATGACCAACTGTTGGTCTTCGGCTAGAGTGTATGCAGCATTTTCGTACACAGGCGGTCTGGTCGGAAACCTTCAAACTTCCTTGGGCTTGACAACTTCTATCAAGCAAAGCTACGCAATCGGCGATGTTACCGGAACAGATTATACTGGTGGATTCATCGGACTTTGTGAAGGCTGCGATATTGAAGAATGCTACTCCTGGGGTACAGTATTAGATAGTGCCGGCTGGGGGAGTGTAGGAGCTTTTATCGGGGTTCTGGAAGGAACGAGTACGATTAGTGATTCCTATACGACGGGTGACGTTTTTACCAGCGGTGCAAAAATCGGAGGCCTTGTCGGTGCAGTGGACGGCAGTGCCACAGTTACTATTGAGCGATGCTATTCTGCCGGCATTGTTGCTACTACATTGTCAACGTCTGAAATTGGTGGATTCATTGGATATGGATATACCGGAGCCAGTATCACGACTACCTGCTGTTTTTGGGATGTAAACCGAAGTGCACAATCCACGACCTATGCTA
>Ga0172373_10006042_pt1 | contig 16250 bp, 16 predicted proteins | sample Lak10m_2_FD_114546 | JGI IMG/M metagenome (GOLD analysis project Ga0172373, IMG submission 114546) | Freshwater microbial communities from Kabuno Bay, South-Kivu, Congo - kab_092012_10m | ecosystem: Environmental > Aquatic > Freshwater > Lake | place: Democratic Republic of the Congo...
CGACGCGGCCGGCGCCGGCGGGGTCTCCTCGGCCGGGGGCGGCGCAAGGTCTTCGGCGGGACTCTCGTCCGAGCGGACCAGGGGAACGCGGAACCAGAAGGTGCTGCCGTCGCCTTGGCGGCTGTCGAAACCGATCTCGCCTCCCATCCGGTCGATGATCCGCTTGCAGATGGCCAATCCCAGACCGCTGCCGCCGAAGCGGCGCGACGTCGACGCGTCGGCCTGGGAGAACGTGCGGAACAGCCTTTCCCGCGCCGCTTCGGGGATTCCGACGCCGGTATCGGCGACCTCGACACACAGGACGGGGGCGGCTCGGGTCTCGACGGTGGCGGTGATCGAGACGCGACCGCGTTCGGTGAACTTGACCGCGTTCCCGGCCAGATTGAGCAGAATCTGCCGCAGCCGCCCCGGATCACCGCGAAAGACGCCCTTCGCATCGGGGTGGACCTGGCAGGACAGCTCGATGTCGCGGCCGCGGATGCGCGGCGCCAGAATGTCGGTCACCCCCGCGACCAGCGGCCCGATCTCGAACGAGGTCTCCTCGAAGTCAAGCTTGCCGGCCTCCATCTTCGAGAAATCGAGGATGTCGTTGATGATACCCAGCAAGGCCTCGGCGGACTGGCGCACGGTCTCGGCGAAATGCTTCTGCTTGGGCGAAAGCGGGGTGTCCAGCAGCAGGCTGGTCATGCCGATGATGCCGTTCATCGGGGTGCGGATCTCGTGGCTCATGGTGGCCAGGAATTCCGATTTCGCCCGGCTGCCGGCCTCGGCCTGGTCCTTGGCGGCCAGCAGGTTCAGGCGGTGCAGGCGGGAGCGCTGGATGAACAGGACCGAGATGATGCCGCCCCACACCACCGAGCAGAAGACGCTGTAGACCAGGAAGAACACGCTGAGACGCTGCTGGCTCAGTTCCGACAGGGGATCCAGCGGGGCGTACATGTGGACCCGCAACCCCTCTCCCTGCAGGGGGGCGGATGCGATGACCGCCGGCAGCCCGGCATTGCCGATCCGCACCGAATAGGCCTCGCCCTGGACAGGGACGATGGGCAGGACCGCCAGGGTGTCGCGCTTGTAGGCCAGGCGGCGGTCGATCTCGGCCATCGATTGGGCGGGCGCCCCGGGCAGGGCCTGCAGCAGCCAGTCGGTGCGGGTGGACATGATGACAACGCCGTGGCGGTCGGTGACGAAGGTATCCTTGGCCGGGATCACCTTCTCGATGGTCGGAATGTCCAGCTTGACCACGGCGACGCCGTCGATGCGGCCGTCGCGCACGATCGGCGAGGAATAGAAGATGCCGGGAACGTTGGTGCTGCGGCCGACGGCGTACTGAACGCCGGGCTGGCCGCGCAGGGCGGACCGGAAATATTCGCGGTCGGTGAAGCGTTCGCCGACCGGAGAGCCGGGGCCGCCGGCATTGCTGGCCGCGACGCACAGGCCGCTGCCGTCGACCACGAAGGCCAGGTCGATCTTGACGGCTTCGGCCAGGAAAGCCAGATAGCCGCTGAAAGCCCGGCTGGCCGGCGAATGGGGCTGGACCGCGGCGAAATTGTCGGCTTCGTGGGCGATGATCAGGGGGATGCCGCGGATATGGGCCACGGCCCGGTCGAAGCCGTGGGTGAATTCCTCAAGCCGGTTCTCGATGTCGGTCTGCGCCCGGGTGACCAGAATCTCGGCCTGGCTGCGCTCCCAGATCCCGGAAAGCCACCACGTCAGCGGTGCGGCCAGGGCAAGCCCCAGCACGGTGGCCAAGATCAGTCTGACTGACGGGAACCTTTGCTGTAGCAACGAATGGCATCCTTCCCCGACCGGCTTTCCCCACGGCATCCGCCGGGATGGTGTGGCGGATGGCGGGCCTTGTCAATGCGGCACCCGGTCCTGTGCGGATCTCCGGCGCGGGCGGTCCGGTGGAATATCCTGACAATTCAGGTCATTACAGGGTTGGGGGCGAAAAATTACCCCGTCGCCTTGATTCCGGTCAGGTCATGGCGCTTGTCAAGGCCGTGGGGGACTGTTAGTTTAACCTAATAAAACCGTAAAAATCTCCAGGGAGGAGGACGTGACCATGAGGGGAATCCCCGCTACACTCGCAGTGTGTCTTGCGTTCGGGCTGGCGCTCGTTCCGGCTGCGGCCAAGGCTGCCGATCCGGTTGCCGTGATGGCCGATGCCTGCTCGGGCTGCCACGGCACCGATGGGCATTCCATCGGCGGCATGCCCGCTTTTTCCGGCAAGAAGCAGGATGAGCTGACCAAGGCGTTGCGCGACTTCAAGTCGGGCGCCAAGGAAGCGACGGTGATGGACCGCATCGCCAAGGGCTACAGCGTCGAACAGCTCGATGCCATTGCCGCCTACTTCGCCAGCCGCAAGAAGTGATCGGGGGACGCCACATGACCAATATTTCTCGCAGGACTTTCAACGGTCTGCTGGGCGCGGCCGGCGTCCTTTCGATGGCCGGCACCCTGTCGGCCTGCTCGGGCGGCCCCAAGGTGGTCGTCATCGGCGGCGGCTTCGGCGGCGCCACTGCCGCCAAATATCTGAAGCGTTACGATCCCAGCCTCGACGTCACCCTGATCGACGCCGACAAGAGCCACTTCACCTGCCCGTTCTCGAACACCGTCATCGCCGGCATGAACGACATGGCCTATATCGAGCGCAAGTTCGATGTGCTGGTCAACAAGCACGGCGTCAAGGTCCACACCGACATGGTCGTCGCCATCGACGGCGCCGCCAAGGTGGTCAAGACCAAGAGCGGCCAGAGCTTTCCCTATGACCGCCTGATCGTGTCGCCCGGCATCGACTTCAAGTGGAACGCCATCGAGGGCTACGACGAGGCGGCCAGCCACATCATGCCGCATGCCTGGAAGGCCGGTCCGCAGACCGTTCTGCTGCGCAAGCAGCTCGAGGCCATGCCGGCCGGCGGTCTGGTGGTCATCTCGGCTCCCGGCAATCCGTTCCGCTGCCCGCCCGGCCCTTACGAGCGCGCCAGCCTGATCGCCGGCTACCTGAAGAAGCACAAGCCGAAGTCGAAGCTGATGATCCTGGATTCCAAGGATGCCTTCGCCAAGGACAAGCTGTTCAAGGAAGGCTGGGAAAAGCTGTACGACGACATCATCGAATGGGTCCCCGCCGCCAAGAACGGCAAGGTCACCAAGGTCAACGCCAAGGAAGGCGTCGTCGAGACCGACTTCGAGAAGTTCAAGCCGGCCGTTTCCAACATCATTCCGCCCCAGACCGCAGGCAAGATCGCCCTGGACGCCGGTCTGGCCGACAAGTCCGGCTTCTGCCCGGTCGATCCGAACACCTTCGAATCCACCCTGGTGAAGGGTGTGCATGTCATCGGTGATGCGGCCATCGCCGGCGAAATGCCGAAGTCGGGCTATTCCGCCTCGTCGCAGGCCAAGGTCGCCGCGGCGGCCATCATCGCCATGATCCGTGGCGAGAAGCCCGGCGAGATGTCGGCCATCAACACCTGCTATTCGCTGCTGGCTGCCGATTACGGCATCTCGGTGGCGGCGGTGTTCGCCGTCCAGGACGGCAAGATCGCCGGCATCAAGGGGTCGGGTGGCGTCAGCCCGATGGGCGCCAACTATCAGTTCCGTAAGAAGGAAGCCGATTTCGCCGTCGGCTGGTATCAGAGCGTGTCTCAGGACAGCTGGGCCTAAGCTTCGCCGCTCTTTTTTCAAGACAGTCCCTCCTCCCCGCAAGGGGAGGGGGGCTTCTGTCTTTGACAGTTATCAATTATCAAATCGGATCGTCTGAATTTTATTTCCCGATGCAAATATCGCATTGCAGCGTGGGGATTACCTGCTTGCAGGGTACCTTGGATTTTTGGCATATTAGGAAGATGCAAACCGGAAGGTGGGGCCTACCCGCCCAGGGGCTTCCGAGTCAACGGTCTTAGGGGAAACATCCACATGATTTCGCGTCGCTTGTGCTTGGTTGCCGCCCTGGTGGTGGCGCTTGTGGCTGGCCTGACCGCCGCTCCGGCGTCTGCTGCCGAAACCGAAACCGCCGTCGCCCGTGGTGGGCGTTTGTACGACAACTGGTACAAGGAACTGAAGACGACCCGCCCGGACAGCACCCATCCGTCCTATCCGGCGGCGGGCAAGTCGCCGAAGAATTCCTGGCGCTGCAATGCGTGCCACGGCTGGGACTATTCCGGCGACAAGGCTACCGGCGTCAAGGGAATCGCCGGCGCCAAGGGCAAGCCCGAAGCGCAGATCGTCGCCGTCCTGCGCGACAAGACCCATGCCTACACCCCCGAGCTGATCAGCGACAAGGATGCCAACGATCTGGCGATGTTCGTCTCCAAGGGGCAGGTCGACATGGGCAAGTTCGTCGACGCCGCCGGCAAGCCCAAGGGCAACGCCGCCAAGGGCGAAGTCTACTACAACTCGCTGTGCGGCGTCTGTCATGGCCCCGACGGCAAGAAGGTGTCGACCGGCATGGCGCTGGGGCAGGCCGCCGAATATCCGGCCGCCGTCGCCCACAAGGCGCTGAACGGCCAGCCGGCTGAGGCGATGCCCATGCTGCGGGCCTTCGACCATCAGGTCACTGCCGACATCATCGCCTACGCCCAGTCCCTGCCGAAGTGACCGCCATGACCGAACAGGGCTCAGCCAACAACACGCAGACCGATGGCGCCGCCCCCGCGCGGCACCACCGGCGCCCCAGCCACAAATCGTTCTGGCGCAAGGCGGTCCTGGTGTGGATCGGTGTGGCGCTGGGCCTGTTCGGCATGGCCGGCTTCGTCACCGCCATCGAATGGACCAATCGGACCGAGTTCTGCGTGTCCTGCCACGGCATGGTGCAGAACTACAACGAGTACAAGGAAAGCGTCCATTACCTGAACCGCACGGGTGCCCATGCCCAGTGCGCCGACTGCCACGTCCCGAAGGCCCTGGGGCCGAAGCTGGTGCGCAAGATCTTCGCGGTCAACGACATCATCGCCGAGATCAAGGGGACCTTGGACACTCCGGAGAAGCTGGAGGCCATGCGCCCGATCCTGGCGGAACGGGTGTGGAAATACATGGCGGAAAGCGATTCCCGCGAATGCCGGAACTGCCATTCCTATGATTCGATGAGCACGGTCAAGCAGACCACCACCGCCCGCCGCAAGCATCCCGAGGCGGCGTTGGAAGGCAAGACCTGCATCGCCTGTCACAAGGGTGTCGCCCACAAGCTGCCCTCGTCGAAGGACGATTTGTAAAACGTCGAAGGACGATTTGTAAAACGTCGAAGGACGATCTGCCGCGCACCGGCGAAAGCCGGTTCGCATCTGGTCAGCCCCCCGTTCAGCGGGGGGCTTTTCCTTTTTCGCCGCCCATCGCACGACACGACATTACGGATGCAGCCCTTATCCGGGCCAGGCCCGGCATGTCCGGGAGCAGGGGAGAAGGGGCCGCCGCCGCGGACCATAGTGGGGAATGCGGGAAGGAGTGGAAACGCGAGCTGCCGCCGGAATGGCCGGCGGCAGCCGTTCGCGATGGTTACGGCGCGCTGCCGGCGGGCAGCGGCAGGTCGTCGTCTTCCAGAGGTTCCTGCTTGCCCATGCGGACGCATTCGACGAAGACCCGGTGCGGGCATTTGCGGCAGCGGTCATAGTCCAGCAGGCGATAGACGCTGCGCAGCGCCTCGGTCTTGGACTGGAACATCCGGTGATGGCCGATGATATCCAGATAGCCGCCCCGTTCCAGCTGCTCCCGGACCTGATCCTTGACCCGAACCAGATACAGGGCTCCGCCCCGTTCCTGATAGCGCCGGGCTTCCTGAACCAGGACCTCGGCCCCGCCGATATCGACGAAGTTGACGCCGGTCATGAAGACCATCAGGTGGGGACAGTCGGGGCTTTCCGCTTCCAGGTCGCGCAATGCCTCCTGGAACGCGTTGACCGCGCCGAAGAACAGGGATCCGTCGATGCGGATGATGCGCAATTGCGGACATTCCGGTCGCGTCGGGCCGGCATCGGTGAATTTGCGCGACGGGCTGTGCGGGTCGGGCACCCGGACCAGAATGCGCGGGCGGGACGTGCGGTTCAGGTAAAGGATCAGCGACAGCATCACCCCGGCGAAGATCGCCAGTTCCAGTTCCAGAAACAGGGTGGAAAAGAACGTGACCAGCAGGACGGCGGTTTCCGACCGCGACGTGCGGATGATCTGCGCGATATGGTGCTTGTCGATCAGGCCCCATGCCACCACGAACAGGATGGCCGACATGGTCGCGTTGGGCATGTATTCGGCATAGGGCGCCACCAGCAGCACCACCACCACCAGCAGGGCGCCGGCGGTGATGGCGGCCAGGGGGGTTTTGGCCCCGGCGTCGTAATTGACGCCGCTGCGGTTGAACGATCCGGTGGCGACGAAGCCGGAAAAGAAGGCGCCGGCGACGTTCGACAGCCCCTGGCCGATGAATTCCTGGTTGGCGTCGACATGCTGGCCGCTGCGGACGGCCAGGGCCCGCGAGACCGACAGGGCCTCGCACAGGGCGAACATGGTCACCGCCAATGCCGTCTGCGCCAGCTTGCGCCAGGTCTCCGGTTCGAAGCTGGGAGAGGACAGCGGCGGCAGGTCGGCCGGCAATGCACCGACGGTGCGCACTCCGGTTATTCCGATCATGCCGAAGACGAAAGCGACGCCGCCGCCGGCCAGGATGGCCACGATCATGTAGGGGACGCGTTTGAAATAGCGGCGGACAAGAATGGCCGTGAACAACGTCACCAGACCGACGCTGACCGTCGGAAGATGGATCATGTCGAACTGACGGTACAGATGAACGAAAATTTCGGTGAAGTGCGCGCCTCTGGGAATGGTGATGCCCAGAAAATTCTTGATCTGGTTCGAGGCGATGAGAATTCCGGCCCCGGCGGTGAACCCGATGATGACCGAGTGGGAAATGAAATTGACCACGGTGCCGAGCTTGAAGAAACCCAGGGCCAGTTCCAGCAGGCCGACCATCAGCGCCAGGGTCAGGGCCAGTTCCACGTATTTGGCGGTGCCGGGCTCGGCGAATCCGCTGAGAGACGAAAACAAGACGATCGAGGCCGCCGTCGTCGGGCCGGAAACCAGATGCCATGACGAACCGAACAGCGCGGCGACGATGGCCGGCACCATGCCGGCATACAATCCGTACTCGGGCGGCATTCCGGCGATGGTGGCGAACGCGACGCCCTGCGGCAGCACCACGATGGCGCCGGTCAGGCCCGCGGACAGGTCGGCCCCCAACGATTGCCGGTTGACTTGCGGCAACCACAACAGGAACGGGAACAGCCGGGAAATCCACGGCCATTTCTTCAAATATGCAGCTGCAACGGACATCCTGCCTCCTGGATTACGCCGGGTGGTCTTGGGGCACGCTCCCGGGCGGGAAAGCCGGGGACTGGTGCGGCAACACGCGCGCCGTCCCGCCTTCCGTCGTTTGGAACGGGTTTAAATAGAAATTCCTTATATACACCTTGATCCGGGCAAGGTGTCAGTTAACAAAAGGAAACTGTACCGGCCAGCGGAAAAAGGGCACCATTCCGCCATGCGCGTTCTGCTGATCGAAGACGACGAGGCTGCCGCCGACATGGTGGCGCAGGGGCTGGCCGAGTCCGGGCACGTCGTCAGCATCGCCGCGACCGCTGCGGCGGGGATGGGACTGGCCGACAGCATGGCCTTCGACGCGGTGATTTTGGACCGCATGCTGCCGGACCGCGACGGGCTGGACCTGCTGAAGGAATTTCGCAGCCGGGGGCGGGGCACGCCGGTCCTGCTGCTGAGCGCTCTGGGAGAGGTCGACCAGCGGGTCGAGGGATTGCTGGGCGGGGCCGACGATTATCTGGCCAAGCCGTTCGCCCTGCGGGAATTGCTGGCCCGGCTGGAAGCGGTTGTCCGCCGCTGCGACGGCCCGGCCGAAACGGTCCTGCGGCTGGCCGACCTGGAAATGGACCTGATCGCCCGCACCGTGACCCGCTCGGGCATCGACATCGCCCTGCAGCCGCGCGAGTTCCGCCTGCTGGAATTCCTGATGCGCCGCGCCGGCCAGGTGGTGACGCGGTCGATGCTGCTGGAAGGGGTCTGGCATTACCGCTTCGCCCCCGAAACCAAGGTCATCGACGTGCAGGTCAGCCGTTTGCGTCAGAAGATCGACCGCGATTTCCAGCCGCCGCTGATCCATACCATCCGCGGGGCCGGCTACCGGATCGGCCTCGGTGGCTAGTCCGTTCCGGACCGCCACGTTCCGCATGGTGGCGCTGGCCGGCTCGGTATTCGCCGTGTCGGCAATGGTGGTGATCCTGGTTCTGGTCGCCGTGGTCGAAAAAGTCGGTGACAGCCGTTTCGACCGGGTCGACGGGGCCACGGCGGCGGCGATCATGACCGCTTTCGACCGCAACGGGCTGGATGGACTGACGGCCGAAATCGAGGCCCGGTCCCGGCGGACCCCGCCGGAGATCCGCCTGTTCCTGCTGCAAGACGCGGCCGGACGCCGTCTGGCCGGAAATCTGCAAAACTGGCCCGCCGGCGCCGGGCGGTCCCGGTCCGATGTCACCATCAGTCTGGACGGGGACGAGAACATGGTGGCGCGGGTCGGCACCTATCCGGTCCCTGGCGGCGGGGTTCTGATGGTCGGGACGCCGGTCCCGGAACATCGGCAGATCCTGAGGGTCGAGGCCAAGGCACTGATCGCCACGGTTCTGTCGATGGCGCTCATCGGCATTCTGGCCGGAGTGGTGATCGCCCGGCGGGTTCTGGGGCGGCTGGAGGCCGTCAACCGCACCGCCTCGACCATTCTGGCCGGAAACCTGGGCCAGCGCGTGCCGCAACTGGGGCGGGGAGACGAGTTCGATCAACTGGCCGGCAATATCAATTCGATGCTCGACCGGATCGAATCTCTGCTGGGCACGGTCAGAAGCGTCACCGACAATATCGCCCACGATCTGAGGGCGCCGCTGAACCGGCTGCGCGGGCGGCTGGAACTGGCCCTGATGGCGCCCCGCCGTCCCGACGAATACCAGCAGGCCCTGGCCGCCGCCATCGGCGAGGCCGACGACATCATCACCACCTTCAACGCCATGCTGACCATTGCCCGCATCGAGGGCGGCGCCGCCGGTGCCGAGTTTGAAACGGTCGATCTGGCGGAACTGGTCGAAACCCTGGCCGATCTGTACCAGCCGCTGGCCGAAGAAAACGGCCTTAGCCTGGATGTCGCCGGCCATTCCGGTTCGCTGGTCCGCGGAGACCGCCATTTGCTGTCCCAGGCCATCAGCAATCTGGTCGATAACGCCATCAAATACACCCCGGCCGGCGGCCGGCTGTGGCTGGGCGTCACGCAGACGGCGGGCGGGGTGCGCCTGACGGTGGCCGACAGCGGGCCGGGCATTCCCCCGGATTTGCGGACCGTGGTGCTGCAGCCCTTCACCCGGCTGGACCCGGCACGCAGCACCCCCGGGACTGGTCTTGGCCTGTCCCTGGTCGCGGCGGTCGCCGACCGTCACCATGCCCGGCTGTCCCTGACCGGCAACGGTCCGGGTCTGCGGGTGCTTCTGGAATTCCCTCCGGCCCCCGGGATCAGTTCGGCCGACCGCTGAAGAAAGCCGAGGAATCATAAGAGCGCCGGGCCGCGATGTCGGCGGCGGTCGGCGGGGCCTCGAACCGGGCGGTGGGGTGCCGGCTCAGCGATTCGTCGTATTGGCCGGCGCAGGCGGCCAGCAGTAGCAGGCTGGCCATCGCCATCAGGGTCTTCATCTCGGTCTTTCTCCTTGTCGGATCACGGCCGATGGTAGCCCCGCCATCGTTCCGGGGAAAGCCCCGCCGTCATTCCAGGGTCAGAATCCATCGGACCAGGGTGCGGATGTCCTGTTCCGGAACCCGCTTGTTGGGAGACATGATCTCGTCCCCCCAGACGCCGGACCCGCCTTCGCGGACTTTCCGGACCAGGGGCTCGACCATCGACGGGGTGTCGCGATAGCGCCGGGCGACCTCGATCCACGGCGGCCCGCTGATTTTGGCCTGGATGTCGTGGCACTGCAGGCAGCGGCTTTTTTCCGCCAGTTCCAGCATCTTGGGATCGGCAGGGGCGGCCCGCACCGGAAAAGCGGCGACCGTCAGCAGGGCCGCACAGATCAACAGTCGCATGTCGCAATCTCCATCGCCGTTTCGGGGACAATGTAGGGACGAGGTGACTGTCGCGCAACCTTGGGGCAGGCCCCTGCAGCCGGCGAAGGGACCCGCGTCACCGTGCCCTTCCCGTCCGGACGGGGGCGGGAACCGGCTTCGGTCCGAGCGGTCACTCGCCGCGCTGGATGGCGATCAGCGTCAGGTCGTCGGGCGGCGTCCCGGGCAGCAGGTCGTGGAAGCGGGCAGCCACGAACCGGGGAATGTCTCCGCTTGCGGCGGCCTGGGCCAGCCAGCCGGCAACCGTGTTCTCGTCGGCGATGTCGCGATCATCCTTGCGGGATTCCGTCAGGGCGTCGCTGTGCAGGACGATGGCCCCGCGCGGGGGGACGGCGATTTCCACGGTCTCGTACCGGGCGTCGGCGAAGGCCCCCAGCAAGGGGCCGGCGGCGGCGATCACGTCGGCTCTGCCGCCGGCGACCAGCCAGGGGGACGGGGCCGCCGCACTGGAAAAGCGGAACCCGCCCCGGACCGGGTCGAAAATTCCATAAAGGGCGGTGGCGAATTGCCCGGGGGGCAACAGGACCTTCAATTCGGCATTCAGCGCGGCCAGCATCTCGTGCGGTTCGGCCTGGGCCGGCATGCGGCCGAACAGGGTATGCAGGCGGATGACGTTCAGCGCGGCGGCAACGCCGTGGCCGGCGAAATCGGCGACCAGGACGGCCACCCTGCCGTCTCCGAGCGGACGGATGCTCCAGAAATCGCCCCCCAGTTCCGAGCTGGTCTCGGCATGGGCCTGAATACGGATGCCGGCCGCCAGTCCCAGGCGGGTCAGTTCCTCCGGCGACGGCGTCAGGGCTTCCTGGATGGCGCGGGCCGCGGCCAATTCCTGGCCGACGCGCTCCTGGTAGGCGCGCAGCCGGTCGAGCAGCCGGCGATTTTCCAGATGGACGCCGACGCGGGAGACGACTTCCGGCACATTGATCGGCTTGCAGACCATGTCGGTTCCGCCGGCGGCGAAACAGGCGGTGCGTTCCTTGGGCGAGTCGAGGGCGGTGACGAACAGGACCGGCAATTCGTCAAGGGGGTGGGTCTGACGCAGCCGGCGGCACATCTCGTAGCCGTCCATCTCGGGCATCATGACGTCCAGCAGGACCAGATCGGGCCGCCGCCGGGCGATTGCCGCCAAACCTTCGCTTCCGGTGGCCGCGTGGTCGATGGCGGTGATGCCCATGCGCTCCAGCAATGCCGCCAGCAGCCGCCGGTTGTCGGAATGATCGTCGACGATCAGGACGCGGGATCCGGCCAGGCTCATGACGGCGGGTTCCCGTCCAGCAGGACGGTCAGCACCAGGCAGCGGCCATCGTCTTCCTGGCGCAAATGTTCGGTGCAGGCCGAAATCAGGCCCAGTCCGTGGGGACGCCGCCCGGATGCGGCCGGAATCTCGGCCGGACGATAGCCCGGCCCCTGGTCGACCAGGGCGATTTCGACCGTCCGCCCCATCCGGGTCCCGGACAGTTCGATGCGGCGGCCGGTCCGCCCGGGGTCGGCCAGGGCTTCGTCCAGCAGGGTGCAATGGCGCTCGAACGCCTCGGGATCCTCGGTCAGGCAGGGAACTTCCAGATTGCCGTGGACCAGGGCGTTGGACACCGCCTCGTGGACCGCCAGGGGGACCGCCGCCGGAATGTCGCCGGAATGTCCGCAATGCGTCCACAAGGCCCGGACGAAAAGATCGGCGACAGCCGTGGTGTAGGCGCTGGCCGTGGTCAAAGACAGGCCCAGGCCGCCGGCCCGCAGATGCCTTCTGAAGTAGTTCCCATGTATCTTGAAATTTTCACGCGACTTTTCGATTATCCCGCGATGCGGGACGGCAAGCGACCGCGCCAGTGCCGCATCGGAAACGTCGGAAAGCACAAGAATGCTGCAGATGTCTTCGTTCTCGTCAAGGCCGATGGCCTTGCGAATGTCGCACGCGCTTAATCCGCATTGATCTTCAATCCGAAATTCAGACATTTAGCATCCTTCGCTGATATGTGCCGTAGGAATTACTCCTTTTCCCCTCTAGCCAATGTGCGTATCGAAACGCTAATATGCCACGACGCGCGGGGGTGCGGAAACAGCTTTCGGCGAGGAGCGGAACCGATGGATTATGCCTTCGACGGGCTTGGCCAGTCTTTGACCATTCGTGTGGCGGGGCGCATGACCCATGCCGACTACAAGGGGTTCCGCGAGATCCTGGCCCGCATCAGCGCCGATCGGCCGGCCAGCACGGTGTTTGATCTGACCCGGGTCGAGTTCCTCGATTCATCGGCCTTGGGAATGCTGCTGATCGTGCGCGACGCCGCGGTGCAAAACCAGACCGAGCTGGTTCTGCGGGGGGCATCCGGTCAGGTCGCCAAGCTGATCAGTGTCGGCAAGCTGCACAAATATTTCACGCTACAATAGGACCCGGACCAGGACCCCGCCGGCCAGCATGCCGGCCAGGAACGCCGCCGCCAGCCCCGGCATGCCGGGGCGGAACGCGGCGGCGGCCGGCGGGCCGGAGAGGCGATCCGGGGTCCAGTCCCCGTGCGGTTCCGCGTCGTCCTGGGCTTGGGCCACCGCGGTCCAGGCTTCGGCGCCGGTCGGCAGGCGCTGCAGGGCCGGCAGGCGGGCGCGCCAGTCGCGCAACGTATTGAGCGCGGCATCCAGGCCGGTGGTTTCCGGCAGGGGCTGGGTCCGCGTCAGGCGGCGCAGCAGTTCGGCGGTGGTGACGGCATAGGCGTGGCCGGCCCCGCCATCGGGGTCCAGGACCGCCACAGGCACCCCCAGTTGGGTCGCCTCCACCACCTTGGGATCGGCCTCGATGCCGGTCGGATAGACGTTCTCGCCGAATTCCGCCCGCATGGTGCGGGCGACATCGGCTTCGGTGCTGTCGTCGGTGGTCATGGTCAGCAGGATTCCGGCAACCGAAAGACCGGGATTGACGGTCTCGCGCAGACGGCGGATTTCGTGCCAGGTGTTGACCAGCCCCTCGTGGGTGAACGGGTCGGGCCGGGCCGGGATCAGGACCGCGCTGGCTGCGGTCAGCGCGTTCGCGGTCACCATGCCCAGCGACGGCGGACAGTCGATCACCGCCACGTCGGCCCATTGGGCCAGTCCGTGGCGTTCCAGGGCATTGCGCAATTGCAGGTGCGAATGTTCCTCGGCGGCCAGTTGCAGCTCCGCCATGCGCAGGTCGGCGGTGGCCGGCAGCAGCAGCAGGCCGGGATAGGACGTGGCCACCAGGACCGGCTCGATGCCCGACAGGCCCAGCAGAACGTCGTAGGCCCCGGCCGGCGGCAGCGGAAGCACCCCGAACCCGGCGGTGGCGTTGCCCTGGGCATCCAGGTCCAGCAGCACCACCCGCAATCCGAATGCCGCCAGACAGGCGGCGATGTTGGCGGCGCTGGTGGTCTTGGCGACGCCGCCCTTGTGGTTGAAGACCGCGACGATGGGCGGCAGGCCGGTCACAGCAGCCCCAGGCTCTTGAAGCTGGCGTGCCCCTTGCGCCCGATGACCAGATGATCGTGCAAGGTGATGCCGACGGCCTTCAGGGCGTCGCGGACCATGCGGGTCATGTCGATGTCGGCCCGTGACGGGGCCGGATCGCCGGATGGATGGTTGTGCACCATGATCAGGGCCGATGCGTTCAGTTCCAGCGCCCGCTTGACCACCTCGCGCGGGTAGAGCGGCGTGTGGTCGACGGTGCCCTGCTGCTGCAGCTCGTCGGCGACCAGCACGTTCTTGCGGTCAAGGAACAGCAGGCGGAACTGCTCGGCGGGAAGGCGGCCCATCGACATGGTGCAGTAATCGAGCAACTGGTCCCATTTGGTCAGGATCGGCCTGTTCATCACCGCCAGCCGGGCCAGCCGGCGCGCCGAATGTTCGGCCACCTTCAGATAGGCGGCGACGGCGGGCGAGATGCGGGCCTTGCCGACCCGGGGAAAGGCTTCCAGGACCGCAGCCGGCGCGGCCAGCACTTCGCCGTAGCCGCCGAATTCGTCGATCAGCGCCTTGGCCAGGGGCTTGGTGTCGACGCGGGGGATCACCGACGACAGCAGCAGTTCCAGAACTTCGTAATCCGGCAGGGCGTCCGGGCCGGCCAGGAACCGCTGGCGCAGGCGTTCCCGGTGCCCCAGATAATGCGGCGAGGCACCGTCCGCGGCGGGATCGTCCAGGCCGGGCAGGGCGGGGTCGACGGTCACAGCCGGGCGCTGAAATCTTCCAGCCAGGTCAGCCGGGCTTCCAGCAGCTCGATGTCGTGATCCAGCCAGTCGGTCAGGTGGCAGCCGTCGCCATCGCCGGCAAAGGCGCCGCGCAGGTCGATCAGACGCGACAGCTCGCCTTCCACGGTCTCGACCATCAGGTCGGCCTGAGCCCGCTGCTGGGCAGGCTCCAGCAGGTCGAGGAAGCGCATCTTCAGCGCCACCACCAGCTTGGACAGGTCGCTGCCGGGGCGCAGGCGGGCGGTCAGCAGGTTGACCAGCTCGCGCCGGCCGGCGGCGGTGATGGAAAGCTGGGCGTCGTCTTCCATGCCGGCGCCGTCGATGGCTTCGACCAGCCCTTCATAGCGCAGCAGCTCGACCGAGGTTCCCATCAGGTCGATCTGCGGCCCGGCCACCCGGCTGATGAAATGGCGGACGGCACCGGCCAGTTCGCTGTAACGCTGCGGTGCCCGCGCGATCAAGCCCAGCGCGCACAGACGCACCGCTTCTTTCGGGGTCAGGGTGTTGTCGGCGAACATGGCCGGGGATCTCCTGCTGAACCTTCCGAATATAGGTAAGGGGCGGCCCGGCGTCCACTGCCGCTATGTAAATTCGGCGATGGCGGCGCAGACTTCGGCGATGTCGGCATCGTCCAGGAACTGGTGGATGGGCAGCGACAGGATGCGTCCTGCCTGTCGTTCGGCGACGGGGAAGGCCCCGGGGCGGTATCCCAGACCGGCCGCCGCCGGCTGCAGGTGCAGGGGGACGGGATAATGGATGTCGGTGCAGATGCCGCGGCCGGCCAGGAAGGCCCGCAATTCGTCGCGACGGTCGACCTGCACGACGAACAGCTGGAAGATGTTGAATTCTTCCGGGCGGCAGGGCGGCGAGAACACCGTGAGCTGGCGACGGTACAGCCCGGCATTGCGCCGCCGGCGGGTGATCACCGATTGCAGCCGACCCAGCCGGAAGCGCAGGATTTCCGCCTGCAGGGTATCCAGGCGGGAAAGCCGTCCCCACTCGGCGGCATGGTCGCCGCCGTCCAGTCCGTGGCTGCGCAGGCGGCGCATCCGGCCGGCGACGGCGGCGTCCGAGGTGACGGCGAAGCCGGCGTCTCCGCAGGCATTGAAGTTTGTCAGGGGATGGGCGGAAAAACAGCCGACATGCCCGAAAGACCCGGCCGGACGGTTGTTCCAGCGTGCCCCGAAGGCTTGGGCCGCATCCTCGATGACCGCCAGTCCATGCCGCTGGGCGATGGCGGTCAGCGCCGCCATGTCGGCCATGCGTCCGGTCAGGTGGACCGGCATCAGGGCGCGGGTGCGCGGGGTGATGGCGGCTTCCGCGGCGGCCGGATCGATGTTCTGGTCGCTGCCGACATCGGCGAAGACCGGCGTGGCGCCGACGGCGGCGATGGCCCCGGCCGAGGCGATGAAGGAATTGGGTGCGGTGACGACCTCGTCGCCGGGACCGATTCCCAGGGCCTTCAGGGCCAGGATCAGGGCATCCGTCCCCGAATTCAGCGCCACCGCATGGGCCGCGCCGCAGACCGAGGCCAGATCGGCCTCCAGCCGTTCGATCACCTCGCCGCCGGTCCATTGGCCGCGGGCCAGCGCCGCCTCGATCACCGGCATCAGTTCATCACGCTCTTCGGCGAACTGGGCGGCCAAATCGACGAAGGGGATGGCGGTCATGCCCGCCCCGCCGGATTGAAGTATCGCACCATGACCATTTTCGCCGATTCTGTCCGTTGTGACCGGGCGGCGGGAAGCTTATAGCCTCTGCCGTGGCTTCGTCCAGCCGCAGACGACACCAGCCAGGGCTCCGAATCCAGGTTAAGAAGTGGCTAATTTCCCCTGGTACATACTCGTCATGCCCGCGCAGGCGGGCATCCATACGACGGTTGGGCGAGACGCAGCTGCGACTCATGAAAACACC
>Ga0172373_10006044_pt1 | contig 16249 bp, 14 predicted proteins | sample Lak10m_2_FD_114546 | JGI IMG/M metagenome (GOLD analysis project Ga0172373, IMG submission 114546) | Freshwater microbial communities from Kabuno Bay, South-Kivu, Congo - kab_092012_10m | ecosystem: Environmental > Aquatic > Freshwater > Lake | place: Democratic Republic of the Congo...
ATCGTTCTCTGACGGATTCATTGGGCGCCAGCCGCCACGAGTGGTGGAGTGTTCAGACCGACCCTTGACACGCAGAATTGCTCCGGCGGCTCCCGCGACGCCAAGCACCATCAGTACGCGTCGGATGAAATTCACTGCACTACCTCCGTGGGGCTAACAAGAATCGAACTTGTGACCTCATCCTTATCAGGGATGATTGCCACGTGGTTCGACGGAGTCTCGTGGATGAGAATCCCAATGCCCACAAGGGAAATGTATCGGTATGTGCGCCGGCTTCCACCTCGTGATGGTCCACATTGGACAGAGGTGGACATTGGACCATGGGCGAAGTTGGACCAACAGTTGCATAGTCGTCTCGCGGCCTTTCACTTGGCCTTAGTCGGCTTTCGTTTCGTGGTCGCCTTTGTCGGCTTTCGTTTCGTGGTCGCCTTAGTCGGCTTTCGTTTCGTGGTCGCCTTAGTCGGCTTTCGTTTCGTGGTCGCCTTAGTCGGCTTTCGTTTTCGAGGCACATACAGGTCGTAGGACTGGATTCCAAGCTTTGCGAAACATCTTGGGCAGAAGTACTCAAAGAGTTCTCTAAACAACTCCACGTCTTGAATTTCGCTGTTAAGTCCAGACCAGCCACAACTGCAAGTACTCCGTGACTTTTCCCACTTCGCGTAATTCATGACCCTATAGTGCCACAACGACTGCACACAGATGTCGTGAAATGCCCGTGTACACGATTCTTAGACCGGCACGTCGGCGATCATGAGTTCATCCAGTACGGCGAGTACTGAATGTCCCAGCACTTGTTGCCGACGCGAGGCCCATTGGTGATCTTGAAGTAGTACTTGTGATCGACGTCAAGACCGGGGAGATTTGGCCACTTGAAGAGTTTCCACCAGTCCCCGTTTGGACCCCATATGTCATAGGGGCTGCCCTTTATGTATGGCCTCAGGTGGTAGTCCATGTCGATGTATTCCTGAACTTCCTTGCCACAACCGGGAAGCGACGTCATTGCATGGACCATTGAACGCACTATCTCAATTCCCCACCATCGGAAGTCCACAGGCTGTCCAGTACTTTGACCCCATTGGGCCTGTGTTTGTTCGCAGTTGCTGAGGTCGTTTTTCAAGAGGAACTTCGCAACGTATCCATCCCACATACGGTCAGAAGGTCCACACTCGTATTCCACACAATCGGCATCAGTACTGCATTTCTTTCCGCGGTAACCCTCGAACAGCACGACGTAAAGACGCTCATTCTGGCCATAGGCATTGGCAACCCCATGGTTGTGACTCCACGTCAGACCATTCGAGTTGAGGAGTTGCTCCATGAAGTCCTCGTACTTAGACGCGCTTCGGCATACCACCGTGGTGTTGCCACAACCTTCACTTGTCATCGTTGGCGGTGGCCACAACGCACGGAACTCCTTGTTCGTGATCGGCGCAGCAAGGTGCTGCACGTCAAGCTGACCGTCATATGTGTCGAATCGAAGTTGCTTTCCGAGGTTCTGGGATCGAAAATAGGACGCCACCTGGTTTGCCATCACCGCGATGTCGCCGAGCGAATCTCGCCTTGCGTCTGGGCCATTCTTGAATGTGATGTAAACAAACTTTATGTCCCACTTGTTTGCTCCTGGACGATCCGTTGAAGATCGACCGAGTGGCGAAGTCCAAACCAGCCCTTTTCCTTTAACTCTCAGACACGTCAGGTAAACCCGCGTCCTTCCATCCAGCATCACTGAACCGGGCTTTGTGCATCGATTTTTCGTAGGTGAAGCCGACAAAGCCATCGCTGGAACACCGATCACATGCACCAAAATCATCAGTGTCAGTATGAGCTTCAAACTTTGTTGAAACCAATAATGCTTAGTCAAGTGCTGCTTCCAACCGGCCAGCGATCGCATCGTCATAATCGCCTAAGAATTGCCACTGATGGTCATTCAAGCACTTCCACTCCCCGTTAGCTAACTAATCAGAACGCTATCGCATGCAATATTCCTCCTTGCAAAACCGCCAGTCCCCTGGACGGTACTGGTTCGACCAAAGGAGGAACCATGCACGAATACCATCACAACGAAGTCGGGCCCATCATCATCGAGGCCTTTCAGCGCATGGCGGAACACGAATCACTTGCCGGAGAGATTCTCGACGCACTTGCGTCAGAAGATTGGGCTGTTTTCCAGGACGGACAAGATGCATTCACAAACTTTGCGGAGGAGTTCACTTGGTGGCATCGAAACATCTTTCGGATTTACCTATCGAGCGGCGACTTCGCTGAACATCTTGACCTGCACGTCGACAACACACTTGATCCGCACCGTTTGGTGTACCACCTCGAGACTCTTACAGGCGGTGTCGACATCCGTGCGAACTTCGGGTCGCCACTCTTCTTGTATGCCGCGATGGCGATGGATCAGTTTGGGGACTTCGCTTACTAAAAGGACTTGTTAAGGCAGTTGAGAATCTGGTCGAAAAGACTTGACCCGATGAGAAGAGGCCCATCTACAAGTACATCTGTTCGTCTTTCGTGTTGACCGAACCGAAGCGATCTTGGTTTCGGTACTTGCATGTCAACAGAGGGCAATTGCGCTCTTAGTAAGACCAAGACTCATTGGCAAGCGGGCTGGAGTTCAGCAGATCGCGGCGCTGACGCCAGTCCGGAAGATGCTCGTCCATCAGGGCAACAAACCGGTCGCCATGAGTGGGTTCGAGTAGATGCACGAGCTCGTGAACGACGATGTACTCGAGGCATGCAAGCGGCTTCTTCGCCAACTCGGCGTTCAGCCAGACGCGCTTGGTCTGGTGGTTGCACGAGCCCCACTTGGTCTTCATTCGCTTGACACCCCAGAACTCAAGACGGACCCCGAGCGAGTCCTGCCAGTCTTCGAGCAAAGGGCCTGCTGCTGACCGAAGCTGTTCTCGGTACCACCGGTCGAGCACTGCGAGACACTCGGCCTTGGTCGCGCGCCTCGGCACGTGCAGCTCCATCTTCGTCTTGGTGCGAAGCACAACCTGGGGTATTCCGGTCGTGTCAATGAGGCTCAGCCTGTACCGCCGGCCGAACACGTAATGGCTCTCTCCTGAGACGGCTTCACGGGCAGTCTGACGAGGTTGGTTCTCGAACTTCTCACGTTGGCGCCTGATCCATGCGAGCTTCCCGATCACCGCGAGCCTGATCGCGTCGTCCGAAACTGCCAGGGGTGCAGCGACCCTCACTCGGCCGTTGGGTGGGTACACGCCGAGGTGAAGATTCTTGATGTCCTTGCGGACCACTTCCACAGTCAGTTTCCTGATGCGGATCGTCTTCGTCTCAGTACTCACCGTGTCGGCTCACCAACTCCAGAATCAAGTCCACCCGATCCTCGTCAGCTTCCTCACCGAGGGCTTCTGCAACTGCGATCCGCACCTTGCGCCGTTTGTGAACGTTGTTGCGCCACCCGTCTTGTGCGGCGGAGTGGATTGCGCGATCGAGTTCTATCGCGAGCCCTTCGTCGCGGTTGAGGATGTCGTACAGCGCGCGCTTCCCTGACGACGCAATCGTCGCCGGATACCCCTGTGCAGCTGATGGATCGATCACCTGCTTGGCGAGCTTTGCGATCTCCTCGAGATACTTCTTGTAGTCGATGCTCTTGTTGCGGCGTTGTTCGATGAGCGCATCCAGGAGTTCGGACATCTTGTCGTAGTACTTCGGGTTGATCGGCTGTTCGTCAATGATGAGCTTGCGCACGTTGTTCTCGATGACTTCGGCGACCGTCTCTTCCTTCTTCTTCAGCCCCTCCGGGAGTTCCTTGACCGCATCCGCACCGCGCTCAACGAGCAGCTGGAGAAATGAGACGTCGTCAAACGCCGAGAGCTTCACTGACTCGTCGGCCTTGATGTAGGTGTCAATGAGATGCCTCATGGCTGGCTCGTACATTTTGAGGTCGACGTAGTCGCCACTCGCGAGCTTGATCTCCTGGCGCGACGCCTCGTACTTTGCGATCTCGGCACGGATCGCCTCGAATCCCTCGGTCGTGTATCCAGCTGCGATCTCGTCGCCCGCCATCGCCGCGAACGCCCGAGCAACCCCGCCGACGGCCTTGTAGAACGCCAGGCGCTTCTCTTCATTGGCTTTGAGCTCGCCGGCGTTCCCACCTTCCTTCGAGCAGAAGTAGCGCAGGTACGCCGCGCTGTCCTTGGGCTTCTCAACCGGCTCGACGTTCGCCCGCACGGTCTCGAGGGCATCTTCAAGATCCTGCTTGGCAAGCGCGATCCTGTCCTTGAGAAGACCCTCGACGTCGGCCTTGTCGTACTTGTCGAGCGCACCGGAGGTGTAGTCCTGCACGGCACCTTCGAGGCTCTTGAACAGGTCCTTGTAGTCGATGATGTACCCGTATTCCTTGTCGTCCCCGTCAAGGCGGTTCACGCGGCAGATCGCCTGAAACAGGCCGTGGTCGCGCATCTGCTTGTCAATGTAGAGATACGTCGCGGACGGAGCATCGAAACCGGTCAGGAGTTTGTCCACGACGATGAGCAGCTTCATCTGCCCGGGCTCATCAATGAACTTCTTCTTCACCGAGAGTTCGTACTCTTCGGACTTTGACACTGCCTTCTCAGGCTCGATACCGAACCAGTCAGCCAGCATCTGTTTGTAGGTGTTGTACTGCTGGACCGGGAGGGTGTCACCTTCGCCCGCATCTTCACCTTTCACGTCCCCGAGGCTCGGTTTGAACGAGGTCACGATGCCGCACTTGCCTTTGAGTGGGGTCTTCTGGAAGAGCTCGTAGAAGATGCACGCCTCGTAGATGCTCGACGACACCAGCAGCGCGTTGCCCCGGTCATCCATCAAGCGGGGCCTCGTGGACATGTCGAGAACAATGTCAGCCACAATCTGCTCAAGACGAGAACGAGCAGAGAGCACCTGCTGCATGGTGCCCCACTTCTTCTTCAGCTCAGCCCGTGCCACATCGTTCAGGCCCGCGGTCTTGGCAGCAAACCACTGGTCGATCTTGTCCTGGGAGGTGATGCGCTGGTCGATGTCTCGCGCCTCGTAGCGCAGATCCACGACCACGCCGTCGCGGACGGCCTCGTCGAACTTGTAGGTGTGGATGTACGGCCCGAACACCTCGATGCTCCGGGCCTTGTCTGTCTTGAGCAGTGGTGTGCCGGTGAAGCCAATCAGGGTGGCCTTCGGGAGGATTTCCTTCATCGCCCTGTGCAGCTGGCCAGTCTGGGTGCGGTGGCATTCGTCCACGAACACGAAAATGTTGCCCTTGGCGTCAAAGCCCTCGGGGAGCGACTTCTTGATCTGCTCGATGAAGTCGACCACGTCGCCTGACTCGTCGTCGGTCTTGCGTCCGAACTTATGAATCAGCGAACAGATCAACCAAGGAGACGGCGCGTTGAGGGCAGCGACCAGGTCGGCGCCGCTCTTTGTGCGGTGGATGTCCTCGCTGACACCCTTGAAGACCTTCTCGATCTGCTCGTCGAGTTCGGTGCGGTCGGTGATGATGACGACTCGAGGCTCGACGATGTGCTCCCGGATCCACTTCGCAAGCCACACCATCGTCAGGCTCTTGCCTGAGCCTTGGGTGTGCCAGATGATGCCGCCCTCGCGGTTCTTCACACTCGTCTGCGCGGCACGGACACCGAAGTACTGGTTCGGGCGGCACAGCTTCTTGATGCCCGAATCGAACACGATGAAGTCGTGAATCAACTCGAGGAAACGAGACTTCTCGCACACCTGCAGAACCGCTCGGTCGAGGAGGTTCTCGACAGGGCTCTCCTCCTTCCACGTGAGGTAGTACTTCTCCGGAGTCTGGATCGTGCCGTACCTCAGACCCTGCGTGTCGTTGCCGGCCATCACCCACTGCATCGTGGAGAAGAAGTGCTCGATGAACTCTGGCTTCTGGTTCGTGAGGTTCTGACGGATGCCCTCGGTAACCGACACGGTGGAACGCTTCAGCTCGATAACACCAAGCGCAACGCCATTGACGTACAGCACCACGTCGGGTCGCTTCGTCGCACCGCCGGCGCGCCCGAGAACCGTCACCTCCTCGGCCACCTCGAACACGTTCGACTCGGGGTTCTCCCAGTCGATGAGCCATACAGTCTCGGTCTGGGCGCCGAGTTCCTCTTTGACCTTGATGCCGTAGCGCAGGTGTTCGTAGACGTCCCGGTTGCGGTCGTACAGGCTCTTCGTCGAGTCGTTGGCGGCCTTCTCGAGCACGTCGATTGCCTTGGTGATCACTGGCAGGCTGTAGCCCTTCGATGTGAGCCATCCTGAAAGAACCGCATCGCGCACGTTGCTGTTCGCGTGGTCCTCGAGGTTGCCGGCGTAGGCGTACCCCAGTTGGTCGCGCAACAGCGCCACTACCCGGTTCTGTGTCTTGCGCTCGATCTGCCCAATGTCGCTCATACCAATCTCACTCTCCCTGACAACAGTTCCTGCATCATCCCCTGCTTCACGAGTTCGGCCTTCTCTCGCTGAGCGACCAAAGCATCAATCTCGGCGTCCATGTCCCACAGAACATCCGCAATCTTCTCTTGCTCATCACGACTAGGCATGTTTACTGAAACTGAACGAATAATTGCAAGGTTCAAACCGCCGCGACCACCACCACCATCCGAAAGTCCGCGGAGTTCGTTGTACTTCGTATCCATCACGTAGTACAAGAATCGCGAGTCGTGCTCATTGCTCGGAAAAATCGCTGCTATCGACTGGTTTGTCGAAAGTGGAACAAGGTTGATTGCGGAGGTTCCTCGCGTACGACCTTGGCCAGCCAGTCCGATGAGAACCGACATGGGTGGAAACATCTGAGCACTTGAGTTCGCCAGGCCGAGATCAGTGATTCGACCACTTACCTCCGACACCCGCCTGTAGTTGAGTTCGCCAGAACTCATCCAGCGAATCGAACCACCCCAATACTCTGGAACACCAGTGCTCGGAGTGCCGCCAGCCTTGCAGTCGGTGAAGTCGCCGATCTCGTATTTCCGCCACTCTCCCGAGAACCCCGGGAGGCGGGTACGACCGGTGAGGAGTTGCTGCATCGCGGCGTGCTTCATGTCGCGCTTCTTGGCGATTAGCGCGTCAAGCGACTCGACCAGCGCATCCGCATCAGAGAGTGCCTCGGCAATTGCCCGCTGCTCAGGTAGCAGTGGACAATTGAAGGACAAGTCCTTTAGAAACTTGAAATGTCGGTTGTACCCCGTGTTCGGGATATCAGACATACGCAGACAGTGAGCGAGATAGCGCGCATCGAAACCCTCTCTAGATCTCAAGAGTTGAACACCGTCGGCTCCGACGACAAATCGAAAGTTGATAAATTTGACGGTTCGAGTGTGATCACCGAACACAATAAAGCCATCAGAGGGAGGGCTCTGAAGTAAACCCTCGTCGTCAGTAAATGCCGCAATCAGGGCCTGACTTTGGTCGACGACTGGATACATTCCTGAATCGCGATAATCCATGGTCTGCAGCTTCTTTCCGTTGATGCCGACTCGAACAAAGGCATCATCGAAGGAAACAGACCTCAAATCGATACCTTTCACCACGTCAGCCCCATCGACTTGAGGTGCGTATGAACGCGTGCCGACAGCTCGGACACCGATGTCTCGAGTGTTGGAGCGGTGTGTCCGTACCTGCGTTGCAGTTGCTGCAGACGTGAGACAAGAACACCCGCCACGCGTGCAAGTTCTGCATTCACTACGGCTTCGATGGCGCCAATCCACTTGTCGTCTACGACCATCTGCTGAATCTCGGCTTCGGTGAGCTTGCCGTACTTGGCGATCACCTTTGCGTCGAGGTCCTTCGCGAGATTCTTCGCGGCTGTCTCGGCTTCGATTGCGTCGAGCACCTCCTTGAGAGGTGCGTACTCCTCGTCGGTCTTCTTCGTCTTCTTGAGGGCGGCGGCGACTGCCGTCTTGGTGAACTCTCCCTTGTCGTTGGAGACGTCTGAGAGGAGCATGTCTTCACCGCCGTAGGTGGAGGCAAGTTCCTCGAGTTTCTCCTCAGCTGCCGAGAGTGCAGAGGTGCAGGCAAGGGCTTCTTTCTTGAAAAACTTGTTGATTAGCAGTTCTGCTGGGAGTAGTTCGGAGCGGTGCTCGACCTTATTGATCGTGAAGTCCACTCGTCCTGCGCGCTTCTCCCCCTTGGCCTTGGCCGGCAGGGATTTGAGTTGTGCGGCGTCCCTCCAACCGTTTTCTGTGATGAGGTATGCGTCGTCAAGCAGGGTCTCGGCGGAGAGTTCCATCAAACCCTGGTAAATCGCGTATTCATCGAGCAGCACAGACGCCTCGAACGTGGCGAGCAGAGCCTCGGAGATCTGTTTGACGAGTTCCTTTGGTTTACTCGCGTCCTTGATCGCAAGCAACTTCGGCTTGACGGACCCGACCCACTTCTGCAGTTCCTTTACGGCTTGCGCCGTGAGAGCGGCGTACTCGTCGGATCGTGTGAAGTCTGCGGAGAGTTCTGCAGCTGGAATTGTGAGATTGCTGTAGCCGGGTCGGCCGGCGGATTCGAAGAGTTCCTTGCGGAGGTTCGGGAAGACCTTCCAGAAGGCATCGAGCGCATCAATGTCGCGGTTCGGGATACCGCCGTTGAGATGGGCATCGAGATCCTGGAGGTCTTCAGGCTCGGAGGCGTCGATGTAGCGGGGCAGGTTCAGGTTGTAGTCGTTCTTCGGATCTGCGATCTCGCTGACAGGCACCTTGCGCGAGTACTTTTCGATCTCCGTCTGGGTGAGGAACGTCGAGACGATGCGGTGGATGTCCCGTTCGCGGAGACGGTTCTTCGGGCCGTCCTTCACGAAACCCTTTGAGGCGTCAATCATGAAGATGTGGTCGCGTGTCGCAGCACCTTCCTTGTCCAGCACGATGATGCACGCTGGAATGCCGGTTCCGTAGAAGAGGTTCGCGGGCAGGCCGATAATGGCCTTGATGAACCCTTGCTTGACGAGGTTCTGGCGAATGACAGCTTCGGCGTTGCCGCGAAAGAGCACACCGTGCGGGAGAATCACCGCGCCCTTGCCGGTGGCCTTCAGACTGGTGAGGATGTGCAGCAAGAAGGCGTAGTCGCCGTTCTTCTCAGGTGGAGTGCCGTAAACGAACCGCTTGTACGGGTCAGCTCCGACGTTCACGCCCGTCGTCCAGGACTTCACTGAAAAGGGAGGGTTAGCAACGACGTAGTCAAAGGTTCGAAGTGCCCCGGACTTCTCGTCAGTGAACTGCGGTGCGGAAAGCGTGTTGTTGTTTGCAATCTCGGCCGTGCCAGCATTGTGCAGCCACATGTTCATGCGTGACAGCGCCGCGGTGGCGTTGTCCATCTCCTGGCCATAGATGGCAAGATCGTTCCCGGTCACCGCCTTCGCGAGATCGTGTGCCTTCAACAACAACGAACCCGAACCGCACGTCGGGTCGTAGATTGTTTCCTTCTGCGACTTGGCCTTGTCGATGCCGATGACTGCAGCCATGATGCGCGACACTTCGGCCGGGGTGTAGAACTGCCCCTTGCTCTTGCCGGACTCGGTGGCGAAGTTCCGCATCAGATATTCGTAGGCATCCCCGAGAAGGTCGTCGCCATCGGCTTGGTTGCTCGAGAAGTCGAGTGCCGGGTTCTCGAAGATGGCGATCAGGTCGGAGAGGCGATCGACCATCTCCTTGCCCTTGCCGAGCTTGGCGTCGTCGTTGAAATCTACGACGTCGATGACTCCGCGCAGATCGTTGGCGTCGGCGAGCTTGCCAATGACCTTGTTGATCCCGTCTCCGATGTGGGCCTTGCCCTTCAACTTCACGAGGTCGGCGAACCCTCCGCCCTCGGGGATGTCGAGCAGCGAGTTCTTCGCGTTCTTCGAACGGTCAGAGACGTACTTCATGAACAACAGCACGAGGACGTAGTCCTTGTACTGAGAGGCATCCATCCCTCCGCGGAGCTTGTCGCAGCTCTTCCACAGGGTGCTGTAGAGCTCTGACTTCTTGACTGCCATTAGTGAATCATCTCTTGAACTTGAGTCATCATTTCTTCCCGACTAATAATCGATACAACTTGCCACTTGATGCATGTTCTTTCTTCCCCATCGTTCATTTACGGTCGAACCTTCTGAACACTTGACCATCATTTCGACGGTCTACACATCGTATGGAGACTGCATCCGTGTCAAACGTGTAGATCACTCGGTACTCGCCTGCAGTGAGGTAGAAATGCCCCACGGCACCACTCAGATGTCGCGAGTCGTGCGGGCGAGCGTCTGCCGTTAGTTGCAGAATACGACCCGCGATCTGTCCGGCGTGCTTGCGATCCACCGACTGAAGAAACTTCTGAGCATCTTTTGCGAGTGCGATCTGTCGCATCACTCAGATACCAAACTCGTGAGAAATGCGTTGGACTCCGTTGGGGTCAGCATTCCACTTGAGTCGGAGTTGCCGATGAAATCATCAAGAATGTGGTTGTCCCAGGTGAGCATCATTGTGTCCAGCCCTTCATGATCAGAGATTTCCTCTGCGATCGCATGTGCTTCGTGCAAAAGCGCTGCAATGAGATGCTCCATGGTTGCGTCGACGTTTCGCGCTGTCTGATTCTGGACAACGTTCCCGAGTCGGCCAAACAGCTCTTCTTTCCACGCTCCATACCCGGGATGATTCCAGAAGATGTTGCGAATCTGCTCGAACATCCAGCTGATCTCTGCAACATAACGAGTCTCCACGTAACGCGGATCGGGGTAAAACCCGCCCTCGGTCGGTGGAGGCGCCACGGCACAAACAACAACATCTGCGCCACCCCACGGTTCTGCGTTTCCAATGCCACTGGTGGCAACGGTCTTCGATAGTGCTGCAAGTTTCTTTTCGGTGTTCTTCATGTGAGTTTCCTTTCAGTCAGTTTCTGTTCATCGCCAGCCGAGAGCTGAAGGAGGTGTGGAGTACCAGTCCGTGATTTCCTCAACAACGGCCTTGACAACCTGAGAGCGCGAACCTGGGGCCGATTCACCCTCGGCGAAGCCACCACTTGCAGACTCAATCCACATCTTTCCGAAGGGAGTCGAGGATGTCAGTGGCGCTTTCCCAGCGCGGTCAATCGTCTGGAAGAAGGACACAATCTCGTCGCGTGAGATGCCCTTTTGGACGAGATTGTGGTACACACCAGCCATGATTCTGATCATCGTGACCGACGCGATGAGATGCTTCCCGCGAACCTGCGGGGGCGTTGCAGCACCGGTGGCGATGTCGTTCATGCACGCGAACGACTCTCGAAGAACCGAGAAGAACAGGTTCGTATCGCGAGCCATCGACCGTTGGTCAAGAGTCTTTTCGTCGGCTGCAGAGATGCGGCCAATGATGCCCTTCTTGACGGTGCGGACAATTTCTGCGAGCACACCGGAACCAATCAGGTTCATGTTCGACCCGACGACCCGATCCTTCTGATCATCTACACGGTTGCGGATCAAATCATCCGTTGATGGATCGTTGAGCAGGTCGACCACCACGCGGTTAACGATCTTCTTCGAATCGAACCGTGCTGTCACGGCCTTCTGGACACTGAGAGCATTGTTTGCGACATCGACGAAGATCTGGCGGTGGATGGTCTCGTCATCTTCGATCACGAGGTCGACTGTCATGGTGTCTTCCATGATCCGGCGCTTGAGGTTTTCCAGATCTGAGATCTCGCGTTCAAATTGCGCGATCACTGCAACGTCCGCACCGGTTTTCTTGGCGCCAGCAAGGCGGGAGGTTGCCTTGATGACGTCCTCGCTGATCTGTTCGAACAGAAGTTTGACTCCAAGAATCCGGTGCTGGCCGTCAATGATCCGGAATGCGTTACGCATGTTTCGCGGCACCTTCAGTACACCGATCTTGACTGGCTTGCCCTCCTGGTTGGCAAGTTCGGTGAACTGGAGAACTTGGCTGAGACCACGGACGGTGAGCGCCCCGGCGTGCCATCCCCGGTTGAGCCGGACGTAATCGGCGAACGCTTGGGCGTGGGAGAGGCGAACTTGACGATTGTCCTCAAAGGGCTCGTTCGGATCCGGCACCGGGAGAGTGACCGGGACCTGGTGGAGTGGCAGAACGATTGAGTAGTGAGTTCGACCGCCCTGAATTGACTTTTGGGCGAGGTAGTCGTCCGAAACGGCGTATCCGCTGATGTCGGTGGGAATCTGAATGTTCGTCATGGGAATCTCCTAACGGGTTAATCTGACAGTTAGCACTCTAACCAACACTTTAGTGCTTTGTCAACACTCTTAGCGGATTATTTTTCTCAGGCTTCCGGAAGACTGACCGTAGGCCAGGCCTGTGGCTGGGTCTGTGCCCTTGCGTGGGGAATCGACGCGCCGACTGTGGTCCTCGTCCGCCAACCGGCGGGCATCAACCACAAAGAAAGGGGGCCACCATGGCCCACAAACATCACCCCGACGACACGGATCTGAGGTTCTTCGCCAACATGATTCATCACGCGTTCACCCAAACCCGCGAGGGGGCAACCACCCGACACATGTTCTCGATGCTCATCGACCGCTCGGCGGTGATCGGTCCTCTCAAGCTACTCGGACTTAGCCCGCTCCGCGAGATCAAGACCGACAAGGTTGGGGATCAGTACGTCTCGATCCCCTTCCCCGGGTCTGATCTGGTGGTTTGGCCGTTCACGATTCTCGGGAGTCCTCTCGAGCATCTTCGGAACATGACGCTGCCCCGAGGGGCGGTCGCGCTCGGAATTGCTCTGGAGACGACCGTGAAATTGGTACCCTGCGACGAGCAGAAGCGGCCAGTCGGACTCCTTGATGACGTTGAGGGTGCTCCCGCTTACGGCACCCTTGCCGTCGGCCGTGGCGGCACGAAAGTGTCGCTCATCAACCTCAAGGGCCTCGACGAGATCCACGAGGAGCAGCCGACCGGCGAGCTGGTACTGCGCATGCGAGAGGTGATCGCCCGATCGGAAAGATGACACACACGAGAAGAACTGGTTCCGCTGGTGCGGGGCCAGTTCTTTTCTGTTTCCGGGTCGAGCGAAGTCATCCGGAAACGTCGAATCGGTGCTTTTCCCGATGGTTGTTGAGAAATCGACGCTCTGAAAACTGGCAAGCGACGGCTCGACCAGCACGGCGGAACTGCGCGGTTTTCGTTTCCGAACCACTGACACGTTTCGTATTCGCGGATCGTCTGGTCCGGAAACATGATCTGCTCTAAAACGCAATAACGACGGGGGTTTCTGTGCTTGCACGCACTGGCAAGCGACCGCACGCGACAGCTGCAACAGATAGAGAGAAAAGGGTGTTCACGTGATGAATGCGACAGAACCATGCCCCGGCATCGTGAGAAGTCATGAACACCTCGCCTAACTGGCCAATCGCGTTGTCGCTATTCGGGCACGGCACCCAACTACTCGTCTGCTCGGACTCCTGTCTGGATCGTCTCGAGGAAGACCGATACCCAGGCATCCGTTTCACCCACATGACTCGTCCGTCGATTGAGTCCCCGTGGTGCGCGGTGTGCGGCATCTGCGGACGCATCTGTGTCCCAAACCCGAACTGTGGGCTTCATGACGGTGCGTGCCCCAACGTGCAGTGGCGTCTCACTCTGAAGGGTCTCGATGCGGCGGCAACAGCCTTTGAGATATTCGAAGACACCGAAGCGGAGAGGCTTCTCGAGATTCTCGAGCGATACATGCAGCATCGACCTCAGGTTGACCCTGTCATTCTTCTAATGAAACTTGCCCAGAAGCGGTAGTGCATTTGCCGTTTGCGAGTCGTCGAAGTCCGGCACGATCTCCCCGCCCGATGTGTCCGTTCGATTCTGAGATGTGGGGTGTGAGCACTGAGTCCGCGTTGTGAACGTGTCCAAGTCCAAGCACGTGGAGTAGTTCATGGGTGAACAATGCTTGGCGCGACATCCACCCCGAGCCAGGCAAGTAGTCGCCAAGATCGTCAAGGTCGACCCAGACATATCCTGCGTGTGACTCATCGAAAGGTCCTGAGGCTGGATGGCTGAACGATCCACCGAGCGCCGCAACCTTCTCTTTGCCCGGCAAGAAGTTGCTGTTGCGGGCAACATGCACAATGACTGCTGGTCGGCCCGGCACCTGGTCCCTCTCCTTTGGCCAGTCAGGGGACAGCACAAAATGGGTGTGGCCGACAAGTTGCATCACGAATGGACCATTCACATTGATGTCGGCAATGGCGCCGATGAGATCCTTTTCGATATCCACGCGATCAGCGGCTGGTACCTCGTCGAGGTTGACGACGACGTTGATCGGGACACGACAGTCCCAAGCGGCAGGACGCCCAGCGTTCGTCGTGAGCAGTTCGTATGACGAACTCGTCATCGCAGTTACCGAGTGAACACGATCCACGATTCCGAAGGTGAAATGTCCAAGGGCAAACATGATGGATAGAAGGTCAATCGTCCAAGCGACCGATGCGCAGCGAGTGCGAAGTGTTGTCATGTGTATCACGGTGACCGCACGCGAGAACCGCACACACTCGCCGGTCGTCAGCTGGTGTGTGCGGTCAGCGCCGACTCAGATCAGGTTGTTGATCCGAGATCGTTCTCGGGGCGGTCCCAGTAGATTGCTGCATCGTTCGCGTGCTCGGGCATCAGGTGGCGATACAACTTGTCGGTGATGCCAACGTTGGCGTGTCCAAGCATTCTGCTTACGACAGCGATGTCGACGCCGTCGCCGAGCATCTTCGAGGCAGCGAAGTGTCGCAGGTCGTGCGGAGTGATGTGTCCGTCAATCCCCGACTTCGACAGTGCACGTGCCCAGTTGCGGTTCCGAAAGTTGTCGGGGCGCAGAATCCCACCTCGTGGCCCGACGAACATCGCTGCCGAACCAGGACGGTCGGCGCACAGCGAGGAGAAGTCGGCTGCGAGTTTGGATGGGAGGTTGATGCGACGACGACCGGCATCTGTCTTGGTGGACTTGCGTACTGCTCCAACGCCGCGTTGCAAGCGTTTTGGTTTGGTGCTGAGGGTTGAGCGAACGATGAGTTGTCCCTTTTCTGCGTCGAAGTCTTCGACGCGGAGAGCGGCCAGTTCACCAATGCGCATGCCAAGAGTTGCGAGGGTCCTGATGATCAACTTGTCCCTGGTGGACGCGCCTTTGACCAGTAGTTGCACCTCGTGTTCCGAAAACCAGATGCGGATCGACCCTGCGGCGACATCCTCATCATCAATCTCGTTCAGCACACCTGCAGAATCGGTGTCCTCTTCGGTGTCGACCTGCTTTTCGGCCAGCTCAATGTAGACGTTCTCGCACGGATTGGTGTCCACGATGCCGTCTCGCTGCGCGTAGAAGAAGATGTCCTTCAGTAGGTTGCGACACTTGGTTGCGGCACCAAGACCATTCGTCCACGACGGGTGCGGAAGGACGATGTCGCCGTCCACGTCGCGTGCAAACTTGCCATCAGGTCCGAGACCGGCGTGGGTGATCAACTTGAGCAAACCCTCGACGTCAGCGGGGGTGATGTTGCGGATCGGCATCTGGCCGAGGTTCGGTTCGATCCAGTGTTTCCATGCGTTCTCACGCGATTCTCGGGTGCTGGCGGTGACCGTGCGCTTGGACGTGCGGGACTGCCCGATCTTTGAGCCGTAGCCGGTCGTGAAATAGTCGGCGAGGGTTCCGCCGCCAGGCTGCTTGCGGGCGCGGGGGCGGCGCGTCTTACCAACTTGTGCGGCACGTTTTTCGCTGGCGAAACGCTCGGCGAGGGCCTTGTCATTGGGGCCAAAGCTGCGACCAGGACGACGGCCGTCCTCTCGCCAACGGACGATCCATCCGGTGATCACGCCGTTGGCGTCGCGGATCGGGCGTGCAGAGACGTCTGCCATCTCAGGCCGCCTTTCCGAAGACGATGACGCCAAAACGAGCGGCGTTCATGAAGGTGTCAAGGTCCTCGGTGAGGAACATGTAGGCCCGACCGGGGCGGAAGAATGCGAGACGACGACTGGCGACGGCTCGACGAAGCGTTTTCGTCGAGACACCGCAGTACTCAGCGGCTCGCTGAATGTTGAGGTATTCCTTGGGGGTGGTGCGGGTGGTATTCATCGCACACCACACGATGCCGATCGGCTTCGGCACGACACACTCAACCAGGACCAGCGAGACCAGGATTGGACCACTGAAAGTGGACCATCCGGTCTGCACGGTCAGAGAACCTCGGGAAACCCTTGATTCTCTTGTGGGGCTAACAAGAATCGAACTTGTGACCTCATCCTTATCAGGGATGCGCTCTAACCAACTGAGCTATAGCCCCGAATTGCTTTCGGGGGAGATGAGCCTACTGCCGCTTTCCGTCACCCTC
>Ga0172373_10006047_pt1 | contig 16246 bp, 22 predicted proteins | sample Lak10m_2_FD_114546 | JGI IMG/M metagenome (GOLD analysis project Ga0172373, IMG submission 114546) | Freshwater microbial communities from Kabuno Bay, South-Kivu, Congo - kab_092012_10m | ecosystem: Environmental > Aquatic > Freshwater > Lake | place: Democratic Republic of the Congo...
CTTCCAGTTTGGGGTCTATTACCAGGTCTGACAGCTTGATCTTGCGGGTTCTCATTGGTCTGTCTCCTTTATGGTTTGGTTGCGCTTTTCACAATTGGCTTCCTTATCTGACGTGGCTCGCTTGCCATGATTGGTTTGCTTACTGCTAGTGGCTCGCTTGGCGATCCTGGTTTACTTTTTAACAATGACTCGCTCCCACTCCCTGGTTTACTTGCTATGGATAGCCCGCTCACGATTTTGGTTTTCTTGAGAACCCTGGCCCACTTGTACCAACTGGTTTTCTTCCAGGCTTTGGTTCACTTCATTTTGTTGACTTTCTTGATGTCCTTGGCTCACTTCTACTAATTGGTTTTCTTTATTAGCATGGCTCGCTTGCTTGTTCTGGTTTTCTTCCCAACGTTGACCTTCTACTCATATTATAGTCAAAATCAAAAATTCCCTGAAAAACCTACCTCCCCCGACGCTGACCGACCCAAACTTCCCGCTTTCGGGCCAGCCTGTTGAAAGCCCCAGACGTCCCGTCAACCTGGTCCTTGAATGTACTGTTCGGGAAAAATCTGAACTCCTCGATGTACTCCCTATTCCAATCCCCCTTCAACAACATGACATTGCCGGCATTGACCTGGACACTCAAAGGATCGGCTCGAAGGACCTTGTCACCGGTCGGGCGGTCGGCACTGACCCTGAACCCAACCAGTCTTCGGATGGTGCCCTCAGCCGACTCCTTGCCGCCGGAGCCCGGCTCCTGCTCTACCACCACCTCAACATCGGGGCCATCGGCCTCGGCAGTGGCCCTGATGATGTCCTCCCTGACCTGAGCCGACCAGCGGCCCCGCTTGACATCGGCCACCAGGTACTTGCCATTGACCAGCAGGAGCAGCAGGACCCCGACCGTCCAGGCCGGGTTCTGGCCCTTCTTGGTAACGACGGTCCCGGCCTTGTCCCAGTAGCGCACCCGCCTTGATATACTGACGTCCGGAGGCATAGTCAGGATGACCGTCATCTTGTCCGGCTCAAACATGGCACCCTTGGGCGGCACCGGATTCTGGCCCATCTGAGCGGCAAAGGTTATCGGTCCCATGTCCTCCAAGGCCAGTTGCAGGGCCTTTCTGGACAACCTAACCGGGTCCAGCAGCCCATCGACATACCTGTCCATTAGTTCCTTGGGTTGTACAAACTTATCATAGCCATCGTCCAGGGAGGCGGGCAGGCAGATATGCCGGACCCGCTCCGGCCTGGACTCCAGCAGATAGCCCGACGGATCATCCTGGCCAAGACGTTGCATGACCAAGAGCATAGTCGAGACGTCCTTATCGGTCTTTCTGGTGGGCAGCACATCTTTGAACCACTCAATGACCGTAGCTAGGTCGGCGACGCTATGGACGCCTTTGGGTTTGATGGGATCATCGACAAGCTGGATATCGGCATGGAGGCCGGTCCCAATACCGCCGACCGATGAGCTCAGCCTGTACCCACCAACCAATTCTTTTTCGTTCTCAATTTTGACGATCTCATAATTCGAAACCCCAGATTTATCCTGACGCAGAAACAGGTCCGGATAGACCATACGGAAAAGACCAGATTGGATGACCTTACGGGAATAGTCAGCGGCCTGAAGGCTCACATCCTGAGAATAGCCAAAAGAGAGGAATTTCATCCACCACCACCTGGTCCAGCACCAGGCTGGAAACATAATTGAACAGATGGTAGTCTTGGTTGTGCCAGGGGGAATATTGACGATCAGGTCATGGGGATTCGGTTCCCTTCTGGCCACCCGCTCGGCCATGGTCTGAAGTTCAGTACAGAGATATCTGATATGCCAATTATCACGAAATCTAAGAAATGGATTTATTGTTGGCCAAAAGGTAACGACAAATCGATGAAAGTCCCGGTCACATAATTCCCGGATAACTTGGGCAGGTTCCTTGATGATCTGATGAAATCTATCTTGTTTAGGAAGTAACTGCAAAGGGGTTTCTCTTTTTCTTATTGAGTCCGCTTTTTATCTGTTTATATGCTTGGTTCAGCATTTGTCTAACTCGCTCCCTTGACACCCCAAATTCTTTTCCAATATCGTCCAAGGTCCTCTCACATTGATAATACTGTTCTACAATATAACGAAACTTCTCAGTTTTAATCAATGATAAAAGAAACTTAAATGACAATGAGCAATTTGGCTCCTTAGTCAGGGCCGGCAAATCGAAGTGATCCCCAAAATCATCCCGTATCCTGTCAAGGCTATCCACCTGGAGAATCTTTTGGTAGAGCTCCTTGTCTGTTCGCCATGCATTGAACAGGGCGGCGTCAACATATCTAATGTTATTCAATAGCCACCATCTGGCCATGTTGACGGCATAGACCTTGAATGACATGTTTCGGCCATCGTCATAATCATACCACGCCTTAATAATCCCAATCCAGGCATCCTGGCGCAGGTCTTCCAGAGAGCGACGATAATCATAATAATCCCGATAATAGTGACGAGCATAATGCTCAACGACCGGCCCGTACAAATCAACCAATCCATCAATAGTAGCCGGCCTGCCCTGCGGGATACGAGAATAAGCTGAATCAGTCATTGATAGATTTATTGATTATCTGCATTGTCCTGGGCTCACCGACAATCGGCACTAGGCCATGATAGATCCATTTGCCATTGATTTTGATGAGGATACCAACCTGGGTCGATCTAAAAAAACCTTAACGATTTTATCCGATCTCATCAACCCACCTCAGTCAATTTTGATATAGGCGTATCCGCTTGACTCAAGTAGCCACAACATATGGTATATGTGCGTATGGTAAAATTGCCCCACTTGTTTACTTGAAATCGATGGTCGTTTTTCATCAGAGGAAGCATGCCAGAATATCTCACACAACTCCGTTGCCCATTGGTTTCAGATGTCAACGTTGTCAGCATATAACCAATTGGAAACTATACAATAAATGGTATATTGTATAAATTGTGGATATGAGACCTCTCCAAATTCAGGCATCATTTTACAAGTAATCCGGCAAGCGCTATCCATCGCCCCGGTTTTTGCCCATGAAATACGTGGGGGGCAAGCCTTTGTATAGAGACACAAGATATTGTATGTACTTGAGTCAAGCGGATACGCCTATTTTGATATTCCTTCCTTGAATCCTGCCTTAAATGACATATCCTGAATGGTAGACTCACGATACCGCATGGCCTCCTTGCAATCAGAACAGGCAGCCATGCCCAGCAGACAAGAGATCAAAAAACCACCGAAAGCAGAAATAGGAACAATTAACAGGAGCCACCAAGGATTCATTCTACACCCCCCATTTAGAATTTGGTCGGCCCTCGGGGATTCGAACCCCGGACCCCATGGCCCCAAACCATGTACTCTACCAAACTGAGCTAAGAGCCGACGGGCCGGGATTATGGGCTCCCGGCAAGCCCATTAAATTAGGAGGATTAGGATTACTCTTGCCAAAAGCTCACCAGGGGCCAACCACCTGGGCCTTTGACCAGCCATGGCCACTTGAACCTCTATGGATCATTAATCATCCTCCTTACTCATTATGCCCCTATTATAGTCAATTATGGAATTATGGGCAGGGGTATTCCTTTAAGAACATCTGTAACTCCTTCTGGTCCAGAGCTATCACTCCTGACCAGCTTTGTCTCTCCGGTTTTTGGGTTATATAGCCATCTATCCAAAACCGTCAACCCAAATGGCCGAGCTTGAGCCTTTACATAAATAGCAGTCTCGCCACCTGGCATTGGCAGACAATCCACCTGGCGGATCCCACAGCCAGATAAAAACAAAACAAGACAAATAAAAAACCTATGATTCATTGGTTCCTTCTACAGCGGGAAGTTCTAGAACCCCTCCGCCCATCTTCATCCCCAGCTTAAGGGCCACCTGGAGCTCATCGGCAGTGAAATCAGAAAGATCAATCCTTTGGTTGATCTGGACATTCTGGGCATTGATGTTGGTCTGCTTGACATTGATCTGCGGTTCGCCCCAGAGCTTCATGTGTCTGCCGAGAAGTTCCCTAGCCCGGATAGGATCAACCATCTTGACATCGACCAAGCGTCCAACCTGTTTCCTGTCCTCACCAGTTCCCACCCACAACTCCTTGACTTTGAACCCCACCACAGCCTGCCGGGCAGCCGGGGGCCACTCATGTAGGGGTTTGAGACATTCATTCTCGTCATAGATTTCACCCACATCGAGATGGGCGATATCGTCCAGGGCAACGAGTAGCCTGTTAGCCACCAATGCCTGGTTCCTGGCTCTGATCTCCAACAGGGCGTCGACAGCCTTCCTGACCTGGGAGCGCTGGAGCATGGAGCAGCCAATCATAGTTGCCACAACCTCAGATGCCCCACAACGCCTTGCTGCCAGCTTGGCACTCATATCAATCATATACTCAAGTGCGAACTGGACCTCCTGTGGTTTCAGACCATCTAAGACATCGCCGAGACACTCTTTGTCCTCATCGGACAATTTGAATCCCTCAGCAGCCCCTGTGACAATGGGCCTCAGTCTACACTCTGATCCTGTTGGCCTACCCATGGCCCTGGCCGGGAACCGCTCCTTGGCCGGTAGTGCCTCCCTCCCCCCATTGGGGTTCGGGATGCCCCTGGGTCTGCCCCTACCTCTCTTGGGTCTGCCCCCATTGTTCCTCTCTGGGGGATATGCCCTTGGTTCACTGGTATCCATGCCTTTATAATAATATGGAACCGGTCAAAACTAAAGACCTAAAAATGCCCATTTTTAACTACCTGAGATCATTTGGAAAGAAATAATCAATTATCATCGATCTATTGACACTGGCCTCCTCACCACCACCTTGGCTCCGGTAATGGCATATCTGACAAACTCATCTCCCATGACCGTTGCATCAACAAACGTTGGGTGGGCCGAGCCGACAATCAGCCTGGTCTCATTACAATCCCCTTATCCCATATTCATCACAAACTGCCCAAAGTTCATCCTTGTCCAATTTCGACTCCTTGATATCACCCGGGTCACAGCCTTCCCATGGCAGAGTAACCAGTTTACGGTTTCTTTCGATGATGTCCATGTTATCCCTGACCCTCTGGACCAACTTATTAGAGCCTTTCCCTGTTAACAATTTGATGGCCGTCTTGATGCCCACTCCCTTGAGGCCCTCGATGTTGTCAGATGGGTCGCCGGCCATGGCCTTGGCATCTACCCACATAGACGGGGCGATGCCGAATTCGGTCATGAAATGATAGTGGGTGTAGATATCGTTTTTGCCCGGCCGATGAATCATAGTTGATGGTCCCAACAGTTGATACAGGTCATGGTCAGACGAAACGACGATATGTTTGCCTGGGGATTTCGTCAGGACTCCGATCAAGTCGTCCGCCTCATATCCGTCACAGAAATGTTGGTTTGATAGACCGATTCTGGGCAGAATATCATTTCGCAGCAAAACCATCTGACCATAGGCATCGGCAACCTCCGGGGGTGGCTCGTCCTTGTTGCGATTGCCCTTGTACTTCGGATAGAAATCCTTCCGCAGCGACCTGGGAGAGTCCCAACAGAAACACATCTCACCTGGGTATCTCCCCATCAGACCCATGACCTGTTTCAAAAAGCCGAAAATCACTCCTGTGGGCTGTTCGTTGTGAGTTAGACCATAATGTGTATAGGCCACCCGATAGACGATATTATGGCAATCAATGAGGATCAATCAAAAATCCTCTCTTCCCGGAACACTGACTCCAGTTCCTTAATCCTTTTCCAATAGGCCATGTTGAACGAGCAGTTGTACTTTGCCATGGCTCTCTTATATGAGCCGGTCTTTCGTTTCCACCTGGCAATGGCCCGGATAGCCACCTCGGTCTGAACATAGATATCCTGGACCGGCCATCCCCTATCCTTGATGACGTATTCATGGATGCCCCAGGGCAGGTGGTAGCGGCCGACCTTGCCGAACCTGAACAGTTTATTTCCTTTGCTTGATTCAATAGAGGCGACTGCCAGGGCAAAATATTTATCGACTTTGTAATGCTCAGCCATAGTCTTAGTAAATGCTATCCAATCCGGGCGGATCAATCTTTTCGGTGGTTCGGGTTGGCTGGCCTGGACCGGGTTAAGGGTTAAGAGTAGAAAGCAGATGAGTAGGACCCTCAGAAGATACCCATTGGCGCCAACCCCTTATGTTTAATGGCCATGATTTATCCTCCTTGACCTTATTATAGGGTAATCCGAGAAAATCGCCTAAGATAATAATTATTAATTTTTATAAAATCTATTATAATAAGGAATAAGGAGGTGTTAACCATGACCCTGCTCAACGAACTAAGGAATGGAAAGAAGAAACCTGGACGCCCGCCCAGAAAATATACTGATCTGACTCCACATCCGCTCAAGGCATTCTTCGCCGAACTGGGGATCACCCAGGTGGCTGTGGCTGCCAGACTGGGGATCAACCCATCCATCATGTCCCTATACCTGAGCGGGCGGATGGCAGTGCCGAAGGATCATGAGGCTGCGCTCCAGGGTTTGGCTGATGATCTGCGGACCGAGATGGGGTAAAAAAGTGAAATTATTTTGGCCTATTTTCACCTAAAACGGATAACTAATTGATTTCATTAATAAAGATTTTTCATAAAAAACCAAGAAATCTAAAGAAAAACCTTGACTTTTTATAATTATAATTTATAATATAATTAAGATTAAGGATTAAGGAGGTTGGATGGAGCGAGGGCCAAGGCGGCCGACATAGACGGGGGGACGGGAAGAACAGGCAAGACACCCGATATCCAAAGGCGCAAGCGCCCCCCGACCGCAGCCGGCGACAGAGGCAGACGGAGCGTAAGGCACAAGATCAGCAGCCAGGTGGGGACCTTAGCAGAGGCCGCCGGCACCCGGAAGGGGATCAAGGTAAGGCCAAAGCAAAAAATCACCGCAGGATGGGCCAGACCCACCGAGGGTGACCGGGACCCGATGAACTGCTAACGGTGCCGGTAGGATGAAAACCGAAAACAATGGCAATAAGGCAGGAACAAATTTAACCCATAGATCATTATTTGAAACGAGCAGAAATGGCAGGTCAGGATAACAATCAGAACGATGGCTCAGTATGGGCCGGCAAATTCTTCCGAGATGACCTGCCATCCCCGGCTGGACGGCCGGGCTGATGAAGCCAAAATAAAAAAATGAAAGGGGTAAGACAATGAACGAAGTCCAAGCCAGAAAAGCTGGTTATGTATTCACCGGCGCCTATTCCCATAACAAAGAAGAAATGAAGGAACGGGCCAAGGTAGAGCGAGCCAAAGGCAATAAAGCCATGGTGGTAGATGTGCCCACGAGTAAGTATAGCCGGGGAAGCCGGAGCATGGGCTATTCGGTTTACTTCATCGAATCCGACCTCAATAAGCAGTTCCGGGAAGCCAAGGCCAAGGCCATCAAGATCCACCAGATCAAGACCGAACTCGAAAAGGCCAGATACCTGGTCAAGCAACTCGAAGACGAACTGGCCAGCCTTCAGACCAAATAAAAGGAAGAAAAATGATTCCCTATATCTATGATCCGTGGCCAGTGTATCTTTTTCTGTTAGGGCAGATCATTTGGTAACTAATCCTCCAACGTCCACAATCCCGTGCGGCCCCTCATGGCAAGGCTTATGGTGCATTCACCAAGGCACAATATAGGGGTTTATCAATCTTCAACCATATTAGGAGAAACAACATGGACAATAGATCATTTGTATCAACCAGGATTGGATTGCTGATGCCCGAGGAACTCAGATTCATCAAGGAAATCCCCATCGAGTCCCGGCGGGACCGCAGCGGGCTGATTCCGGGCGGGGTCATCCTGGCCCGACATGAACCGACCAACAAACATTCGCTCCAGGACCTGTTCGAGAAACTGGCCGAGGACGGTGACATGCAGGATCGGTATCAGATGGACTTCGACGCCGACAAAAACCAGATCAACATCATGTTCCGCAGGAACGGGAGGTAGGATGATCCATCTCTACAAACACCGCGAAGGGGGTAAGTTTGGAGCATTGGTAACCGACAAATACTTAGTATTTGAACATCCACATCGGTCACCTGCCCTGCTTATGTCTTGGAAGGAAATTGAAAAAATCAGTATTTCCTGCCAAACCAAAAAAGAAGCTGTCCTAACTGCAGAAAAGTTATCTAACAAAACTGGTCAAGAATTGGCCCTTCATAACTAACCCGCCTGACGATGGCCCCGTGGCAGGGGCCGAATCCCCGGACCCTTGGAGAAAGGCCCGGGGAAGCGGGAGCCAGAAAACTTAATTGCCAATGACACGATAACGAGATCGCCTAAGAGGGTGACGGACGCGCAGAATGGAGCAGAAACCCAAGTACCGAGCTATTCCCGAATGGCCGAGCGCCGCAAGTAGGGACGGGGTCTTCGGACTTAATCATCCGGTAGGGAAAGGGTAGAGCAGACAGGTTGGCGGAAAGGCGGGCGGGCTGTTGAGCCCTGTAAAACGCTGCAATACCGGACGCCATGCCGGTTTAAGGATGCGAACCCACTAGCCTTCAACGAGCCGGAGATTCTTAGGAGTAGGGGTGAAACCCATAAAGGAAGCCCGGAGGACAAGCCGGCATTGGCAATTAAGTTTTGTAGCCCCCAAAAACCTCAAAAGGAGGTCCGAAATGAGCAAGTTCAAACCCAGCCCATACCAACAGGCGATATTCGACTTCGTCAAAGATGGGCAAGACAGCGGGATCATCGAGGCGGTGGCCGGGTCAGGCAAGACGACCACCATAGTTGAATCCTTGAAATTCATCTCCAAGGACAAACAAATCCTTTTCCTGGCCTTCAACAAGTCCATTGCCGAGGAACTCAAGTCCAGGGTGCCGAGCAACGTCAAAGCCGCCACCTTCCACTCCACCGGCTTCGGCGCCTGGATGTCAGCCAACCGGGGCAGCCGGATCAGGGTCGAGTCCAACAAAGTCCGGGACCTGTGCCGGGACTGGATCGGCGAGAAGGAGTTGAAGGACTACATGGGATTCGTCATGAAGATGGTCGGACTGGCCAAGGGATTCGGCATCGGCTATCTGCTCCAAGACACCATGGAAACCTGGATGAATCTCATGGATCATTTCGATGTGAATCTGAATACCGGCAACGGCAGGGAGAAAAACAAGGAAATAACCGAGGCCAGAGGAATTGAGCTGGCCCGGATGATCCTTGAGAAATCCATTGATGAAGCCGAGTCAGTTATCGATTTCGACGACATGCTCTATATGCCCCTGATTCGGAATTGCCGGTTCAACAAATACGACTTCGTATTCATCGACGAGGCCCAGGACACCAACGGGGTTCAGATGGCCCTGTTGAAAAGGATGCTCAAACCTGGTGGCCGGTTGGTTGCCGTCGGCGATCCCCACCAGGCCATCTATGGATTCCGAGGCACCGACTCCGAGGCCATGAGCAGGATTGAGGAGGACTTCGGCTGCATCAACCTGCCCTTGTCTGTCAGTTACCGTTGCCCCCAGGCCGTAGTCAGGGCCGCCCAAGAATTCGTGCCCCATATCGAAACCTTCGACGGGGCACCCGAAGGTTCGGTGGAGAATCTGGATAAGTATGATCCCAAGGACTTCCAGGGCACCGATGCCATTCTCTGCCGGGTGACGGCCCCATTGGTCGAGGCCGCCTACGGGCTGATCAAGCGGCGGGTGGCCTGCCGTATCTTGGGCCGGGACATCGGCGTTGGATTGGAGAATCTGATCAAGCAAATGAAGGCCAAAGACATCGACCACCTGGAAGAGCGGTTGGACGCCTACCTAAACCGGGAGATCGCCAAGCTGACCAGTAAGGGCAAAGAAGACAAGGCCCAAGCAGTTGACGACCGGGTAAGCACGCTCCGCTGCATCATCTCCCACCTGGACGAGGACAACCGGACCATCGACAATCTAATCCGATCCATCCAGCAGTTGTTCACCGATAACAACAAGGGGCTTTTGACCTTGGCAACTTGCCATCGTGTTAAAGGGTTAGAATTTCCAAGGGTTTTTATTCTTGGAAGAAACGAATACATGCCAAGTAAATGGGCCAGGCAACAATGGCAAAAACAACAAGAACAAAATTTAATCTATGTTGCCTATACCAGGGCTAAAAGAGAGCTGTATTTTCTTCCAAATAATTTCCTCTCAAAAGTAGTTAAAGATTAAATTTTATCCTTGCCTAATAATTAAAGGTATTATATAATTATTAGGCAAGGAGACATTAAAATGCTAACCACTAAAGAAGCCGCAGAAAAACTCGACCTAAGTCCAGGCAGAATTCATCAACTAATCAAATCTGGACATATCAAAGCTACAAAAAAGGGAAGGATGTATATCATCCAAGAAAACGACCTAAATAAAGCCTCTTGGAATCGTAAACCAGGACCGCAAAAATGACTAAATTCTATGTCTATTTCTTGAGAAGGCCAGATTATCCCGACCCCATGGATAATAATCTATCTTGCCCTTTTTATATCGGCAAAGGAATAAACGGAAGACATAGAGAACACCGCAGAGAAGCAGCAGCCCTACTTCATAAGTCAGGAAGGAAAACTCACAAGGTCAATATCATCCACAAGCTCTGGAATCAGGGGTTAGATTTTGAGGAAGATATAATTGCCCAAAATCTCAGTGAGCAAGAAGCTTTTGAGTTGGAAATAGAGGCGATTTCACTATATGGAAGGATTGATAATGGAAATGGATGTCTAACCAACTTAACAAACGGAGGTGATGGCGCAGCTGGATGTTTTCAATCCCCTGAAAAAAGAAAAAAACTAAGCATTGCCAATAGTGGTCCTAATCACAGAAATTACGGAAAATCTTTGCCAGACAAAACTAAAGAAAAAATCAGAAAGGCAAATAAAGGAAGACCAGTCACAAAAGAAGCAAAGGAGAAAATGAGCCTTGCCAAAAAAGGAAAACCAAACCACCCACAAACTCCCGAAAGCCGAAAAAAAATAAGTCAAGCCAGAAAAGGAATTGTTTTCACCGAAGAACATCGCCAAAATCTAAGTAATGCCCAAAACCAAAGATTTGCAAACTCACCATCTCCATTTAAAGGCAAAAGGCATACCAAGGAAGCCAATGAAAAGAACAGACAAGCTCATTTAGGAAAAATCTTAACGCCAGAACATAAACAAAAATGCGGTCGCAAAGGAGATTCCCATCATATGTACGGAAAACATCACACAGAGGAGGTGAAACAAAAAAATAAGAGATAAAAAGAAAGGAAAGCCATGGTCAGAAGCAAGACAGAAAGCCTATGAGACAAAATATCTATAATCGTAAAAACTAAGGAGAAAGCCAAGTGAGATCGTTCTTGTACAAACTGGCCCGGCTCCTGGGGGACATCAATGCCGTCTCCCGAGGACCGGAGGCCATGGCAAAGAGAGCCGGCCGCAGGGTCGTAGGAAAATTAACGTCGAGAATTTTAGGGAGGTTATTTCGATGAGCAGCTACGAAATCTTCAAATCCGGCCCCAGGAAAAGCCAGCCCAAGACCCTGACCGACAGGGTCGTCAGGTACTTGGTAGAGGGAATGGGGGCTATCGAGCGGGGTAACCGGGGCCGATATCGCTGGTTCACCAAGTCCGGCGGCAGGAACTACTTCGTAGGGAAGGCCGGGGCGGTCAGGGCCGGCCACACCATCTCCAACTCCATCAGCCTCACCGACAGGATCCACGCCTACATGAAGATATGGGAGAGGAAAGATGACAATTAAGTCCATTGATGCCATCTCAAGGGGTAAAACACAAATCAACCTCACCGGACCAGAAGGAAACATCTTCTATCTGATCAGAGTTGCCAAGCACTATGCCAAACATTTGAATCTCGACTTCGACCAGATCCAGAAGGAAATGATGTCCAGTGATTACGAAAACGCAATACAGACGTTTGACCGGTATTTCGGGGATTATATCGACCTTTACCGCTAACCAGACCGAATCCCGCTTGGAGGAGCGGGAAGCCCGGGTGGGAGCCCGGACCTGATGATGGTCAGAAATCAAGATCGGAGGTAAACAATGAGCATGAAAGGCAAAGCCAGGATTACAGCGGCGGAGGCCCTGCGGGGCATCGCCAAGGTCAAGAAGATCCAAGGCCAGCTCCACGTCCTCCGCACGACCACAACCGAGAGAACCCGGGACTGGCAGCGGGCGGTGACGAGAACATTGGCACAAGTCCTGCCAGACTGGAAAATCAGAATCGATGGTAAGACCATAACCCTGAGGCCATCATGAGTGCCAAGACACTGACTGCCGAGGAGCTTGCCAGGATAAATAGGTTCTACTCCTGGACCCCGGACCAGAGTATCTCAACTATGTTCCGCTGCCTGGTTCATCCAGCCAGAATCCTGATGACGGAAAAACAGTGCATGGCCAGAGCCACCAAGTCGGACATATTCCAAACCGATTGCAGCGGCAAGTGCCCCCGTTGGAAACATTACCGCAAGCTGGCCAAAAAGAACCAAAAGAACCAAGAACCATTGGCATATCCGCCCCACAGGAGGATCCCATGACCGAAGCCCAAGCCAATGACCATTATCTGAGCCATCAAAATTTAATCAGAAAGGCCGCCTGGGATCGATGTCGGAGAAACCCGAACCTGGATTTCCACGAACTTGAGGCCGAGGGCAATCTGGCATATTGCGAGGCGCTCCATACCTGGAATCCTGACAAAGGCAAGTTCTCCACCCACCTGACCTGGCGGCTGCGCCATCACCTTGGGCGGGCCAACAGCCAATCTATCGACCACAAAAACCATACCACAACTTTGGACGATGGCCTTCAGGTGGCCGACCCCAAGGCCGGAAGCGTCTGGTCGGCTCTGGAGAATCTCGGGTCCGAGGCAAGGGAGGTAGCGAGCCTGATTTTGGGATCATCCGGCGAGCTGGCAGACTTCGCCACGGGAACGGTCAAGGTCACCCAAGGCCATATCCGGTCTGCCCTACGGAGCCGGGGTTGGAGCTGGCGAATCATTGAGTCTGCCATGACTGAGATCAAGGTCATGCTCAGGGGTTTATGAATTTCGACTATAATAGGGACAATATGATAATCACCATCGACAACTCCATCCGCATCCCTCTGGCAGATTTACTGCCGGGGGCTGCGGATGAAATCAAGCTCCGGATGGCCTTCAAGAATCCGGCCTATGTCGAGGCCCTGGGGAGGCTCAGGGCCATGGGAAAATCTGGCAGGCCAGGGGTACCGGAGGTCATCCGGGGCTGGCATCAACACCATGGGCAGTTAATCCTACCCAGGGGTGTGGCATCAGATATCATTGCCATGTTCCCGGAGGCCCAAATCCAGAACCGGACCCGGAGACTGCCTGAAGTCCGATTTGGGTTCGACGGTTTGCTCAAGGATTCCCAAAAACCAGCCGTCGATGCCATACTAGCCCGGAGATTTGGAACCATCCAAAGTCCGACCGGATCCGGCAAGACGGTCATGGGTCTGTTTTGCATCTTTGCCCGCAAGCAGCCTGCTCTGGTGGTGGTCCATACCACTGCCCTGCTCAAGCAATGGGTCGAGCGGGCCGTTCAGTTCCTTGGAGTCCCGGAACAGGAGATTGGCATCATTGGCCAGGGCAGCAGGACAGTTGGGCCGAGGCTGACCATTGCCCTGGTCCAGACACTCAGGAAATGTGTCGCTGAGGTAGCCCCAAAGGTCGGGCATATAATTGTGGACGAGTGTCATCATCAAGCCGCCACGGTTTTTACCGAGTCAGTTGCTCCATTTGACTCAGCCTTTGCCCTGGGACTGTCCGCCACCCATAAGCGTCGTGACGGACTGACCCCTTTGATCTACTGGTACATCGGACCACTGGTCTATGAGGTGGCCCGAAGCACCCTAATCCGGGGTGGCGACATCATCCATGTGGAGCCGGTGATCCGGGAAACGGATTTCGAGCCCAGCCCGGACATCGACCCGGTTTGGCAGCGGGCCAAGCTTATCCAAGAACTGACGCAGGACCATAAAAGAAACACCATGGTTGCAGAGGATGTTGTAGAAGAAGCAAGAAGTGGACCTTGTATAGTCCTGACAGATCGACGGGAGCACGCCGAGCGACTTGCACAAATAATAAACTCAATCAGGTGGTATCGTGCCGGAAGTAAACAACCAAGAGCTGAAGCCTGCCATGGGAACATTCCCAAAGAGGCCCAGGCCGGGATGATCCAAGCCATGAATGATGGCCGACTCCAAGTGCTAGTAGCTACTGGCCAGCTCTTGGGCGAGGGGTTTGACTGCAAACAACTAACAGCCTTATTCCTTGCAACCCCCATCAAGTTTGAAGGACGATTAATCCAATACTTAGGCCGAGTAGCCAGGGCAGCAAAAGGCAAGACCATGGCAAAGGTTTACGACTATGTGGATGTCAACGTCGACGTCCTGGTTAAAGCATATAGATCCAGGGCCAGGGAATACAAAAAACTATCCAGGTTAGCCAATAGACCGACCCCAAAGGAGAAAAACAATGATCAGACTACGGGATGAAGTAACGGAAAATAATTGGAAGGATATCAAGAAAGCCAGGCGAGAAAAGAAACAAACCCAGCGACAAGCCAGAGCCATCTGGCTCCTGGAATTGGCCTGGTGTCTGGCCATCGGCCTATGGCTCGGCTACATGTTCGGAAAGGCATGGTAAGCCCAATGAAAACCACAATCATCCTTACAGCCCTGCTCTGCTTCAGCTGCGCAACTTCACCGATCCCTCCAACAAACCTTACACAGTTGTCATTAGAGAGTTCGGATAGGATAAGGACTGGCAGAGCAAGGACTGGCCCAACGGCAGACCAACTGAACCAGCAATTTGCCGACTATGACAAGGCGAAGCAGGAGTATGAAAATTCTGCCAGCTACAAGTTGAAGGTGCTGGCAGTCATGCCCCTGCTCGTCTTGGGCGGGGCCGCAGCCGACATTCCATACTACAGGTACGGATATTACAACGGCTTCCGGGGCTATTATGGCTGCTGGGGATACGGCTACTTACCCAGCAAGACCATCGTGACCACCAACCCTATCGGTGGTGGGTCATACCAGACCGTCATCAAATACTACAAGTGAGAACACCATGATCAAAATCCAAACGAGAATCGAGGCCAAGCGCGGCTGTGGCTACCGTAAACCAGGTGGTATCTATCTGGTTGGACCACCCACTGGACAGCCATGTTGTAAGTTACCATGGCCGTTGACCACATGCCCTTGTTGCGGAGCCGGGATCAAACCACAAGCCGGGGCTGGACATGGGTGGATGTTCACAAATTGTTCTGGCCAGATGGCTATGACGAATATCACGACAAATGCCTGAATAGTGACTGGACAAAATCCTGTCCGTTATCAAGGCCGGAAACTATCGACCAGATGGCCGGGCTCATCTGGATCGGAGGGGCATTCTATAAAACCCCAGAGGATTTCTTGTCCGAGGCCAGAGAACAGGGCATCAGCCGTAGAATCAGCACTGTGCCCAAAGGGTTCAAGCCAGGTAAGACATGGGTTCTGCTAGCCCACCGGAAAGTGATCAAGGGCTGCAGTGAACCGCCTCCTGGATCTGGAGATTTGGTCTTTACCCCAGCCATCTTCTCCGTCTTCAAGCCCCAGGCCGTCGAATATGTGACCAAGGGCGACGAAACCCAAGAGGAGCTGGAGCGGATCGTGAAGCGGGGGTTGACCCCGGTTGAGGTCAACCCAAGAAGAGCGTACAGGTAAGTGTTCAATATCGTCTCATACCTCCGGGACCACCGGATCGACTTCGAGGGACCAGACCATGGTGGTTGGGTCAATGTCCAATGTCCGTTCTGCCGCTCAGCCCAGACCGGGAGCAATCCGAATAAGAAGTACCTGGGCTTCAATCTGCCCAAGGACTTTCTCAACTGCTGGCGCTGCGGCCCGCACTCGGTCGAAGACTACATCATGGCCGTCGAACGGTGCGAATATCACATCGCCTGCCAACGGTCTCAGGAGTATAACGACGAGCTGGCATGGGTAGCAACCCCAGTCCAGAAGCAGGCCCAAGGATTATCCGGCAAGTTAGACTGGCCAGCCGGGACCCTGCCCATGCAGGATGTCCACAGACGATACCTGATCTCCAGGGGTTTCGACCCCGAACACCTGGAGATCAGGTACGGGCTCATGGGCACGGTCAATGCCGGGGACTATGCCGGACGGATAATGATCCCCATCTTCGTCAATGGAATAATGTGCTCTTATCAAGGTCGGACCATGACCAAGGGAGTTGAACCCCGATACAA
>Ga0172373_10006051_pt1 | contig 16243 bp, 2 predicted proteins | sample Lak10m_2_FD_114546 | JGI IMG/M metagenome (GOLD analysis project Ga0172373, IMG submission 114546) | Freshwater microbial communities from Kabuno Bay, South-Kivu, Congo - kab_092012_10m | ecosystem: Environmental > Aquatic > Freshwater > Lake | place: Democratic Republic of the Congo: South-Kivu...
CATCGTCATCGTCATCGTCATCGTCATCGTCATCGTCATCCTCATCATCCTCCTCCTCTTCACCGGCGGCATGTGATGGTACCGCATCGATTTCCCATTGACGCATCATCGCACAATGCCGATCTTGTAGTGTCCTGACTCGTTCGACGATGCTCGAGCTGCGTGGTGCACGTGTCGAAGTGGAGGTACCTGTGGAGGCACGCTTTACGCGCAACGTGGAATGTGACGCCGAACGATGGTAATCGGAACATCTCAATCCAAGCTTCGCTTCGAGACGTACATTCAACTGCCGCCGTTCCGATTCGTTCAACGGAGGGACCTCGACATCCAGGTGCGCGACCGGGGAATCTTGATCCTGGATCGCCTGTACAATGTTGTCGAACGCCAGCTCCACCGCGGGCCGGATCATCCGTTGCGCTCGTTGGCGGGCAGCCGCCACGCGACCATCCTCCTCCTCCTCCTTCTCCTCCATGCGAAGGGGTGTTTTGAATAGATTCCATCACACTCGATGAAACCCCCTCTCCCCTCTCCCGAACCCAACTCTCACTTACATGTGCAAGTCTGTCGTCGCAGAAAAGGTTGGCTCCAGGGATTGATAATGGCGCGCACGGTAGGTGTTGATCGCGGCAATCACCCGGTTCACCTCTTCGACAATGCCGGTCACCTTCTCCCGGAACGCCATCTCGCTGGTCATCGTCGCGCGCCCAAATGCATCCAAGAGACGGTTCAACTCTCGGAAAGCCTGTTGGGCGACAGCCATTTGACCCTGGACCTCGGTATGCATGGAACTGAACCGGTTGTAGTGCCCATTCTCCAGCTTCTTCAGGGTCTCGTCGAGAATGTACTTCAGACGCACGCAACGACGGAAAACCGTATCCAGGACGGCTTGCTTACTGGACTGCATGCGGATCTCGAAGGAGCCCCAAGAAGAAGGAATCGCGTCCCGAGGGTGGTTGACCACAAGGTCAATGGTCAGCCAGGAATCCCTGTACGTGTCCGCAATGAGCTGTTCCACACCCGAGGATGCCGAGGAAGGGGTACCTGTCGAAATGGCTATCTGCCTGTCCAGCATGCCCATGAGCGCATACGGGAGGACCTTGCGCTCACGCACAGATAGAAGGTTGGCGATGGAACAGGGGGGAAGGAAAACCGTGTTCTGAGAACGTAGTGATGCCATGGACTCCTCGTCCAGGCTCATCCACCTCACCGCGCGCGGCGCGAGTAGGTAGCTCCATGTCTCCACGCACCGCATATCCTCTTCGTTCTCGCAGGAAAAGCCACATGCGATGCTGCGGCAGCGGAACCCTAGGTCGGTCGCGCCCACCAGTCCGCACCCCCTGGCGGACTCAAAGTTGTCATCGAGCAGCACCAGGAGTTGCTGTTTTGCCACACCCTCCCGAGGATTGCGTTGCTGTTGCAGGGTCCCAAAGTCCTCCACCACGGGAAGACGCTCCATCCCCGTCAGCAGCGCCGACAGACGGATGATGTGCTCGCCAGCCGCAACCAGTTTGTCGAGGGGCTGACGGAGAACCATGGAGTCCCCGCGACGGATGCACAGCTGCCCGTTGTACATCACGTGGCACCCGCGAAGCAGGTTGAACGCCTTCAAAAACTCTCCCACCGGGTCCACCCATTGCGTGAGGTTGTCGCAGTACAAAAAGTAGGTGTTCGAGGGGAGTTGCGCAAACACAGTCATCACCGGCATCCTCTGAAACCGCGTAACCGACGCCGCATCCTCGCCTAGTCCGCGAAGGATCTCGTCCAGTACAGAGCGGGTTTCCGTTTTCAAAATCACCACGATGGTGATAGGCCCCTTCTCGTACTTGAACAAGAACCCGAAGCAGGAGCCGGTGCGAGATTGAGGAAACCCTATCACTCCGTCGACCACCGGGTACATAGACAGATTAGGCTCACAGAAGAGGAGTTCCATCGCTTGGTCTGCGTACTCTGGGTCGAGACTCCCTGCGTAGGGGCGACCAAGGTAGGCATCCACCTTGGCTTCCCCGACCTTGGCTTCCCCGACCTTGGCTTCCCCGATCTCGATCGTTTCGGGCTCCACAGCGGCGGCAGCCATCGCGGCGAACCAATTGTTGCTCGTTGAGGGTTCCTACGCCAACGAAAGAGGTGCAAATTGCACGACCCGAAAGGCTGAAGAAATGAACCCCGCGCCGCGCCCATCGAACCCTAGCAATCGCTATCCACTCGCTTCCCACTCTTTCTCTCCCCGTGCTTACACGCTGGCAGCTTCTGACATGGAGAAGCCGTAGTAGGTCATGAGCAGGCACAGAACCCGCAGCGTGATGGCGATCTGCGCTTGCGCATCCACGTCATCCGCCACCGATCCGTCACCGCCCACCTCGTTGCCCGTGGCGGCGCGCTGCAGCAGCACCTGCGCCTCCAGGTCGATCGGGATGCCCGCCTCCTCGATCACATCCTGCAGGATCTGGTACACCATCGCGATGTTGCACAGCAGGCGCGCGGGAAGCTGGCTGAACCCGCAGTCCGCCTCGTCGCGATGCTGTTGGACAAACTCAATGTACGGCGCCAGCACATCGTTCGTCACAGTCACCACCTCCACGCCGAGGTCGACGCCGCCCACCACCACCTGCTCCAGCTTCAGCGAGGTGGCGTGCACGCTCGCACTCGCGCTGTTCCAGAACGTGGCGGCATTCGTGTACATGCGCGTGAACGCCTCCTTGTCGAGGCCGAACAACACCGCCCACGTGCCCGCGGCGTTGCCGATCACGAGCTGGCGCTGCACCTCGTCGCCCGCCGACGGGTCCACCACCAACGCCACCGGGTACGGCTGCATCGAGGCCGACGTCCACGTCTGGATCACGGTGGCGTACGCCTCCTGCAGCAAGCTGTCGCCCGTCGTCAGGATCGACCCCGCGGCCGAAGTCACCACGCGGTTCCAGAACGTGGTGATCTCCGCCTCCATGGGGCCGCTCGCCACCGTCACGCTCAGCTTCGCGCCCGCCTGCGGCACGATTGCTTGCGTCGAAGAGTCGAAGTCGACGCCACTCATCAGCTTGCCCGGCTGGTTCACCACCATCGAACGCAGCTCCGCCTGCAGAGACTCGCTGCAATCCACCGCGCAGAACTCGTTGCACGGGTTGCACGGGCTGCGCGCCAAGTGGAAGCTGTCGATGAGCTGCTGCGCGATCAACAGCGCCTCGGTCGTATCCTGCGTGCCGCTCGCGACGTACACCCAGTCGCTCGCGCACCCCGTCGAGATCGTCACACCCGAGATCGTCGACGTGGCCGTGATGCGCACCTTCATCAGGTCGCATTCGCGCACGACGCGCTCCTGACCGCATCCCTGCATGAGCCAAGCGACCGACTCGGGGACAAACATCGGGAGGCCGCAGAGGGTGAGGAAGCGCGAAATGTTGGTCTGGGTCGAGCTGAAGCCGACGCCGAGCCATTCCACCTCGACCGTGTAGGGGAGCGTGCAGTCGGTGCTGCAGCGCGTGCCGCTGCCGCGCACCGCCGCCACTGGGCTCGAAGCTGGAGCCGTCGGGGCCGACACCGTCACCGCCTGCATCGACCGGCGCTTGCGCACGTCGCGCTCCGCCGCGCGGCGCTCGCCCAGCATCTTCATGCGCGTCGCCTCCAAGGCGCGCATGTCAGCCTCGGCGCGCTGCAGCCGCGACTCGGCGTCCGACACCTGACTGCGCTGCGACTCGCACGTGCGGCGATCCGTCTCGTGCTGGCGGTCCGCATCCGACACCAACGTGCGGATGCGCGCCGTCTCCGACTGCATCAGCTCATACCCCTCCGTCGAGATGCGCAGCCCATCCGTCGCGAACGCCAGCGACTGACGCAGGAGCTCCACTTGCTGCGCCATCATGCCGCTCGACATCGACCGCGACCGCGCCACGCCATCCGTGTAGACGCGCTCGCTCGCCTCGCGGTTAGCCCGCGCGGCACCCACGCTCGCCTTGGCATCCCGCCCGCGCGCCTCCACCGACGCCAACTCCGTCCGCAGCGTCTCCGCGAACCGGCGCGACTCCGATGCCGACTGCTCCATCTTGAGGTGGATCGCGCGCTGCTCCGCGACGGCACCCCGGGCCAGGCTCATCCGCGCCTCGAGCGCCGACATCTCCGCGGCGGAGGAGGCGATGCGAGGATCCGACGCTGCCGCTGCCGCGGCGCCGCTGCCACCACCGACCCGGCGCTGCTGGCGGCGCTGGCTGCGCGCCGACAACGCGCTCGCCGACGTCGGCGGCGTGCACGTCTCGTACAGCAGCGTCACCTTGGTCGAGTAGGGGATCACCGGCACGATACCACCATTGTTCGGGGGTTGCATCACCAGCGACAGCGAACCCGCGTTCGCAAATGACCCGCGGCATGCATTCACCACGCGCAGGATCAGGTTGCTGCCCGCCGGGCCCACAAACAGCGCCAGGTACAGCAGCGGCGCCGTGCCGAGCCCACCCTCCGGCGAGAACGAGGCGTCACCACCGAACCGCGTAAAGTCGAAGAACACCGGCGCGAGGTCGCTGCATGGCGCATCCGGGATCGGCGTCGGCAGGGCGCGCGCACCCAGAGCGATAGCAGCGCTCCCGCCCGACCGACGACGCACCGCGCGGGCGCGGCGCATCAGCGGGTGCGCATCCACGCTCGCCAGCAGCGGGCGGCGGTCGCGCCAGGCGCGCAGCGACAGCTCGCTCATCGGCGCCAGCGTGCCACCGCAGTAGCTGGTGCGCAGCATCAGGAAGAAGCGCGTCGACGCCGACATCACCAAAGCGCGCAGCGCCTGCGGGTCCTCGTACGTGCAGTCGATGTACTCGCCCGCGCTCGCCGCGCGATCGTCGTTCAGCGGCGCCAAAGCGCAGCTGATGCACGCGTTGAACACCACCCACTCGCGCCCCGACGTGGCCGCCAGGTTGACGCGCTGCTCGACATTCTCCGTGCCGATGATCGCCGACGGCGCGTACAACGTCGGCGACGACGGCAGCGCCGCCTGGATCGCGGCAAAGTCCGATGCGGTGTAATCCACACTGTAGAGGTTGTCGGGACCCGCCGACGGCGCATACTTGCGCAGCGTGTAGACCGTGTGCGGCACCGGCAGCAGCAGCGTCTCGCGCCCGATCGCGATCGCATCCGTCACCGGCGCGCCCGTCGCATCCTCGAGCGTCACGAGGTCATCGGCATCGAGCGTGTACCCCGTCGTCGGGTTCGTCAGGCCCGCACCCGACACCGTCAGCTCGATCGTACCCTCCGCGCTGTTGTACGCGACGCCGCCATTGTAGAGCGCATCGGGCTGGCTGATCCAACCACCCATCGGCAGCGACACCCGCGTGAAGCCCGCCGGCGACGCCACCGTGCGGTCCGTGCCCCACACCTCATTGTCGCCGCGCGCATACTGCTTCCACGCACCCGTCGAAACATCCCGGGCAAAGTACACCATCTCCGTGCCGCGGTTGATCGTCAGCAGCGCCTTGCGCCCCATCAACGTCTGGTACAGGTACTGCGTCGTGATGCCGCCGCGCTGGGGCAGGATCGACCGCGTCAGCATCGCCGCCGGCACGAAGACGTCATTGTCCTTGATGTTGCCGCACCCCGCCGCGGCAAAGTCAAACTGCAACGTCTCGGTGCCATCGGGCGCGGTGAAGGGGGCATTCACCAAGCTAAACTCGGGGTGGCGGAAGCGCTCCAAGGCCTCCGCCGAGTAGAAGGCGCCATCCACCGTGCGCACATCCTGGTACACTTGCAGCGACACCTCGTCGAGGGCGGTCGGCTTGGTGCCGCTGACGTACGTCAGACCCATCTGCAAGATGTCGGCGGACATCTCGGAGGCGTACTGCAGCTGGTAGTAGCCGCGCGGCGCGCCCTCGCTGCTGTCGCCATTGTAGATGAGCTCCACCAGGTTCGGGTACGGGCTGCCGCTGTCCGCCGGGGTCAGCTGCGACAGCGGGATGGCGCCGTTGGCGATCTGCAGCTGCATCGTGGTGAAGCCATCCATGCTCGACGTCGTCAGCGCCGGCTCGAACGCGGTGCGCAGCAGCACGTACTGCGCGTTGCCCTGGATCGACCGCGTCGCGGGCACCACCTCCTCGAACGTGCTCGCATCCACGCCATCCCACACGCGACGGAACGTGCGCAGTTCCACCGCCTGGTAGGCGAAGGCGCTCTCGATCGAGGCTGCCGCCTGGCAGGCCTCGGACGGGTCGAGGTAGCGCAGGCACTCCACGCCGGGGCTGCGGTGGATCGCGTAGAAGCCCGCGGCGTGCAGCGGCGCCAGCGGCGACCAGAAGGAGGGCGACGAGATCACCGCCACCGTTGCGGGTGTGGCGCGCAGCAGCAGGTAGTGAACCGGGGAGCTCAGACTCATCTGGTATTGGATCGCGAACGAATTTGGCGCCATGGCGAGCGGCTTCGCCAAGATGTTGCCCGTCACCGTACCGAGCAGCAGCGAACCGACATTGGACACGATGCCCAACACGTCGCACGGGCGCGCCAGACCGATCCACTCGTGCAGGTAGGCGAGCAGCTCCGGGGTCGGGCTCGGCGGCAGCGTCAGCGCGAGCACGCGCGGGGTCGACGTGGGCGCGAGCGCGAAGCCCGCCGGCACCGGCATGGGCGGCGCCACCTCCGTCTCGTTGCACACACAGTCGAGGTCGGCGCAGAGGCGGTACTGGTACGACACCACGTGGGGCGCCGTGTCGAGTCCGATGGCCGGGCCAAACACTGCATCCGAGTTCTCATACACCATGTTGTACATGGCGGGCGACACCGCCAACAAAATGTACCGCTGCTGCAACGAGATCGGGTTGGGGAGCCGGATCACGAGCAGCGTGTCGCTTCCCGCCGGCACCGCGATCGACGCCGGCTCGCTGACTTGCAGCACGGTGCCGTAGTACTGGCGCCCGTCGCTCAGCGTGAGTCCGATCTGCGCCCCCGGGCGCGTGTTGACCACGTTGCCCAAGAATGCCTGGGCCGCCGGCGACAGCGGGCCCGTTGGGGTCAGGTTCAGCTGGTTGGTGTTGACCGGGTCCTTGGCTCCGTAGAGCAGGTTGGAGCTGACGAGCGTCTGCTCCGGCGCGTAGGTGCGGCAAACGGCCAGGTACGTGCACGCCACCCACGATGCCACCGCCGACACCCAGAACGTGGCGGCGTTCACGTACAGCGCCGTGTACGCATCGCACATCACCGCCAGCGTTAGGAACCGGTAGATGCCGGCACCCGCGTCGAGCGTCAGGCGCAGCACGAATTGCATGTTGCCCACGACGTTGGCGGGCGCATCCGCCATGGTGCCATCCTGGATGTTGATCACGAGGCCCGTGAACGTCGCGCCCGTCGTGTCGGAGGCGCCGATGCGGTCGTTGACGCGCGCGTTCAGCAGGTGGTCGAGGTACCACGTGCTGGGCTCGCTCGTCAGCACCTCCACCGCGAGCATCTGGCTGGCGACGTCGCCCTCGCAGTGGGTCGGCGTGGGCGGCGTCACCTGCGTCACCTCGTAGGCGGACGAGCTCCACGCTTCGGAGGAGCAGTCGTAGACCGGCACGCGGTTGTTGGCGTTGCCCGCTGCCACCTCCTCCGCGTACGTGTACGACGGCGCGCTCAGCGTCAGCTTGTGCACGACGTTGGGGATGGAGGCGCCCGTCGGCGTGAACCACACCACGCCGTTGCCGTCGATGCGCTTCAGCGCCGCCGACCGCACGGGCGCGTTCGGCGCCACCGACGAGCTCACCGACAGGTCGATCCACCCGGCCCAATCGAACTTCGTCGTACCCTGTTCGATCGTGTAAATCTCCGCATCCGCCTCATCCGAGCACGACGACACCTGGAACAGCGGGAACTCGGGCGTCTCGGTCAGGTCCGCCAGCAGGTAGTTGCGGTCCGTAAACACCTCGCCGCCGCTGAGGATGGAGCCAAACGTCTGCGCCTCATTGTCGGGCCCCACGATCGGGCTCACGAGCTGCGTCGGCCAGCTCATGCCATCAGCCGTCATGTTGTAGATGGCGATGCGCAGCGCGGCATCTGCAACACCGTTCACGATCAGCACCGTGCGGCCGTCGAACGACGGGAGGGCGATGCGCGCAAACGACGTCAGGTAGCGACCGCAGATCGCCAAGATGTCGGCGCCGCTCTGGAAGCCCGGTGCGGTCGTGTGCAGCACCACCTCGCCATCATCCACGAAGAACACCTGCTCGCCCGCGCTCTGGTCGGGGCACACGTAGGGGACGCACACCGGGTGCGTGCCCGCCACGGGGTGCGGCGCGCACGCATCCTCCGCCGTCATCTGCGCCAGGAACGGGTTCTGCGTCACCTGGCCGACAAAGCCCCAGCGGTACGCCTCGTAGGTCGTGGAGGGGTTGAGGCAGTCGGGCACGCGGCGCGCGCCCGTCGCGGACAGCGTCGCGCCCGTCACATTCGGCTGGAACTGGATCAGATCCTGTTGGGCGCCGACGGCCGAGTACGGGTTGAACGGCGTACCCCACACGAGACCGCAGCTGTACGCAAACAGCGTGCGCAGCGCGCCATCCTGCATGCGCCCCTCGCTGAACGGGAACAGATCGGTCGTGAGCGACTCGTCGAGGTCGTAGCCGTACGTCCAGCGCTTGCACGCGCGCCCGTTGCTGCACGGCAGCGCGATCGGCTTGCCGCACCGGTCCACGAGCGTCGCCGTCATGATCGACTTCACCGACCAGATGAAGTTGGTGATGGAGGAGCATGCAGGAGTGCACGAAGGCGCGGGGATGCACGACGTGCCGGGCGGCGCGGGCGTGTAGATCGGCGGCACGTAGATGACCGGCGGGTCACACGCGCGGACGGACCGCGACGCCAGCGTCACGACGTCGCACTCGGTGCACGCCACATCGCCACCCACCTCGGTCGGCGTCACCACGCGCAGCTTGCGGTTGAGCATGCGCGGGATGAGAAGCACGCCGTTGCCGTTCGGGAGCAGCTGCACGAAGTGCTCGCAGCCCTCGCGGTACAGGGTGAAATCGGTCGCGCGCGGGTCGCCGCCCGCCGTCCAGAACGCCGCCGTCATCAGCTGCGTGTAGGCATCCGGCGTCATCTGCAGCCCAATGTAGATGGGCACCGGCGTCGCCCCCGTGACAAACAGCGACACGACGATGATCGATGCCGAGGCGCTGCCCACCTGCGCCGCCGTGGAGGGGGGTGACACGATCAGCGTCGAGAAGATGGAGCCGTCGCTCGACGTCACCGACAGCACCGCACCGGCCGACGCCGTGAGCAGGTCGCGGAAGAAGAGCTGCTGCGCGGGCGACAGCGACCCGGCGCTGCCCGTCACTTGCAGCACGCTCGTGGCACCCACCGGCGTGTATGTCAGGGCGTTCGACACGGTCGTCGTCGACGGCGCGGGCAGCGTCGCATCCGGCACGATGATCGTGTTCGGGTCCGTCTCGACCGGCACCGTCGGCGGGATCATCGGCAGGTCGCACGGCTGCAGCAGCGCGGTCAGCGCATCCTGCGAGCCCGTCGGCACCGTCGCCACGAGCAGGTACGTGCACGGCGCGCGGTCGCACACGAGCTCGCCCACGCAGATGCGGCGGCCCTGGTAGGCGCGGCGCAGCTCCTCCGTCGTAAACGACGCCTCCGTGCCGGGCAGCACCGACTTGGCGGCTGCCACCACCGTCTCGTAGGCGCGGTACGGTTGCCCCGTGGCGGCGTTGATCGCGGGCGTGTCGGTGCGAACCTCCAGAATGTCATTCTGCTCCTGCAGAAGCATGCACCCGAAGCGCGACGAGAAGCCACCGCGCAGCAGGTACATGCGCCCGAGCCACTTGTTCGCTTGGGTGCGGCCATCCACCTGCTGGTTCGGGTCGGGGTTGACGAAGCCCTCCTCGATCACCGTGCGGTAATCGATGTTGCGCGCAGCCGCCACGAGCACGGGCGCCGTCCACAGCACGAACCGGAAGCCCGTCTCGGCGGCATTCTCCGGGCAGCACGTGTACCACTGGTTGGACGGGATGATGGAGCAGGCCGGGATGCGGTCGTCGTGCACCTCCACGACCGGCAGGCCGCCGCCGAGCGCCTCCACCTGCGCGAGCAGCATGTTGAGGACCGCGATCGTGGCGGGGTCATACGTCAACAGCTTCTGCTGCGTCAGCCAGCCCTTGAAGTTGCGCAAAAACACGAGCACGTCGAACACGTACGCGATGTTGCGCGCCGCCACATTGGTAATGTAGCGGAACTTGTTGATCACCACCGTCAGCTCGGTGATCAGCGGCAGCTGCGCCGACGAGAAGACAAACTCAAACACCTCCGAGAACCGGCGCGGCGTCGGCTCCGAAATGTCATTGTAGCCGCCGTTGCTGACAATCTCGCGCCCATCCGCCGAGCACGGGATCACCACCGGCAGGTAGGTGGCATCGGCCGGGCCCGTTTGCTGCCCCGGAGCGGTCGGGCAGTCGGCCCAGCCGTAGAAGCGGCGCACGTACGCGCCACCCTGGCCGCTCTCGCACCCCGGCATTGGGATCTGCGCCACCTGCGAGCCATCGGGCTGCTGCACCCACGCATCGGCGCCAATCTCCACCTGGATGCCATCGATCAGAAAACCCAACTCCACCGCGCGCGACACCGACGGGTTGAAGCACATGTCGGCGCTGTCCGTCATGGCGGAGAGGAGCTGCGCGTTCACCTGCACGGCAAACTTGAACGCGGCGTCGCACGAGCCGAGGTAGGCGCAGTCGTCGCCGACCGGGCGGATCACCGACAGCTGCGAATCTTCGCTGAGGCAGATGCGCGCGTTCGCCGACAGGGTGCGCACGACACCCACGCGGCCGCGGTACCGCGTCTGCTCGCCGCAGGCATCCACAATCGTAATCTCCCAGCAGCAGCAGTGGTCGCCCAAAAACTTGTTGAGCGCGTACGGGTTCGCGAGCAACTTCAGCGGGATAAACACGCCACCCGGCACCTTGTCCGCGGGCCATCCGGGCGTCTCGGGCCCCTCACCCTCGACAAAGTCGTGCGGGGGCGACGTGTTGATCGTGTCGAGCTTGAGGAAGTCCTCGCAGGGGCGCTCCTCCGTGGAGGTCTCGAACCCGTCGCCATCCCACTGCTTCAGGTAGATGGTGAACGGGCCGTTGCCGCCCTCGATCATGAAACCGCCCACGCTGTCGCCCTCGCGCACCGCCGGATCCACCACCTCGTTCGTGACGAGGATGTAGTTTTGCGGATCGTTGCAATCCGTCTGGCACGGCTGCGCCGGCACAATGTCGGTGAACGGGCTCTTGGCCGGGTCGACCAGGTGCGTCGTCGTCCACCACGGCACGGTGCTCACCACATCCGTCTGCTCGATGCCGTAGGAGGAGGCGATGCCCGCGATGCGCCCCGGGAAGCCGTAGAACTTGAGCTTGAGCGGCGCCAGGATGCGGAACGCGCGCGACTGCAGGTACGGCTGGAACGGCACGAGGATCTCGTTCTGGTACGTGGCGTAGATGGGCTCCCACGTCTCGCCCGGGCGCGGCACATCGAACGCATCATCGATGAACAGCAGCGTGTAGTCACCCGCGAGCGGCGTGCCGACCGAGGCAGCCTCCCACTCGCCGAGCAGCACGTTCCACACCTGGATCAGCCACGGCAGCGCGCGCACCTCCATGTTGTACGCGCGCGGCGGGATCGTCACCGTGCTCGGCGTGATGGGCACGTACGGCAGCTTGTCGATGAGCACGTTGATGCGCAGGCCGCCATCCTTGCGGACGAGCCACACGTTCGAAAAGGCGGTGCGCTCATCGGGGCCGCCGACATCGATCGTCATCAGCCCATCGATGATCGCCTCATTCTCCGCCGTCCACGGCACCTCGACGTTGGTGACGCCGTTCGTAAACTTTTGCTCCGTCACGGGGCGGTTCGGCACCGGCACGGAGCCCTCGGCGTGCGCGGGCACGCGCAGGATGCCGAGCGTGCGCGTCGCGGCGCAGGCAAAGTCGGCATCGGTCAGGGTCATCTCGGCGAGCGTCGGGTTGGTGGCGTTCGTAAACGTCTCGGTGATCGACAGCAGCGCTTGGAGCGTGCACACCATGGCGTTCGGGTCGGGCACCGTCGAGTACCCCGCGCTGTCGTTGCCGATGAGGTCGGCGGCGCTATCTTGCACGGTGAACGACAGCTGGTAGAGTCCCGCGGGCCAAACCGGATCGGTCGTGGAAAACGTCGCCGTGTACTCATTGCCCGACACGAACAGGCCGACAGCGGCCACAGCGGGCCCCACCGGGTGCACGGGCGCGATCATAAAGTTCGACAGCGTCAGCGGCAGCGACGGGTCCTTGCCCGCCACGATCGACACATCCACCTGCACCGTGAGAAGCTGCGGGTTGACGCCGGGGCCTGCGAGCGCGCCGGGCAGGTAGATCACGGGGCTGTACGAGCTCAGGTCGAGCGAGCCCTGCGGGCCCGCCACATTCGGCGCGAGCTGGCCGGAGCTGCCGAGCCACGCGCGGTAGCGCGTCTCGGACCCGAACGGCTCGCACGCGGGCGGCTCGTGGCGCCCCATGTTGATGCAGAACGCCACCGTCACCCACACAACCTGCGTCGTGTTGTGCTGCGTGAGTCCAATCTGCAGCAGCCAGTTGTCCCAGTTGGGCAGGCCCATCACGGCGGGGTCGCGCAGGTTGAAGTTGCCAAACACCGTGCCGGGCGCGTACCCCGTCACCATCGGCGTGGCATCCACGCTGTAAAGCGGCTGCCCCGGCTGGAACCCCTCCAGCATCTGGCACAGGTTGGCGCCGTTCGCCGTCTTGCGCCCCGCCACGAGGCGCATGCGCACACCCTCCGGCGCCGAATCGGGATTGTACGGGCGAAGATCGAACTCGACGTCGTCGCCGTCGGGGTTGCACCACCCGACGAGCTGCGGGATGTTGGCGAGCACCGCGTACGAGTCGCCCAGGTGCAGGTACTGCCCGTCGTCGAGCGCAAACGGCTTGAGCGCATCCACCTCACCGCTCGGAGGAGGCAGCAAAAAGCCCTCCGCCTTGTAAATCGCGAGCAGCTTGGCGCACGTCACCGGGTCCTTGAGCGGGAGCGCGCCGCGCTCGGTCGCGCAGATGCAGCCGTGCACCACCGTCGGGCCCACCTCGAACTGCGCCGTCCAGCACAGATCCACCGTGTCGCTGAACGAAATGACGAGCGTCAGTTGTTCCGCATCCTGCAGCGACGCCGGGTACACGGGCGGGGGACCCACGCCCTTGAGCACGGAATCCACCACGAACGACAACGTCTTGCCGTCGAGCGACACGAGCGACGTCACCATCGCCGTCACATCCGTGGCGCCATACATGGCAGACACCACCGTCATCGGGGCATCGGTGGCGAGCTGCACAGTGGTGGTGTGAGTCGCGTCGAGCGACTCGGTCGCCACCACCGTCGTCTGCACGTTCGGCACGATGACCTGCACCTGCTGCCACGTCGCGGCCGTGTCGTTGCAGTCGCTCACGAGCAGCTCCAGGCACTGCTCGCCCGATGCGATGCACATCATCGTCTGCGGCAGGTAGTTGGTGATCGGCACCGTCACCGTCAGCGTGCCGTTGCTGTCATCGGTCAGCGTCGCGGGCACCTCGAGCACTTGGTCGCCCGGCAGGTGGATGCGCGCGCGGACCGACGGCGACTTGATGCCGAGCAGCAGCTCATTGTACGCCTCCGTGATGCGAATGACCACGGAGGAGGTCGAGCTCGGGGTGTACGTCTGCTGAGGCGACACGCAGCTGTACTGGACGAAGAACGGGTGCGGCGACGTGCCCGGCGGCGTCACGCCCAGCGTCAAATCGTCAATGTTGATGTTGATCGACGTGCCACCCGTCACGAACAGGCGCACCGTGGTGGTCACATCGATGCCGCCGTAGAGCGCCGACACGATCGCGAGCGTCTCGCCCGGCGCGCCGCACGTGGCGCTAAACGTCTGCCCCTCCCACAGGTATTGCTCCTGCACCGGCGCCACCTGCGCAAAGGGCACGCCGTTGAGCGTGACGTGGGCGGCGGCCGCGGGGTGAATCTCGATGACATCGCCGGGCGCATCCGCCGGCAGGTAGCCGTCATCCACCTGGCCCTGCACCTCGCCCTGGCCGCACCGGATCGGCGGGCACCACGGCAGCGTCACAAACGACTCGGGGGTGGGCTCGAAGCCGGTGCTGTTGTCGCCCGACCAGTGTCCCTCGGTGCTGATCGCGGCACCCTGCAGGATCAGGTACCAGTTGTACGGCAAGAGGTCGATGACGTCGCCGTTGATGCCCAGCACCTTGCCCTCGGGCGCGCTGAAGCGGAACACGTTGCCCGGGTAGTAGATGCTCTGGAACGACTCGGCGAGCCCGCAGTAGGGCGTCGTCGCCGCATCGCCCGGACCCGTAAACGCCGCCCCCGTGCCGAGGATGACGATGCCGCCCCACTGCCCGCCCTGCTCGCGCGGGATGAAGTAGACACCCTGACGGTCCACCGACGTGGAGCCCACGCGCAGCGAGCCGCCCGGCAGCACGACGAGCGCCGCCGCGCGACGCTGCCCCATGGGCTTGTCCTTGGTCGTATCCTCAAACTCCACGCGCACGCCATCCTCGATCGTGAGCGTCACACCCTCGGGGATGAAAATCTCGCACGTGACGAGCACGCGGCTGCCCGACTTCCAGATGGTGTCCTGCTGCAGGATGCCATCTGCGTAGTTGGCCGTGTTGGTGATGACCGCGTAGGCGCCCACGCCCGGGTACGTCGGCGCGACGGGCCAGTTGGCATCCGCCGGCACAGCCTGGTCGCCGTTGGTGATGGTGAGCGTGGAGCCGTCGGTGGAGGTGAGCACACCCGTGGCGGCATTGGTGCGGTCGATGAGGTAGTCGGGCGGCGCCTGCGACTGCATCCACTCCACGGTGACATCGGCGAGGGAGCCAAAGTAGATGTCGGAGTACGTGCCCTGCTGCCCCTTGCGCAAATCCAAGTGGCCATCGCCGCTCGTCTGCAGCTTGAGCATGGAGCAGGCGGGCGCGCCACCCTGAACCATGACGGCGTCGTTCAGCGACTGCCGGATCCAGCCGTTGCGCACCTGCGTCTGGGACTTGGCACCGTAGATCGACAGCGCGTTCGACTTGAGTCCGGGGCTGTACATCACACCCGCACCCTCCATGAAGAAAAAGTCGAGCGTGTTGACATCGTCCGTGCCCAGCAGAGGCTCGCCAAAAAACGCCTTGGCGGCTGCCTCGAGGTGTGTGCACGACGAGTCGCAGACATCCATCTCGGACTCGATGCAGGCACGCTCGCAGTGTAGCCGGATGGGGATGGCGGGGGAGCCAACGAGGTCGGCGCGGCGCACAAACGCGCGGAACTGCGTGCGCGCCGTCTGCACCTCCTCCGAGGTTCCAAACATGTCGCAGGGGATGTTGAGCAGGACATCGATGCAGTTGTAATACTCCTTGATCGAATCCGTCACGATCGAGTACCCGTCGCCGCCGCACAGCGACTGCACCCACCACCCCGCGACGCAGCACTCGGGCGTCGGCGTGGTGATCTCGCCGAGCCACCAGAACCCACCGAGCGACGTCTGCAGGTCGCCGTGGTCCGGCGTCTCGGTCAGGCTGGGGGGCGTGTAGGGGTCGTTGCGCACCACCACGACTTGCACGGGCGCGGCATAGTTGCACGCGGCATCCGCCGCCACGACGCGCACGCCGTAGCGCGGGCGCTGCAGGAGCTTGAGCGCATCCACCTCGGGCAGGGAGCCAAACTCGCTCGGCAAAAACTGCACCTCCCAGTACTGCCCGCTGGGGTCGAGCACCGCGGGGCGGTAGCCAACCGCGGGCACCGTCTCGCGCGAGCTAAACTCGAACACCTGAACGGCCACGCGCAGATCCTTGGCGGAGGAACGGCACTCGGCGTCGAGCGGGTTGGAGCCCGAGATGCCATCCACGATGGAGCTGACGTTGATGCGCACGGTCGGGCGCAGCAAAGGGTTGGTTTGCCGCGCGGGGTGGACCCAGTTGAGCGCTTGGATGCCGGTCGTGGGCAGGCCGGTGAGATCGGGCGCGGTCGTGTCGAGTCCGACGGGGAAGCCCAGCGCCGAGATGATGGAGAGCGCGTAGGGAGGGCCCGTGATCTGCACGTACTGCGTCACATCGAACGTCACCGTGTCGGTGCCACCGCGCACGATCGTCACCTGGATGGTAAAGGTGCGGCTGGAGGGATCCATGGGCTGCGCATCCTGCGTGCCGTCGAGCACGCACAGATCGAGGCACGCCTCGAAGCGGTCGCCGAGGAGCTCGTCGAGGGGATCCTCCGACTTGGTCTCCGCCTCGACAAA